>Ga0307510_10007268_pt1 | contig 13192 bp, 15 predicted proteins | sample 12_EM_MG_FD_207224 | JGI IMG/M metagenome (GOLD analysis project Ga0307510, IMG submission 207224) | Populus trichocarpa ectomycorrhiza microbial communities from riparian zone in the Pacific Northwest, United States - 12_EM | ecosystem: Host-associated > Plants > Roots > Unclassified | place... | reverse complement strand
TGCTGCTTACGCTTTTGGAAATATTGATCCCACTAACATGTTAGTGAGATAATTTATTTTCTATTTGATTATTTATTTATTTTTCTGATTTTTTATTGCTAACCTGCCGGTGTTTTAAGTATTGATTCTGTGGAAATGTGATATCCGGTTAGAATTTATTTTCCGGGAACTGCATCTCGAGGAGAGTGGTTCTGATGGGGGAATTAATGGTTTTTTTTATGATGATGAGTGGGAGTTTTGTTTTGTTTTGTTTTCCAGTACTCGGGTATTTCTTCTCGGTCCATCACACCATTATTATACGCCAAAATGTGCTCTTTCAACGGCTGCAGTTTACAAAACGCCGATAGGGGACTTGCCTATTGATTTGGAAGGTACTATACAAGCATAGTTTGGTTTCTTATTGAGTTGATATGCTAATGTTAAATGATCTGGATTAGTCCTTTTGAGCTCTAATTTCTGGTTTGATGTTGTGGTGGTTCGGTGTGATTGAACGAATTATGTTATTTTTGTATCCTTTTCAGTTATAGAGGAACTTAAAGCCACGGGAAAATTTGAGTTGATGGATCTTCAGGTTGATGAGCACGAACATAGCATGGAAATGCACTTGCCATATCTTGCTAAGATATTTGAAGGGTAATTTCTGTCACGTAGAGAATTTCCATATGTTGGTTTTGTTTGTGTCTCAGCTTTGCTGATACTTTATGTTGCCATGTTTTTTTATTATTATTTGTTTGTGCACGTCTGATTCTTACTAATGTAACGCAGGCACCCGGTGAAAGTTGTGCCCATTTTGGTCGGTGCTGTTAGTGCTGACAATGAGGCCATGTATGGGTGCTTGTTGGCAAAATATGTTGATGATCCAACTAACTTCTTTTCTGTCTCTTCAGATTTTTGTCACTGGGGTTCTCGGTATGTTTCATTATATGCTGGTTTGCATGGTACTTTTCTCCTTCTAAATGTCTTTGTATTCATAGAGGAGGTCTAGGATTGGGATGACTCTTTAATTTGCTTCCTTACCACACATACCCATTGCTGTGTAGCATTTGTGGAGGTCAGTGAAAAATGCCTTGTACAGTTTCCCTTTTCCCTTTCAGCCAGTCCAAGAGCTCACTCGAAAGTGGGTTGTCTCCTTTAATTTGAATTTGATGCTCACTCCACTTTGAAATGAACCCTTTTCTTTTTCCTCATAATCCAAGTTGGAGAGCTGTCGTTTCTTTTTTAAACTACTGTTAGCAATCCCTTCCTCAAAGCCTTGCAAGATCTATTGCTCAATTTGCTTCTAGAATGTCTGAGAATTTGCTTGTAAGAACTTGATAGAATGTCAGATGTCTCTGAGCCTGCATAATGCATTATGTCAAGGGTCTTCTGTAATCTAAAATGAATAGATCTATTTTTTGTTCAGTTCTTGAATTCAAAAAAAATAAAGTCACATGGTATTTGGGGGAATCATCTTATGTTTTCCATTTTTGTATCTATTGTTCTGCAAAGCATGATATTCAGCAGTTTGTGCTGATTGTTTAGTCACAACCATACTTGAACAATATTGTTGTAATTCTGTAAAACACATTCAGTTCACCTTATGTATTCAACTGTCTTCAAACATATCTTGACCTGTGTTTCTTGCATTAGGTTCCATTACACGCGCTATGACAAGAAATGTGGCCCCATACACAAGTCTATTGAGGCATTGGACAAGATGGGCATGGACATAATTGAAACAGGGAATGCAGATGCGCTTAAACAATATCTGTCGGAGTATGGCAACACTATCTGTGGAAGACATCCTATTAGTGTTTTCTTGCATGTAAGTGCCCAAATCTCAGAAGTTACCTAAATGGCTTTTGATTTCAGCCCCAAAAGATGTTTGCAGATGTCTTTACAACTTTTTTCTTCCATTTTCTATATGCAATTTTTGCCAGCCATGTTTTACTTCTATTTAGTTGAGTAATTCATGACAATTGGTTTCCCACATATCACACCAGTGATAAATTTTGTTTAAAACACCGTTTAAAATTTTTTGGATATATTATTGCATGTTTTTTAGTTTCTATTGTATCCTTTTGTTTAGTATCTATGATACTCTCAGATGTTGAGAAATTGCTCGACAAAGATAAAGATCAAGTTCCTCCGGTACGAGCAGTCTAGCCAATGCAAAACAATGAGAGACAGCAGTGTCAGCTATGCATCTGCAGCAGCGAAGGTCGATGCTTGAAGCCGGGATATTGAGCATTCAAAATTTACTTGTGTGGAAGCAATTAACAATTTAAACTAATTTGAATTAAATGTTTTGTGCAACTTAATTTGAACACGCATTTGCAAGGATCCATCTTGCTATGCATTCCTTGTTTATAGACTGAAGATAACAACGAAGCCTAATTCCCTTTTCCTTGTTTACTGTTCCGGGCTCCATCACTAAATTTTAATGTCAACAGGGGTCATGGTAGTTGAGCAGCATGGGGCATTGATCTGCCATTATTGTCTGTCTACCGAAAACGCCTAGCAATACATAGCTCTTGACTGAAATAGGGTACGATAATTCAAGTGAAAAATGGTGGTTGTGGTGATATGGGGAGTAAAAGAGGTGTGTAATTACATGACCCTCTCAATAGAGAGGTCAAGTGCAAAATGGCAAGATGGTGGATTTCTTGGCATCTTTAATGGCGAGGTCAGTGGAAATCCAGAGACTACAATTAGTTTGGAAGAAGGAAGGCAAGCCCGGCCAGTGAATAGCTGTACAGATATGGATGTGGCGGATCGTTGAGCAGTCTCCATATGGTTCTCTCGGAAGCCAAAAATCCTTGGTGAGAAGGTTAAAGATTCGAGGATTGCTGGCTTTCAAGTCTTAGTTCATTTTGGATTATATTCGACTTCATAAGCATATCATGGCTTTAGATTAGCTTAGCTTGCAGAATTTAGCTGGAAAAATAAAACAAAAGATTGAAAGAGACTTTCTTTCCCTCTATAATCATAGTTGAGTCATAGTTAGTTGTGGGTTAGTTCAGGAATCAATCCAAATTAATCTTAAAATGATATTATTTTAAATAAAAAATTAAATAGTTTTAGATAATTTTAAAAAAATCATCAAAATTAATCCAGTTAAATCTCAGATTTGGCCAAGTTAAGGGTCAACCTATCATGTCACTCGAATTTAGGAATTTAACCAAATTAACTTTTTAAACTAGTCAGAAGCAAACCTATCCTGGATCAGGTTTAAGTTGACGTTACAGAACCATGGTTCTCCTTCCCTTGCACCATTGCACGAGGAAAAACAATTAAAGAAAGGAGGATTTTGCTAAGGACAGTTATTGCTGCATGCAGTAAGCCAGTAACTGATCACAGTGATGAAAAAAACCATGCTCGTGCATTATTTATTGGAACCACCGTGCATGGTTCGCGTTGACAGCTAGGGTTAGTGACTGCGTAGCCGTGACTGTCTATGACAAAACTTGGAAAACTAATGGTAATACGTTTTATTTTCATAGACTATGGCATATCTTATTGGATGATACCATAAATTACTGTCTTAGCTACTCGTTACAAAGACAAACATCTGTATTTACACACACTTGGCCAGCCAAGGTTTGAGCATAGTTTTCATACTCTGAATTCTCACTGATTAGCTTCGGATTCAGCAGGTATTTTACTTGCTGATCCGTTTTCATATGCTGTCAGCATACTCCATTTACCGGCAGAAATTGGAGGCTCAAAGACAATAACAGCACCATCTTTCAGTCCCACTGCAAACTGGTCAGGTTCCTGAGGATGTGCGGCAACGACAAGCGGATACACTCCCAAACTACAGCCACAAAAAGACCACAAGATAAAATCATTAGCCAATTATCAGATCAGATATTTGACAAGGCTTCAAATACACAGGAATAACGAGAGAACAACTAGAAATGTATGAGATTGGCAGCTCCTCTGCTGTAATTCATTTCAGTGTGAAGGTTACCTTGAAGTGGGAGAAAGGTAAGCAGTTGGATTAATCCGACAGTATAACTGAAAATCCGAAGCATCAAATATAGATACAAGCCCATCTTCAAAGCTAGCATACACCATCTGGCCATCACACGAGAATGTTGCATGGGAGATTGGTGCTCCAAAATCGCCTGGACTCCACTGTAAACATAATAAAGGAATAAAAAAATGCTTCTATTTATATCCTCACTGAGCAGTCCAATGACTGAAACACAGCTTCTTAGACAGAGAGAGTGAGAACCTGCTTTACACACTCTAATTTTCTGGCGTCATAGATTGAAAGGCAAGTCTCATGTACTGCAAGGAATTCTGTCTGATTCTGATGAAACTGGATGTCTGTATCTAATGATAATGAAGAAAGTGTTCTGTCATCAGGAATCTGCAAGAATCTGCTCCTCTCTTTTCCCCACCCTTCAACTTTCCAGACAAAAATCTGCAGAAGAGAAAAGAACATGACTGCATAAGCACACTTCAGACAAATAAATGAAGTCAAGGCATCATTAGTTAACAACAATGCCTGAAAATGCTGTTGGAAATCATCATCAAGGAAAGTCAGCATTGGACTTATTCCATATAATTTCAACACTAACCTGAGCATCTGCTCCAGAAGAAACAAGTACATTCAGATCATTAGAGAATGCAAGACCAGAGACTCTTTTAGAATGACCCTCAAGTATGGTATCGACCTGCATGAATTAAGGAAATGACAAACTTTGCTTGATTTTGCTCTAGTAAAGCATTGGTGCATATCAAGAGAAATACATACCTTAGCTGAACGGACATTATAAATTAGAATCGTGGAATCATCTCTCCCTATAGCAAGTATGTTGTTATCTTGAGGGTAGAAAGCAATACATGTTGCTGCAGGTGGTTGCATGATAGGCAGCATTGTCTGTTAAGTTTAAGAATGTTCAGTAAGTTCCTGCGTGCTTGTAAGCAAACCCGAAACACAAACAAATCCAAAAGATTTGAAATCATGTTACGTGTAAAAGATAAATATTTTTATATCAGAAGATGACAAATATTTTTATATCAGAAGATGACAATAAAAAGCGAGAAAACCACCTGTGACAGGTATTTTAAGTTTCAAAAACAATAACTTAGAGCCATATATGAAAGTGTTAAAATAAGTTAAAATGCACAAGAAGTGGAAAGTTTTTCATCCCAAGTAAACTTAGAACAATTTGGAAATCATGACACAATAATTGGATGATTTGGAGTCAAATTGATATATAGAGATATCAAGTATACACGACAAATAAGATCACATAATGCTAATGAAAATGTGCATGGATCATGGAGAACTTCATAAATTTGAAGAATTTGTAGACTGCAAATGGTGTTCATGATACCTTGAATTTCAGCAAGCTATACAAAGAAATTCTCCCTCCACATGCTGACAGGAGATATGAATCATTCTTAGACAGGGCAAAGCAGGGAACTGCCTCTTCAGGGCTGCTGCCTGTAAGGTCATTTGTCATCAGTCCTGAGCTACTACTGGGTTGCCACAGTTGAGGGGGAACTTTTGCAGTTGCCTACCATTAACATTTCATCACAATGGCATTATTAACAACAGGTAACACAAAATTTCAAAGAATAATTTCAAATGGAAGGATAGAATTGTTCATGTCTCTTGTCTTGCTCACCTTGTCACTCGAGTGAGTGTCATTCTGTGACCATTTCCAACATAAATGGGAGGCATTTGATGTTAATGCCAAAATGGAGTTACCCGCATTGTTGTAAATGAGCCTCGATATCTGCATTTGTGTGAGAGAAATCTATTTATTAAATTCTCATCCTTTCACAGTATATTGCAATTTTTAAGGGTCTCAAATTCTCAAGCAATTGCATCAGTATCTCCAAAAGCAAAGATCTGTGTTGCTTTTGAATAAATAGAACATTTTACAGATGATTTTAGGGATCCTTCCAAATTTCAAATGTGTACACATGTATTGAGAAATCCCATCCTTCATATCCAAAACACACGAGTTGATTGTACAATATGCAAAGCAAGAACCAACAAGAAACTTAAACTACCTAGAAACACAAAGGAGAATAAAACAACAATCTATGATAATGGTCAAAACATCTGAAAACATGTCTACATTTGTAGGACTTGAAATACTTGAAGCAGAAGGAAAAAATAAACCAAAAGAAAAATTGAGCTGCTAGAACACAGGACAGTTGAACCTTGTTTGCTTTCATGGGAGAAGGAAGTCGCAGAATCTGGAACTGAGAAGGGCTTGTTATTAAAATGAGCCTCCCGCTCTTTGATGTAGTGGATTTTCCAGTAATTTTAGATTTCACTACCTCCGAGTTTTCTGGGTTTCCATTCTGCAGAAGATTAAAAAAATTGCTTAGTACTCCAAACTTCCAAGTAAATTCCAAAGTCATGACAAGGCCTACCTCAAGATAGGATTGTATTAAGTAAAAAACAACACATTGTGAAGTACAAGATATAGCGTGAATCCCAGACAAAATCTAGAGTTACCCACGTTTGTGACAGCTTCATCTGCAGCTCCAGCACAAGCAACAGTTGAACTCGGTTCAATACCAAGCTGCCAAAAAGGAATAGCATCAGACAGTGATCTATCTTCTAACACAAGATACAACTGTATTAAGAATGCCCACCTTCTTAAAGTTATGACAGAGATCTCTAGAAGCATCATCAGAACAATTTTGTGATGTATGCAGTGAATGGAGACCGCTATCTTTTGCCAAGATCTTGATTTTGTTGTCATTTGCAGAAACAGCTAACAGCGTGCCTTCCTTATTGAATCGAACACGAGGGTTTTCCTTCCAATCAAGAAAAAAAAAGAGAATTAAATAAGAAACTCAAGACACCCTTCTTTATGTATGGAATGTTTAATTGAAACTCAAATCAAATTACCACTTGAACCAATCTTTAGTAAATTGTTGTAGAAATTTAATTAAGACTATCACCTGAAACGTGATAGACCATTGAGAAATTTATACCTTCACCTGCATAATGATTGCCATGGTAAAATTGTAGCATCAAAACAGTACTAAGGAACTTACTGGTAAGCCTCCCTCAGCATCAATGGTTGTGAAAAGCTCAACTTTGTCCATATCCCATAATTTGATCACATGCTCATCACCAGCAGCTAAAACCTGGTTCTTCATTATATCAAACTGCACTACACCCGAAGAACTCTTCTGCAATCCTAGATAGGTTCTTTTTATGGAACCTTCAGAGTCACCCCATTCAGCAAGAAATGACTCTCCAGATTTACTGGTCCCACATGAAAAAAGCCTACAAAGCATTCGATTACAACATGATTTACCCATCAAATATATCAAGCATGTGAAAAATTGCAAAAGTAATTCAGTCTGAGTAAATGAAACCTTCTATCACCACTATAAGCCATTGATGTACACCCCAGGCCAGGAGCATCATAATCTACTTTAGCTCCTAGATTATCATATAGGCACACTTTTATGTTGCTGTTCACTGATGTTGCAGAGAGAAACTGAGGAATTAAAAAAAATAAAAAGTAGAAGCAAAGATGGAGTCATCATGAGTTTGAGAAGGCATGGAGAAGAATCGATATCACCACCACGAGTAAGAGTACAATCGAGAGTAATCCTTACATGAACGTTTCCCTTGCTATGAGGACAGAGAGAATAAACAGGAGCATCATGGCCTTCAAAAGAATACATTTTGACACCACTGGTCACATCCCATGCCTTAAATGACCATCAGAAAAATAATGATCACACTCTTTCCAGGACAAAAAAAAAATCCATTATCTAATTCTAATGTAAAATAAAGCCAACCTTAACTGTCTTGTCATCACCACATGTAATGACCAACAGTTGTTTCTCAGGGGCAGAGAATGCTAGGTCATTTACACCACCAACATGAGCATCAATCTAGATATAGGAAATAAGTTAGTGAATAAGCTCGATAAGACAAATATCCAATGAATGAACAGAAAAGTAAAAAAACTAGTAAAGTTAATAGTATAATTAGAAACCTACCTCCAATTTCTGCTGTACATCTTTGGCATCATTATAAGAATATATTTGCACTATGTGTTTTGAATACGCAACCCCTTTTCAAAATCAAAGCAACAAGGTTAAATTAATGAACAAGCAAAGTCCAAATGACAGGAAGTGATTTCCTATTGTCTTCCATTATCTCTAAACTTACCGAAGAAACAACCTTCTGGGCTCCAAGCAACACGATTCACAGAAACACTAGGATCCTTGAGCAAAGTTGCCTGGATTTACACAAGATCATTTCATATTTCATACCAATGATTATTTTCCTGCTAAAATGGAAGCATTGTATAGAAGGGGACAAACCTTGAAAATCTTTGAGCATGCTGCAATATCCCAGACCTTAAAATTCCTTGAAAGTATACTTTCCCCTGATCTAACTTCCCACAATCCTATGTCCCCCACAGAAGTTCCAACTGAAGTATCAAACCATCAGTTTCCATGAGTAAACATTCAGTTCAAATAAGGTGTTTATCCCCAAAGGCCTAAAATATGAGAGTTATTGAAAAGATATCCTTATGAGTAGACCTAGAAGAACAGTCTGATGTTCAGGGTGAAAATCCATGCTTGTTGGAGATGACCCCTCATTTAATATCCTTAAAACATTCTTAGGCAAGTCATCAGAAATGTCGATGGAGCTTTGATCAGGATGAGAGTCAGCTGATATTTCCTGCATACATGGAAACCGTGACTTCAGTAAAAAATTGTCATTGTCATTATCATTTACGAATGTATCAAAAAAAAAATCAAGCTTACCTCGTCAGAAGGCCTTTTTAGGATTGCAAGTTCACTTTCAGGAATACTACTGTAATGTACACTAGTAATATCCTCCGAACCATCTGTAATAGTAGCTGCAAACATATAATTGATAGTTAGCAATGAAAGGAATATTTTTTCTGTAACCACAATAATACAGCTTTCATACAAGGTCATAGAAATATTAATGAGAGAATCACGAACCAATTCCTATGTTTGTTGGATCACCGAGAGACAAAGCTTCACTTGAAATTGAAGAGTGAGCCTCAGAAGATGAGGTAGAATTTGAGGCTGAGGAAGTTGAAACTAGCATTGATGTGGTTTGAGAAGGCTAGACAAAATTATTGAAGCTCATTAGAAGGATTACGTTTGAATACTGTTAAATGGAATCAAGCTGGCTTGGTTAGGAACCATACTCGAATCCATTTATTGGAAAGAAAGAAAAAAGGAGGAAAATGATCATCATTCTTCTCAAGTCATACCACTGGATTGCTATCACTCAATGTGGAAAATAAATGATCATCTGATGGAATTGGTACACAGACATGATCCACAAAAAGGGTTCTTATATCAGGATTTGGCTGTGGATATGCACAAAGAACATGCTGCCAATTCAGACTGTCAGATTAAATACCAAAATCAGTTTTCTCTCGATGCCAAATAAACATATCTAGAAATTTTGAAGAGAATCCAACATGTGTATGTTCATATAAAAGTGTGAGTACTTGCATATACTCCATGTTTGTATCTAGTGCCTGTGTTTGGTGTGTGGCTTGGTGTATTCGAGTTGTGATGTGAAGTTGAGAATTAGATTACCTTTGGTTTATGAGGCGTCGTAATCTATGACTTGCAGCATTCGGAAATTCCAATTTGTCGCTGAAAAGGGGGTTTGCTTCAATAAGTTTCTTAAGCTCAACCCTCATAACTTTTCTTGCAGAGTCTGCATCACTATACATGGAGAGTGACTCATGGTCCCTGTACAACAACAGGAGAATTATGCTTAACATGCTACTCCTATGGAATGTGAATAACAACAACAACAACAACAATAACATATGCATACCATAGATTTGTACCTTATATCATTCAATGTCAAAAGCAAAGTCATTTCCTTAAACAGCTCCTCATTATATGAGACAAAAGTTTTCAAATCCTTCACAAGGATGTCTAAAGCCTTGGCACGGTCCTTGCTGTAAAATCAATTAACAAATTTCAACTAGGATTTGATGTGACATGCATAATGCCTGCAAAATGATTTCATGGAAAAGTTTGTTGAAAGAAAGAAAGCTGCAGTCTTACTTGTCCAATGCCTCCAGAAATTTCTGCTTCCTAATTTCAAAATAGACCTTCATCGAGAATCTATTGTCAGTTAATTTTGTGAAACAAGAAAAATATCTCTCAGCCTCATCCCAATCACCACTGCATATCATATCCTCAAAAAACTTCATGTTGAAGTAATAACTACTTTCACGCTCAAGCCTAGGCATCGATGATAAAGCAAAGCGGATTACACACAATTAATCAACTGATTCATCAAGAAATCGCATAATTCATCTAAAGGAGCCTGATAGAGAAGGAGAAAGTAACATACATGCGAGCAGTTTCTTTGAACCCTTCCTCATCTAAGAACTGTGAGATTAACAAGACAAGATCTTTACTGAGAGCAGACATCTCCACCGCAGCCTAGCTTGTCACTTGAACCTCTAAATGAATCCAAATCACAGGATTTGTTAAATTAAATAAAACTTTGCAAGTTCTAGCTGAAAATGTAATTTGAACAATCCATACATGAAAAGAGAAAAACAATAAAGCCCCATAACTTCTAACTCACAAGATTTTGATTTTCTAGGACACCAAACTAAGGGTTTGAGTTTTGATCAGGTGAACATGAGCCCAAAACAAACCAAAAAATCAGAGATGACAATCATCTACTCAATGAAAGACAATTCTCTCTTACATCTCCATCTAATTGAAGATACAATATTTTGATCAAATTAAATACTCCAATTAAGAATAATTAAGCAAAGAAATTGATGATTCTCAAACAGAACACAGTAAATCAATCAAGAAATTCTGGGTTCTTAACCAATCAAGACAGTACCTTTCTAGCTTAAAATCACTAAAACTGAAGCCAAACACCAATAAACAAGATAAAAATGAGCAAACTTTCACAACATATAAGAGATGGGCATCAAAAGAAAGCAGAGAAAAAAACGAAGTTAGGTGAAAGCTCACCTGGTAAGGGAATTGGATAGGGTCAGAAAGATAGAGTGAGAAAGAGATCAGTAAGTGACCATGACTCTTAGCTTCAAAAAACAAAAAGGTCTCTTAATAAGAGATGGGCATCGAAGAAAAGCAGAGAAAAAAACAAAGCTTGGTGAAGGCTCGCCTGGTAAGTGAATTGGATTGACTCAGAAAGATAGAGTGAGAGAGATGAGTGCCATGACTTTTAGCTTCAAAAAGCAAAAGGGTCTCTTCTAGGCGGACACGTGCTTTTCCTTTTTTTACTTCAAATTAAATTTTTTTAATATTTTTAATATATTTTTAAATATAAAATCATTTGAAAAGCAAACATTATCTCATCCCAAAAACATTATTTCTCTCTGTGTTTTCTTTACTTTAACAGCTGAACTCAGACGCTCTGTGCTAAAATATAATAAGACTGGCGACATGTACGAGACGATAAGTCGTTGGAGTTATGACTGATAAGTCATCTTGGAAAAAATGTGATAGGACAGATTGCGTATAAAAAGACTGTTGTAATGGGGTCCACTTTAAGACAAATGTCGTTCATTCAGAGAGTGCAACGTCAGATTTTAGACACGTGATACAACTTTCTTATTGTGCCAGAACTTTCCTCGAAGAAAACATTTTGCATCCCACGTAAACAACTAGCAAATTTTTATTTACGTAATTTGTTTTTATGTTTTAAAAATATATTTTAAAACTTTTATTTTTTTATTTTAAATCAATTTATTTTAGCATTTTTATAATTTATTTTTAATTTATATTCAAAGAAAAATTACTTTAAAAATTAACAACATCACAATACCAATTGAATTTTGAATTTAAAAAGACTTTTTTTTTAAATAAAAATATGATTGATAAATAATTTATATAATAAGTTTCACTTTTATATATATATATATATATATATATTAAATTCAATATTAAAATTGATCTTAGTTGAGTTTAAAATAATTATTTAAGAGTGATATAGTCAAGTTTAAGAAATTTATTGAGTCAATTCATAACTCAATTTGATTGAAATTTGGTTTGATTTTTAAATAAAATCATAAAAATATTATTTTAATTTTTTAAAAAAATATCTTGAAACAATATTATATTTTAATAACTAGGTTAATCCATCTAATTTATAACTTAAATTTTGAATGGAGTCATTAAATAGGTTAATTTTAATTACTTTATTTTAACCAAAATATTTTGTAATGGCGTTGTTAATATGTTTGTGTTAACCTTATATTTTAATTGAATGAGTTTTACAACTTAGCAATATTGCTCAATTATTCTAACAACTAAAAAATTTGAAGCTTAGTTTAATTGTTAAGTGAATAATGTTAATATATTATTTTAATTTTATATTAATAATTTTGTTATGTGGCTCACTTGGTTAACTTGTGGCGCTAGCTTATTGAAGATCAAGGTTTGAGCAGTAGGATGCTTCCTATATTTTATGTTATGTGACGTATGACTTGTCATCAATCACATAACTTAAAAAAAAGAGGTTGACAGCAAGTCATCTTCTTCATATCAAAAGCAAAAAAAAATCAGGCTCAGGTGTGGGCCTGCTATTAGCCCACGCACATGAGCTTTTTGGTGTAAGCCCATGATTTTCTTAATAGCCTTTTAGATTTTTTTGGGTTTTTTTGTATTTTATATTTTTTTTTCAATGACATACTTTAATATCAGGGTTTATTGAATTTTATTATTTGGTTTTAGGTTGACTGTGAAATATTAATTTTTATATTTTCTTGTGTTCTTTATAATATAATAAAATAAAATAATTAATTAACCAAGTGAAGTTTATAACTCAAGTTACGAATTTAACGAGTTGACTAGGATGAACCTGGTTTTTTCACTTTCTTTTCCTTTGATTTTTTTTTAACCTATCAAGTCCATAATGTCACGTTAAGGTAACTTCCACCACATGATTTAAGTTAAAAACTTATATCAGGATTTTTCACATTTAAATTGTTGTACTGAGTTTAGTGATAATGCCAAAAATTATTTAATAATTTTAATATTATTTCTTTACGTTCCAAAAAAATTGATAAAAAAACCAGGAAAATAAACTAGTAAACTTCTAATTTAAACTAGCGTGAAGCTAGGATAAATGTATAGCCTTTCACAATTAAAGATAGTGTTTGTGTTGATTGTTTTCTTCTTCTTTTTTTGGGGTATTTGTGGATAATAA
>Ga0307510_10007267_pt1 | contig 13192 bp, 18 predicted proteins | sample 12_EM_MG_FD_207224 | JGI IMG/M metagenome (GOLD analysis project Ga0307510, IMG submission 207224) | Populus trichocarpa ectomycorrhiza microbial communities from riparian zone in the Pacific Northwest, United States - 12_EM | ecosystem: Host-associated > Plants > Roots > Unclassified | place... | reverse complement strand
ATGATCCACCCCCATTTTTCACTCCTTCATTGGACCCCCTTCTTGTCTCCATACCAAAACCACCCATGACTAAACGACCACTACCATTGAACCCATCAGTTCTACCAGAGTTGCCACCACTACCACCTAGTGAACCACCCAAACCATCGTCACCCATTGACCAGCCACCAGTCTTGCCCCTTGTCCCTGTCCCCCGGAACATCCATCGTCGGGAGTACTCCTTGATGGAGTTGTACCGAGAGCCCACCCCAGTAGAGAACCCACTGGAAGACCCAGACAGTCCCATGGAGGACGCGCTGCCTTTAGAGCCAGAACCAGTCACTCACTATGTACCTGACACCCCTGGAGGTCATACAAAGACCCTGTCTTCCCAAGAGTCCCCTATCGCACCCTGGGAGGAATACCTCACTCAGCCCAACTGTCCTGTGTCCCGCAAGCACTCCCTGTCACCCACAAGTCCCTCCTCAGCACCCATATGCCAACACACCAGTCATGAAGGCAGCTACCAGTTGATCACCCCTTCTGCCTTGTCACCCATAGCCAGCACCTCACCCCAGAGTCTAGGGCACCAGTCAACCTCCCCAGGAGGATCTGCAGACAACCCCTCATCCACGCAGAGCTCTGCAGACAACGCAGATAGCAACATAGCCCTTAATTGGGTCACCATCAATACAGACTACCTTAAAGGGTAGTTGCTTACGCTAGATGCCCATTAGACCAGAATGGGCACATGGAGACCAGATCTCCTCAGATCAATCTCAAACCTCATGGTCGTCATCGCATCATGACAACGCTTCTCTTCTTGGAATGACCCACCGCCATTGTTCTCCCATTAAGGATCGATTAGGCATTTCTCTGATCCCTCATTCGCTCTTGCTCATTCTCTATTGTTTGACTCATACAGACCGCAGCACTTGTCCGCGGATTACCATACGATACAAACAGCTCCCTCTTGACCAGAAGTACCTACTTTAGTGACCATGGCCCGTGCGCGGCCGTGCCTGTATATAAGCACCCTATATTTCGACAGTCAAGCCCTAAGCTTGACTTGGTTTCCAATACCAACATTCTTGAAAGCTCCCTAGTGCCTCCCCTTTCCCCCACTTCTTACATAAGCCACTCAGAGTCATCTCTAGCAACACTAGAGACTTCTACCTCTTCAAGTACTCACCACCAGTTCATCTCTTAGTACAAGTCGTACTATCAAGGCCCATTGGAGCCTTAACAGTACTGGCTCTGCTGCTGCCACCTGTGCCTGCATCTATGCCCACCACTATCTTTACTGGTGTAACACCCTTTCTGGCATGACAACAACTCTCCCTATTGCTCCTCATGCAACACCACAGCTGCCCTCTCAAACCTGTCAGGACTCAACATGACATGGAAGCCCATCTTGCAGGGAGACAACTGAGGGGAGACATATTGGAATGGCACACCAAGCCCTCATCAGCCCTGGTGGATTAGAGATGTCAGGCATGGTAGGGTCTCCACCTGGCCATGTCTGTGAGTGCAGGGCAAAGTGCCAGATCCACTCCCATGGGCAAGGATAACAGCGGGTGCTTGATAGCCAAGGCCCAGAGAGCGCGTTCGAGCACACTGAGGGTGTTATGCTCCTGGGCACTTGGCCCATATTTTTCTCTTTTCTTGACCATTATGTACTTATACGACCACATGATCTCAACCCATGTGACTGCTTACCTGTACAACAGAGCCACTTTGTCAGGAACTCCATTGTTCCCTCCTTTCATATGTTTCCTATTGTTCTCTTCTTATGGTAGTCTGTGACCACCATTGTTTGTGACCCCATTGTTCTGTGACCTCTATTGTTTGTGACTCTATTGTTCTCCCATTTTGTATGCTTAGTCAGGTAGCTGCCCTTTTGTATATAAACTGGACTTATATCCTAGAGTTGGGCCTTAAGCCTGACTTAGTTTGCAATCTATTGCACTCTCTGTCCTTGTTGCTTGAACAAACATTCTCTTCCTTTTCTTTGAAATCATCTTCAACGCCTTGAAGATATTTCCCTTTCCTCTTTATCCTCACCCAGACATTGGTCTTAGTGACCCTCTCGCCTTTATCACATTTCAGAACCACTTCAGTTACTAAAGGGAATTACGACCCTTGTAACTTTCATTACTGCTGCATATTTCACCTTTGCACATGTCATGCCTTAAGGTTCAATAGGCCTTAATATAAGTCAGGCTTTCCTTGAACGTCCTTGAAATATAGGACAAACACCAGTTACACCCTGGCAGCAGTAGTCCTCATTAGCAAACTTGGAGACGAATATAAATGAGTTCATAGGAGACAACAAGATGATCTCCCAGCACACATCAAAAGAAATGCATACTATGAGTATCAAGGACTAGGAAACAGTGACAACAGCTACTATGTTGACCTCCCAAACAAATCACATGCCGCTGTTGAATTCATCCAAGTAAACGACACCTATCACTGGGTCGGACTCCTCTGGAAGCCAGAAGGTTGGGTTACTACCAGCAGAGGAATACTCAGAAGACCACAACTTGGTTGGTGGATTGAATCAGACCCACAATACCCAGACCACATTAGCCCAGAACACTTCAGCCCAACACTCCATACAGCTATCAAGCAATCACCACACAAAGAAATACTTGCAGGAGGAGTTCATCACATTGCAACTCTCCAAGGAAGCCACCCGTTCACAGAACAAACCCCTATCCTTCCTCAAATCAAAGCAGCAGTCCACCAAGGCATTAACATTCCTCTCAATACCATCCCAGCCACTGCTGTACATCCCCAGTTATCCATTAACACCACAATGGCAGGACAACAGGAAGAAATTAATGTCGCTACAGAACAAGCTGAACAAATAGCACAGAGGATCAACGTTATCACTAGCCCTACCAATGGTGCCCTCAAAGGAAATCCACCACCCATCTTTACTGGAGATAGGAGCACAACCAGAAAATTTGTAAACAACTTCAACCTCTGGAAAGCAATTAACTGACAAAATGATGTCATGAGGAAACCCTTCTCCAGAGTCGTCACCTTCCTCACTTACATGGATGGCCCTCTAGTAGACGCCTGGAAAGAGGAACAAATGAACAAACTCCAGGAAGCCATGGATGATAGGAGCCAGGAAACGGACGAAGTTCTCTGGGACAGCTTCATGGAAAGGTTTAAAGTGGCCTATACCAACCAAAATCAAAGGGAGGAAGCTTACCAGAAACTATGCAAACTCAAGCAAGGAGAAAGCCTTGATGATTTCTTTGCAAAATTTAAACAACTTACCCATGAAGCAGGAGTTTCTTTAGATGACAAAGGAACCATCGAAACCCTTAAACATGCTATGAAACCACCGCTCACCAGAGCAATCATACACTCCCCCAATTTCAACCCAAACACAGAAACTCCATGGACCTTCAAGAAATGGGAAGAACAGGCCAGAAAATCTCACCAGCAATGGCTGGCCGCCTCTCAATTCAGTTAGCAAAAACAAGGACTTTACAGAGCCTTTGGACTGATGCCTAAACCAAACCAAGGGAGAGGCAATCAGCACAGAAGAAACAGAACTTCCAGACCATGCACCACCTCTCAAGGAGGACATGCCATGGATGTTGATGCCAGCAGAATGGGACAAACACACTCTGATGCTAAAAAGAAACAACTTATGGACAAAAACAAGTGTTTCTATTGCAAAATTAGAGGACATCAAGCCCACATCTGTCACAAGAAAATAGTGGATTGTGCCAAAAATGGTAAAACCACTGATAGCGACAACCCCACTGTTCAAGGCCAAGGCCCCATTGATATGACCCCAGACGACATCTCCAGCTTCTTGACCAAACATATGGGCTCACTTGACGAAGATACCAAGCTGAGCATCATCGAATCTCTTATGCCAAAGGATTTTCCTCAAGCCCAAAACTAGCTGCCATAGTTAGGGCATTCCACCTCAATAGTGTCTTTGTAAATCGCTCAAATTCTGTGCAAATAAAAGTTGCGTTTTCACACTATCAAGGGAAGGCAGAAGAACTAGTTCTACTTGACACTGGGGCAACTGAAAACTTTATCAACCACACAACCATCGTCAAATTATGCTTAGGAATGAAGAAACTCCCCTATCCCTACCCAGTATTCAATGTTGACAGAACTCTTAATTGACATGGAACAATCACTCATGCTTGTGACCTACTCGTTACTAAAGGCAACAAACAGGAACATCAAAGATTCTTTGTCACTAATCTAGGATGTGATCATCTTCTCTTTGGCTATCCATGGTTTAAAGCATTCAAACCAGAAATCAATTGGGAAAAAGGAACACTTTTAGGCCCAAAAGTCCAAATGGAAACCCTATTATTTGGAACCCTCCAATGTTATGATCCACCCCAATTTTTCTCATCCTCATCGGACCCCCTCCTCATCACCCTATCCACGCCTAAGCGACCACTACCATTGAACCCATCCTCCCTGCCAGACCTGCCACCGTTACCACCCAGTGAACCATCCAAACCATCGTCACCCCTTGATCAACCCCCAGTCGAGCCCCTTGTCCCCGTCCCATGGAACATCCATTGTCAGGAGTACTCCTCAATGGAGATGTACCAAGAGCCATCCCCAGTAGAGAACCCACTGGAAAACCCAGACAGTCCCATGGAGGACGCGCCGTCCTTAGAGCCAGAACCATTCATTCCATATGAACCTGATATCCCTGGAGGCAACATGCACGCCTTGTCCCCAGAAGAGTCCCCTGTCATACCATGGCAAGAGTACCTTGCCCCAGATAGTCCTGTGTCCCGCAAGCATTCCCTGTCACCCACAAGTCCCTCTTCAGCACCTATACGCCAACGCACCAGTAGAGAAGGCAGTTACCAGTCAATCACCCCTTCTGCCTCATCGCCCATAGCTGGCACCTCGCCCCAGAGTCAGGGTTACCAGTCGACCTCTCCTGAAGGATCCGCAGACAATCCCTCATCCACACAGAGCTCCGCAGATGACGCGGATAGCGACATGGCCCTTAATTGGGTCACCATCAATACGGACTACCTTAAAGGGTAGTTGCTTATACTAGACACCCATTAGACCAGAATGGGCACGCGGAGATCAGATCTCCTCGGATCAGCCTCAAACTTCGTGGTCGTCATCGCATCATGACGACGCTTCTATTCTTGGAATGACCCGCTGCCATTGTTCGACCCTTAAGGATGGATTAGGCAACTTGTCACTTTATCATTTGCTCTCGCTCATTCTCTATTGTTCGACTCATACAGACCGCAGCACTTATCCGCGGAGTACCATACGATACAGACAGCCCCCTCTTGACCAGAAGTACCTACCTTAGTGACCATGGCCCGTGCGCGGTTGTGCCTGTATATAAGCGCCCTGTATTTCGACAGTCAAGCCCTAAGCTTGACTTGATTCTCAATATCAATGTTCTTGAAAGCTCCCCAAGTGCCTCCCCTTCCCTCATCTCTTACATAAGCCTCTCAGAGTTGTCTCTAGCAACACTAGAGACTTCTACCTCTTCAAGTACTTGCCACCAGTTAAAACTCTTAGTACAAGTCGTACTATCAAGGCCCATTGAAGCCTTAACATCCAATGTGTGAAAACATGGGTCAAAAATAAAATACCAGTTAATGAAGATCTTATCCTTGAAGCGCAACAAACCAGATGCGATCCATGGTTGGGAGTAACCCCTTTAGAAATAAAGGGAGGCCCAGTGGAAGTCAACCACACCCACACAGCAGTAGAAATGGCCCATAAGTACGCAATGGAACATGGGAAGGAGGAAATCACCCTCCCAGAAAAATTTAAACATCACATAGCACTATTTTCGGATAAAGAAGCAAACAAATTCCCACCAACTTGGGGTGAAGGAGACCATAAAATTGTACTAATGGATACCACCCCCACTCACTTTAACTGCAAAGTTTACCCACTCTCAAGGGATGAACAGAAAGCAGAAGATCAATTCATCAATGAAAACTTAGCCAAAGGATATATCACACCATCAGATTCCCCTTACAGTTTTTCAATGTTCATGGTTCCTAAAAAGGACTCCAAAGAAAAATGGTATATTATCGACTATTGCCCCCTTAATGTGGTCACAAGAAAAGACGTCACTCCACTCCCCAACAGGTGGGCTTTTCTTGCGGTGTTGTACGTAAAATGTCACGCTCCCAAAGAGGACATGTCCAGTAGTTCGGTTTCCCTTATTGACAGCTGTCAAACATTCGTACTCAGACAAATAAAAAGATCTTGGAATAAGTAATGTAAGCAAAACAAACATATTGCTCTAAAAAACATTTGTCGCTTGGAAATACGTGATGTAAGCAAAACATATGCTCGCTAAGGCACGTCCCTTAGCATGGAATGATAAGTCAAGCCCCGGGGGGCAAATGCACGCGCGCGAGGGCGTTCCCGGGCATAACTTGAGCCCAGAAAGGTGTCTGGGTGGATGTCCGTGCATGTCTGGACCCTGTACCGACGGAGGAAGGAGGCGCAAACGCGCGCCCGAGCGATGCGGCGGAAAAAGGCGCAAACGCGAGACCGGGCGCGCCACTTGAAGACGGATATGCATGTGGGACCACCCCTGACGGGTTCACAAGAGCGAATGAATGCGCAGCGGAGCCCGCCACTGCAGCGGAAGGGGACGCGCGCGCAGGGGCAAGCACAGCAGCGGCATGTGGCACAAACGCAAGCCCAGGCGCACCGCTTGAAGGCAGATATGCAAGCGGGACCGCCCCCGACGGGTTCGTGAAAGTGAAAAAATGTGCAGCGGAAGGGGAGGCACGTGCGGGGGCAACCATAGCGGGGGTGTGTACAGCCGGAGCAGGCACGGCGGTGCGGGCAAGTGTATTTGCAGCGACGGAGACTGCATCAGGCTTTGCGCACTTGCCCGATCTCTCGCCCCCGGCATACGGATCAATGTATTTGCGGGAGCGCTTGCCTTTAACAGGGCCGATGTGCTCCGTGCTCATGTTTCCACCACCGACCGGGCTGTGTTTACGTTTCGGGGCTTTTCCATTTCCCATGCGTTCGGCTGTTTCGGCCCAGGTCTTCCAATTTGGATTGAAGACATCTCTTTCGGGTAAAGCCCGGGGCCTGTTTGTCGAGGCGATCGCCGTCTTGAGGCTGTATTTGATCGCTTTGAGGGTCTTCAGATCTAAGGTTGAGCGATCGCTTACAGCGCTGAGCTGCTGACATAGCGCGCTGATATCTTTTATGACAATCTCTGCGCTCTCCTCTTCTGATCTAGGAGTGTGTTCGTGCTCGGGCATGTCGGGAACGCACACGTGTTCGGGCATATCAGGAACGCGCATGCGTTCGGACAGATCAGGAACGTGCACGCGTTCCGGGATCTCGGAGGGGCGGTTTCCCTTTGAGCAGAATTGAGGGAAATGCACATTGATAGCAGCAATGTGCTTGCAGAACCGGATCCTTGGGAAGTCGTCGCAATTGCAAGCGGATTGAGCCAGATCAATCAGATAATGATAACCCGGACGAGATTGAGAAGCGACATAGAATGTGGTGCCGCCAACGTAATAAATTGAATCCGGGGATATGTTCCTGATGCTCGCTTCGATTTGCCGGCGACGCGAATCCTTAAGGTTTCGGCCTTCTATTTTGGCAATTTGTCGCCTATTTTTGATGTCGAAATCTGGCGCCACTTTGAGCACAAGTGTGCGGACGATGCAATCGATGCGCCGATTGTGCTTTCCGCCAAGGTAATGGGTCTTCAATAGATGATGATATCTAAGATCGGATTAATTTGGTTACCGCGCGCGAAGATGAAGCACATATGATTCAATCAACATGTTGGTGTTCCCTTCCTCATAGATAGATCGGTTTTTCCTTGCAACCTTAGACCACATATGTAGCACCTGTAACCACTCTGTTGCAAGGTACTTCACAATGCTTTGAGGTACAGAAGGATCGCTTGATATATTGTCCCAAATCTTGAGAAACTTGGCAAGATCTTCTGTGTTTACCCAGGCCTTGATCTTATCCCAAAGTGCCTGGAACTGACTTGTTACGAAATGGCTTCGGATCGCGCGTAGCACGTGCCACGTGCAAAGAAAAATCTGGCTCTGCGGATACACAGACTCAAGTGCGGCTATCTGCGCCTGATCGCGATCAGTCATAATCACCCCGGGCCGGACCGATGGACTGGCATCCCTGACCCATTTGACAAAGAAGGTGATGATATTTGTTGTCCCGCTTGACGTCAGCATCCAGGCAACAGGAACACCTATGTGGGAAATGTTAGTAATCATTATCAAATATAAATTATTGATTATTACCGTGTCCCCAATGATCCCTGGCAATGATCGTGAACAACAATAGATCTTGATATTGGGTAGTGTTATGTGTCGCATTGATTCCGATAAACCCATTACCAAGGCGCTCGAAAGCATCCAATTGGAAGCTTGTCTGAATGCACAGTACAAAGGCATCATCTGGCAATCTTGAATCGATCGGAGCGTGATCTTGCTTATCTTTGTAAAAAGTAAGTGTACCTTTACTAGATAGCTGCTCGATCAAGAGTCTCATTGAGACAGCATCATCTGGATGCAATCTTATCTTATCATTTTCAAGCACTTGGGCCATGCGATTGACTTCCTCGAGCGCAATCAACTGATCGCGACTGCTATCAGGTGCTGAACCGCGAATCACGCGTACCTTCAAATGTATTAGATCGGCTGCTAAACTTTTTTAGGACCGGCTACTCACGATCTCATGACGCTCAACTTTTTGAGTCAGCATTGCTTTGATTTGCTCCCAGGCACTGCCGGACAAGCGAGTGTAAGCGATATTGGCAAAGCCGATCTCATGATCGTGCTCCGCTACGTAACGTCCCAAAACGGTTGATGTGTGGGGATAGAGTTTGATCCAGATATGACAACCGCAACCGGTCTTTTTGGTACTGATCTTGCGTTCACTGTCCGGATTCTTCTTTTCATATGGCTTCAGCCCTCCGGATGCCTCGCGCCCACAAACAAAGAGCTGGCGCCGGGTATATAGAGGTGACTCGGCCCGGGTGGTGGACGCGATGAACTCAATGGAGTACATCCATTCCTCTTCCCGGCGCCAAGTCTCGAATCCGGCTAGATTAGCCCATTCAAGATTAAATCCGCCCTTCTCCCGGTCCCAATTGAAGCTCCCCACGCGTGTCGAAGTTGCAGGGGACTCGGCGTCGTCCGGGATGTTGCCACGTGAGCTCTCGACGCCTTCCACATCCGGTTCCGGTTCCGGTTCCGGCTCCCGCCCATCCGTGGTGTTTACTTGGAAGTCCAAGCAAACTGTCAAGGGCGGGGCGCTCAGTCCGGTCACCAGCGGATGCTTGTGCAATGCCGGAGGGAGACGATATGGGGGCAAACATGACATATTGGACTGGAAAATGGACCGGAATGGCTGGGGATAGTTAGGGATAAAATGTTATTATCTGATGTATTTATGCATTCTTATTTTCCACTCAGCAAGGGGTGAAAAAGCAATCACCGCGTTTTTTGCTGCAATTTTAACCGGTTAAATTACGCGGCTAAGGGCTAGTATGACAGGTAACAATTTTTTATAGCATCTTTTTGAACATAAATAATATACGCGGCATGCAACGGTCCGATCGTCGGGGCGGGTGGTGCGACGGACACAAAATATTTTCATTAAGTCGATTTTTCATTGGGAAGGCGGAACAGCCGGACTCCGCTATGCATCCGGCAGCCTTCGCATGCCGCTGCTGTGCTTGCCCCTGCATGCACGTCCCCTTCCGCTACAGCGGCGGGCTCCGCTGCGCATTCATTCGCTCTTGCGAACCCATCGGGGGCGGTCCCACATGCATATCCGTCTTCAAGCGGCGCACCCGGTCTCGTGTTTGCGCCTTTTTCTGCCGCATCACTCGGGCGCGCATTTGCGCCTCCTTCCTCTGTCGGTACAGGGTCCGGACATGCACGGACATCCACCCAGACACCTTTCCGGGCTCAAGTTATGCCCGGGAACGCCCTCGCGCGCGTGCATTTGCCCCCCGGGGCTTGACTTATCATTCCATGCTAAGGGACGTGCCTTAGCAAGCATATGTTTTGCTTACATCACGTATTTCCAAGCGACAAATGTTTTTTAGAGCAATATGTTTGTTTTGCTTACATTACTTATTCCGAGATCTTTTTATTTGTCTGAGTATGAATGTTTGACAGCTGTCAATAAGGGAAACCGAACTACTGGACATGTCCTCTTTGGGAGCATGACATTTTACATACAACGCCGCGAGAAAAGCCCACCTCTCCCCAACCTCAAACAATGCATTGAAAACCTACAGGGAATGGAATTATTCAGTAAATTCGACATTCATTGGGGTTATAATAACATCCGAATACACAAAGGGGACCAATGGAAGGCTGCTTTCAAAACTTGCCAAGGACTATTTGAACCAAAAGTAATGTTCTTCAGCATGAGCAACTCACCAGCAAGTTTTCAACATTTTATGAACAGTATTCTTGAAGAGTTATACGAACACTTTGAGAAGAAAGGTGTACTCGAAATATGGCACATACTCCAAAACTACATGGATGACTGTGGAATAGGAACCCTACTCAAAGATTTCAACCTTCATGTTGACATTATTCACTTCCTATTCGATCTTCTTGCATACCATGGCCTACATCTCAAATTATCAAAATCTGTTTTTATGCAACCACAAATGGATTTCTTGGGTGTCTGAATATCAAAAGACAGAGCTACAGTCAATCCAGCTAAAGTCACAGGACTTAGAGATTACCCACAAGAGCTCAAAGATAAACAACAAATCTGTGGATTTCTAGGAGTCGCTGGATATCATTGCATGTTCTGCCCCAATTTTAGCATTATTGCCGCACCACTTACAAAACTTACTGGCAAAGACATACCTTTTGAATGGGGACCCCAACAAAAGGAGGCTCAAAACAAACTCATTGACATGATCACCCATGCACCAGTACTTGTTCGACCAGACCCCAACCAACAATTTGAACTAGAAACAGACGCATCGCAAATTGGAACAGGTGCCATATTGTACCAACAAGATCCACCTATCACAAAACCAGACAGTACCCAAAAACCAGGACCAAGATGATCAGTAGGATTTCACTCCCAAAAGTTTACCCAAATGGAGCAAAACTACCCCATCTATGACTGAGAATTCTTAGGAGTTATGCGCGGACTATGCTGCTGGTCTCACCTCCTCAAAGGGACAACCATACCTGTTCTAATTTTCACTGATCACACCAACCTCCATTACTATCAAGAACCCAGAAAAATAGGCCCTCACATTGCTGGATATCTACCAGAAAGGGAGCAATACAACATCATCTTGGAATATAAACCTGGCACCACTAACCAAGCAGATGCCCTATCTAGAAGACCTGACTATGAAGGACCCAACCCAATTAATGACAACATTACCATATGGCCAGACCACTATTTTTGTGACAACCACACCTCAATTCAAGTATTTGATATGGATAGTATTGGCAACAATTTGGATAGACACATCAAAACAGCCCAATACAAAGAACAATTGCTGCTCAAGAAATGGGCACCAACACATAACCTCTCCCTATTGGATGGCACACACTGGTATCATGGGACTGCCCTAGTTGTTGTGGCAGACAATGCTCTTAGGAGGGGAGTAATTTCCCTTTTTCACAACCACGTGACTGCTGGGCACGCCAGGATTACCAAAACACTCCAATTAATTGCCCCTTATTACTGGTGGCCCAACTTGAAAACCTTTGTCACTGAATATGTCAAAGGATGCACTACATGCCAAATGACCAAAGTTAACACCCATCCTACCCATCCACCTATGTTTCCCATTACTCCCGCAGACAACGCGTGACCCTTTGAAACCATCACAATGGACTTCATCACTAAACTCCCACAGTCAGGTGGTTTTGACACCATTCTCACGATCACGGACACCAACTGCTCTAAAGCGTCAATTTTTATCCCCTGTCACAAGACTATCAACTCAGAAGGAGTAGCATTACTCTACCTCAATCATGTCATTCCCCACTACAGCATTCCCTGTAAAATCATCTCAGACCAAGACGTCCACTTTGTATCAAAATTCTCAACAGAACTCTGTCACATCCTCAACATCCATCAGAACATCAGTATGGCATATCACCCTCAAACCGATGGAGCAAGCAAAAGAACCAATCAAACCTTGGAGCAATACCTCCAAGTATTCTGCAGAACTCAACAAGACAACTGGCACGCATAGTTACCACTTGCACAGTACACCAAAAACTCATGGCCATCTGCAACTACCAAGAAAATACCATACGATTTACTCATCGGATACACACCCCAAGTACACCAACCAACCAGAAAAACCACCATTCCCTCCCTCAAACAACGACTCTCATCCATCAAAGAAGCCAGGAAAGCCACCCAAGAGGCCCAACGTAAAGCGCAAGAATCCTGGATAAAAGAGAAACCATGATACATTCCATTTACAGTAGGCTCAAAGGTCTGGCTAGAAGGAACCAACCTACGACTTCCAAGTAACACCATACCCAAGCTTTCCCCAAGGAGATACGGACCTTTTAAGGTAGTCTCCCAAATATCAAAAGTTGCTTACAAACTTGAACTCCCTTCCACCTGGAAAATCCATGACATCTTTCATGCTTCCTTACTCACACCCTACAAAGAAACTGACCAACATGGACCCAACTTTCTAGAACCACCACCAGAAATACTAGAAGGCAAACCAGAATGGGAAGTCAAGAAGATTCTAAAGGAGAGGTCTTTTGGCCATTGGAAGAAGAAGCAATACCTTGTGCGCTGGAAGAACTACTTACCAGCACATAATTCATGGGTTAATGCCAAGGATCTCCATGCTCCGGAGTTACTATCAGACTTTCAAAATACTTCAAGCAGTATAAGAACCCTTCCCCTCAATGAGTCACCCCCAGCATGTCCAACCAGGCATTCTACACCTTCACTGTTGAACCCCCTTTCAATTTGTTCCGTCACCTCTTCAGGGATCTCACTATCTGGCCCAGTCATAAGTTCCATGTCTTCATCCCAGCTGCCCAAAAGACTTCATCAATATACAGAACAATCCACCCCACTCACACTCACACCCTTGAACACACCCATTTCTGCAAAGAAAAGTACTGCCCTTATCACCACCACGGGAATTAATCCCGTATTGCAGTCGAGATAGGTATAA
>Ga0307510_10007266_pt1 | contig 13194 bp, 14 predicted proteins | sample 12_EM_MG_FD_207224 | JGI IMG/M metagenome (GOLD analysis project Ga0307510, IMG submission 207224) | Populus trichocarpa ectomycorrhiza microbial communities from riparian zone in the Pacific Northwest, United States - 12_EM | ecosystem: Host-associated > Plants > Roots > Unclassified | place... | reverse complement strand
TCGGAGAAAACTCACAATCTCGCAACCTCCGCTAGGGGCATACTAATATTCTCCGGTAGTATACTCCTCCCGAGCCCGTAACTCCCGCTCTTCAGCATATTGTGATGGCACGGCTCGAGCAAGTACGAACTCGCTAGGAAGCTGTAGTCTCGGTACAGCGCTGTTAGCATGACTTGGTCGTTCGCGAACTTGCCTACGTGCTCAACAAGGTTCGGGAATTCCTGCTCGACGACCTCGCCCAGGCGGCATTCAGCCAGGAGACCCGGTTCGCCGGTGGCGGTCTTTATAGGGCAGCGGTGGAGGAGGGCATCTAGGGCTGCGAATTCTGCAGGAAGTTCGGTGATGGGTTCCTGGGTTGGTCGTGTTAGGGTGGGTCTAGATTGGATGGGGAGGATGGGGAGGAGGGATACTTACGTCCCTAGTGAGAAATCCTCTAGTGGTGCTCACCATGAAAGCTGGCAGCGTCTTGTCATCCTTCCTAGTATTGTCAAGGACTTGGAATGGCTGGAGGGTTAGAGTTGGAGTCATCGTTGGGTTAAGGGATATTGATACGTAGATGTCAATTAGCTTCGAATGAGAAACCCACTATGATACAGAATCACTATATCCAGCACCACATCGCTGGGGAGCAAGGAAGGACCACTGCCAATTTATACGTATCGCGTTCCCTACCTCAAGCACTACTCACTTTCCGGTATCCCACATACCTACCTACTGTGCATCCCCTATCAACAGAACCACCCTAATCTCTAACCCCAATTCAATTTTATCTCTTTATCTTTTACAAGAGGTGGAGCCGGGAATCTTGTCTCGTGTCAACCACGTCAGGCCTCTGTACTAGCAGATGGTGTTCGTGATATCGGTTACCATCGGAATATTTCATCCGGCCTACATTTTTGCTAAACCCGGCCAACATTTGTGCCTAAGAGTTCTCTCACTCACACCCAGAGATAAATTTCTGTTACTCAACCGGAATATGAGAATGTCCGGCTTTTTGCCTCTTGTTCATTTTCTAGAGGCTTTTGCCTCACCGCTCGGTCAGGTGTGTCTTCTTTTCGCGATAACTTCTGTCTATCTCTTCGCTTCTTACTGTAATTTATTTCTTCCGTTTCGATATTACAGAGCGAACTTTGCTTATTCTCACACGAGGTAGCCTAGGATTCTTTATTATTAGTATGGTTACGGTTTCATGTTCGAGAGTGTCGCGCACGTAGGTTTAAAGAAACACAGCGGCTACTATTGCATTCACACAAGCACTTTGTTTAACCTGCCAGCTGCAAAATACCGGTTATGCTTGAGTCCTTTCTATTCACTCCTTCAAATCCTACTACGGGTAATGGAGTGTTCGGAGACGGGGCAACTACCCTCAAATAGGCAGCGACAACCAGCGTCTTGGCATGATAAACACTAGCGACCCGTACAACAATGATAAGACCCCACCATGCAGTCTGAACCCGAAAGCATACTATACCGCAGATTAGGGACAGACAACCCGTAGATAAAAGGGGTCTGCTGAGGAATTTTCCATCGTTATCGGTCATATCTCCTTCCATAGCTCTTGTGCTCCCCGGAAGACATCGGGACGAAAGCTCGCTTTACTCGTAGAGGGGTCCGGCAGATGTGGCTTGATATTCAGGTACATGTGGAGCGTGAACTGTGCAGGCGGGCGGTTATGCTAGAGAACCACTGTACAGGGCAATGTCTAACTCTTCCGCCTCTCCTGCAGCCACATTTCAACAACTGCTAGCTAAATCACCACCTTTAATAATTCAGCTGATTAGTTTTTGTGCGTGTGGTGCATTGGCTGAGGGGAGTCTCGAAACGTGCAAAAATATGCAGCAGCAGTCGCATCATCACTAATGGAGCGCACATTAACCTACCACTGCTCCAGTAGACAGAAGTAGCTGCTCTCTCAGGTCTGTTATGATCTCCGACATATTTTTCCAGCTGTATGGTACCACTTTAGTTGATCGGTCCAAGAAGTGGCTGCATTGCCCCTCTACTTCTCAGGCATCGTGGGACCATTAGGCATTGTTTCTCAGGGTCTCTGAGCACAGCTGTGGAGATTCTGAACGGAACCTGCCCGAGATCCCTTACGGTAATGTAAGAACTTAACTTTAACTACGAGGCGTCAATACCCGGACCTCGTTCGTCAACACCGTTCGTGGCGCTACGCCACAAATCTAAAGAAGTGGCGAGCTTAGAGTGTCTGGTGCCATTTATCCTACTAGATTAGCTGCTGGGGTCGAAACCTTCCTGTTGACCCAAGTACGGTATTTCTTAACCCATGTTGCTCCAGAGGCGCAGTGAGATATTGTTGGTAGATGTGATGTGCAAATTTAGGCGCGGGGAGGCACCGCAGGTTCTCGCATAAGCCGGATCGGAGCTGGGGATCGCAAAGAAAAAGATAAAAGTGAACAAGCCAACGGGAAGACTGGGAGTTTGCTACACTCTCCCATGGGCCGTCTGAAACAGCCGAATACGCAGCCAAGCACACCAAGGCCTGATTTGGCGACTATTAACCGAACTTGGTCGGAAAGCAGGGTACTTAGTCTTTTTAGTGCTTAAATGACTCAGCGCTCCTGGCAGGATTAAATATTCTCAGCAAACCATTAAAGCCCAGACCCTTCCAGGACGGGCTTAGCGTGCCCAGCTACAGATTGACTGTTCTCAAGGGATAAGGTGAATTTGCCACACTGCAAAGAAACGAATGGAAACGATTTAGCAGGACTGCATCAGCCTACACTAGCGCCAATCCGACTCATACGGACTTAGTCTACGGTGTTGTGGAGCCTATCAGCGCCGCGTTGATCAGCCCTATGGACCCAAGAGTGCACTTGCCTGCAACCACGGAGCAACCAACAGCAGAACTGCTTCGCCGAACGACAAAAATGTCCAAGACAACCCTGCAGGTTGGGGGAATCTACATCCCTTCGAAAAAAGGAGTTACATATTCCTCCGCCTCCCTCTGAAGGGACTTATCGTGCATGTAATGCTTGTGGGGTAAGCTGAGGTACGGATGTCGCCCCGGGGTTGGCATCCATACCGTAGGATCTCTTGAAATCCACTATTAGATCGCTAGCGGAAATCAGCCCCCCAGCCCAAGATAGGTTTAGGTAGACAAGTTAATGGAATTGCGAATGCCAGTTAATATGATCCAACACCTCCTGAGGGCTGATCTTATACTATGCCAGGAAAAAGCCAATACTTCTTGGAGCTCTGGTCTCTGAATTGCGAGATTACGGGGCTGACTGAGATAGATAGCAGATTTCAGGAGATTTCACGGTATGCCAGTAAGTGTGTTGGGAGGTACCAAGCGGATCGTCTATGTGCGCAATGCGCCACTTGATAAACATCATGGTTGGTTACCAGAGGAGTGAATTAAGTGGTTAGCCCGATCCGGCACTTCGGCCAACCCCGAGCAGGTCAAATCCCTAATTGAAAATCATATCGAAGTTATATTTGGAAAAAAGAATAATCGTTTCCACAGCGGATACCATTCCGGTTGAATGATACATACAGCTTGATCTCTGTGATTCGACCATAATAGAGAGCTGAGCGAAGCGCTTGTGTAGTAAAATATATAGTAAGACGTTAGAGGTTCGAATGGTCTACTGGCACACTCAATTACACAGAAAGGTCCTGTCCATCGAGGGGTAGTATATAGCATAATCCTTGCGATGTATCTTAGCTGTGCTCGCAGAAACTTGAGGAATCGTTGGTTTACCATAAAAGCCTCTCTGATGCTATCCGCGAGCAGATCCTCGCACCCCAAAGGCATCTGGCCAATGGCTTCCATGACATATCCGCCAACAACTGGTCCGCCGGCAGTTTTACACCCGTATTTTGTGATTGCCCAGCCTATATGCTTTTTGAGACTCCGTTCCAACCTTGCGCAGGTTTCCATATCTTGATAGGCGGGTCCCCAAGTGATCTTAAAGTTACGGTATAGGACTCTGTATTGAGTTGTGCATGTGATGTGAATGATAGGAATAAGATCGCCGGCACTAACGGAGGTTTCCAGTGACGAGAACAGTGCAGAATCCCAGGGTTGTAATGGCTGATCACCGCGCAAGCCGCGTTTCTGGAGTGAGATTGCGCCTAGATTGCGTCTGAGGGTTGCAGTATTCTCGGGAGTGTTGGTAATTGTTGCTGCTATGGGAGTTTTTGTGTTAAAGGGTGAGTCGGCGTAGTGTTGGGGGGTTAAACTTGCTGCTGGTTGTATCTGGCCGTGAAGGTCTAATCTCACCATCTTTACTATAAGTCAATCCGACTGGCACTTCGTGGGCCCAAGTTACGTCTGTGCACAGAAAACCACAGGTCAGTGCAAATGTTGGATTCGATACACAAGTGGAATGGGGTCTTTAACTCGTTTCTAATTGACTCAATTCCGCTGGTACCTTGTAACCTCCATGTTCTTTGGCCGGAAGGCAAAATACGAGGAGAATATTGGCTAGGATTAACCAACTGCACGGCTGAATGAAACCGTAAGTAGCCATCGTGATGGATAGGGCGAGTGGCTGATACAAGTTGGTATTGGAAAAGACTGTTCCGGATTATCCCACTCTCAAGATAGCCGGGCTGGTAGAACTTCACAAAAGATCGCTCAAGGGAGGGAGAATAAAAGAAGAAAGAAAACAAAATCAATTCTTGTCGTAAATCGGGTAGGCCGTCTGCCTTCTCACACAGAAGAATGTCGTCGTCGATCAAATGATGATGTTCCGTCAATTAATCGACAATGGTGCTTTCTCTGGATATCCTCTACCTCTTATGTGCTGACGAGGCAGATAGAGGAAAAGCAGTCCCGCGAAAGCTTTTCGCCCACGGACACTCCCCGCAACGGTTACCTCTACAACCCTAGCTAATGCTAACTATAGCTACCCATAAACATGCGGTCATCAACAACAAAACATCTAAATCTGGTTTCGCCCCACAGTATTCTGAGGTTCTCCTCTAGGGAAAGGCTGTTTCAGGGTGTTTTTCACGGGGCAGGTCCCCATACGCACAGTCCACGGTAATGTTGTGTTAAGGAATTCGTTACCCGCAAGAACAGAAATGCTCTGCTCTGCTAGCATGCGATTGAGGTAAGTTCAAGCTCAACTGGAGTAATAAGGATTCCTAGAGCAAATATCAATCTACTGGGATTATCTACCGGTATCATATCTCTGCCTGGGCCTACCCTTGCTTGGCCCAGCTCTCAATAGCTGAGCACACTAGTTTTCAGCACACCTTTCAAGAAAAATGGTGTGAAAGGTGGCTTAGGATTGAATTGGTGAGACTGCCATGAGGAAGTCTTGATTCTATGTCTTTTTGTGAGTCAATCGCGGACACTTGAGCAGCCAGCACCTTCATACAAGATCACTCGGAAAAAAGTAGTTGTGAGGGAACTTGAGAGCCAACAGCCAGCCCAAAACTAATTTAAGAATGCATTTGAGCTCTCTAATCCATGTTGAGAAGCTGTGATGACAGAGATGTAGTACCTGACGATCCCGTAGGATGCAGTGGCCTAGAGTAGGATATTTTGTGTCCTGGCAATAAGGCTCGCCGGGATCATATATTTAGCATTATAATATTATTCCCTCCAATAGCACCTCTCAAATCGCAAAAGCGGGTCTGCGGGTGCTGTGGATATGCTTCAACATCGTGTACCGCCTTGCACACTAAGCCCCGTACGATGGTACAACAAGCCCCAGTGAGACACCGCTTAGACTGGGTAACATGTGTTAATCCGAGGCAACCCAGTTCTTGACAAAATCCGGGGCCGGTATTTCGGTCTTTTCAGACGAAACTTTCCATCCATCGTACCATATCCTGTCAGCGAGGAGCGTGCGACGTGGGAAATTCTGATCCTTGAACACTAAAAGTTCTAAATGTCGAGAATGAGTGTAGTGCACTAACACTTGTAGTATGATGTGATTGCGGGCGAATGTTCAGCTGGTTGGCAATGCAGCGGAGCGGGGTTTATCGACGAGAATTGATTGTTTCGTATCAAGCATCCGGCATACTCGTACCCGATCCAGGAAGTTCTAGTATCGTAGCACCAAAAAACGGGCATGCGAGCATGACGAGGTCCGACGGTTGCCAAGACAAAAAAAGCATCGGACGCCGTCGTCCAACGAAACACCAGAACGGCCAAGATTCTGCATTTCCATCTACGCTCTTGGTGGTATGGAATTATTTCTCTATCGGATGCCGAGATTAGTTTGCCCGGATACAGATTTCACCACTTTGCAATACTCCGGTTCTAAAGCGGGCTTCTGCGGTTTTGACGTCAGATCGTTGCATCAGTCGCGCCGGCAGCTGAGCCTCAATTCAGAGTCACGCTTAGTGAGAATATAGTAACATTCTTTTTACAAGAAGTGTAATTGTTTCCCTGTTTCCCAACAATGTCGGTAGTGGTGACAGCAGTAGTGATCTCATTCTGATTGAGGCAGTGGCGGTTTTGGGCGATAGGAAACTCGATGTTGACATGATGCACTTTTTTTAAGGGTCTTTCATCGCCCGGTGCAACCAAAGGGCCACATTGACTATGATACCCGTAATTTGGTTCGGGGGGTTCCCCTTGGCTGAGTAGTTAGGGAGCGGCCGATCGGCAATTGGGCCGCATAAACAGCGAGGCTAATAGAGACAGCAAAAAGACTCGAGATGTCAAGCAAATGCGGTTATATGCTAACTAAATTGCTAGGATTTGGCTTTGAATACGAAACCGTAAAGTCCCCAATGCTCTGGAGATAGGTTGTCGCAGAATGTCTTAACAAGATAATGCCCAGTGGTAAAAGCATCCGATCTGGAGATCTTTCAGAAGAGAGGTTGCACTACAGCGGCATCGATCTACGAGTATAAGCGACTGAAATATGGAGTAAGCGAACTTCTTGGCAACAGTCATACGAGGCTGCGCTGCTCTCCCAAGAGAGTTCGCGTAAGGCAGACGGGCCCCAAAGTCCTTGAGCGAGAAAGTCGAAGAAACACATTTACGAGAGGTAGACATGCCCTATCTACCTAATATATCCCTGTTCTACCAACCACACTGTATTAATCCTTCCCACGAGGAAAGCGGGCGGGTGACGTACGGGGGGGTATTTGGTGGACAAAAAAGGAGATCCTCAAGGTTAGGGTTACGAAAAAAATAAAAATACTTGTGATTGATCCCTGTTCGTTACCCGCCCAACTTCCTTGTGGATAGTGGAGACTGTGCTCGAGTATCGCACCGGTACCCGAGTACTCGTGCTTGTGTGGAACGAGTGCATCAGGCACGAGCTCCGGAGAAAGGTAGGAATCGGTATGTGTTTCAAGTTGGCGTGGGGTGATAGTTCCCCACTTGTTCAACCTATTGGTACCGTATTCATTACCCCTCTTGGCGGAGGCGGGCAGAAAAATACCGACTCTAAGGCGAGTTGTGGTACCGCTTCGTGGGCTAGGAGCACTACCGTATAGGTTGCATATTACCTGGTTTTGGGGAGTGTGTGTTTTCGGTCACGGGGAGTTGAGCCCCTGCGAAAATATCTAGACTTGCGTGCCCTATGACTGAACTTCAGCAGAAAGCGCGAAGGCATCAGTCCCCACGCCGGAAATACCGGTATGTTTAATGGAAACTGAAAAACTTTTGTCAAGTGAGCTTAGCGCCCGGAACAGATCTTGATGAGCCGAGGGAATAGTATGAGGATCATCATCTACCTATCTTGCCCATTCGGCCGCCAGGGCCGCCTAGCCAGGTTAAGGGTAAGGCAAGCTGTCTTAAGATTCTATCCACTTCCGTTCAGATCCTTTCAATTACCAATTCCTCTGGTGGGAAATTTCATACGAGAGCTACATGCCAGGGTAGTATGAATTTACGTGCGATGGGGCTCATAGAGCGTATTTAAAGTACCGTATGTCATTGGGATCGGCTTCACCACCGCTTGAGTAAAGCCATGAGAGTAGCCTTGGAATGTGATCAACAAGATCGATGCCCCCGTGTCACCGGGGGCATTTTTGTAACGAAGCTTCGCTAGAAATAACCTCAACCACCGTCATTGGTTTTTGAGGCGAGGTTTCTACCTCTTTCTGTGGAGAGGGGCGTTCGGCAGAGCCGGGTGGCCGTCGGCCCATATCAAGGCCGGTTCGGGGAAGCTGCAAGGCAAACTCACGAGTTGTGTCAACTGATGAGAAATTGGGACGCATAGATTCCGGCCATAGTGAGTGTGCGTATTTCCTACGATACCTAAGGCTACTATGAGTCTTTCAGACCAAAAGCTTAAGGTTGGCCCCTCGAAACTAAACAAAGAATGTAGTGGACATAGGTTTCTCGGCAGGCATAGATGTTGCGAGTGAGAAAAGGTGGATATGTTGGTGTCGATCGGATGCCGCGGTAATTAGATCCGGCTAGTATGCTACCGGTACCAGTACCACGTATTGAGTAAGGGATTTCCAGGGGTCCGGGTGAAACCCACACCCCAAATTCTTCAAGCCATGTGCGAGATGCTTTCGGGCAATCCACTGTTTCTATCGGCGAGGGTGGTATCTCATCAAGCATCTAGCAGCACTTCTAGCTCTAGTTTGGGAGCGGGTTTGCTGGTGACTCTCGTTTTCTCGTTCCGTGCCGGAGCCGAATCCCGCAAACTTCCTCTGCCCCCCCTAAGGCAAAGTACCGCAGGCCTCTCCTTGGGAGAAACTTTGGAATTTCTGCGAGAAATTTTCTTCCGACGATGGCCACAAGCTCTGGCGCTAAGGACATGCGATTATTTCTTATTTATTTTATTTTCGCTATTATTGCTATTGGTAATGTGGCCTGTGTCCTATCATAGTAGTGTACTGTACGTTCTGCTTTTTGTACCTGCATATTGGACTTTTCAGAGTGGCCGGCTGTGCATCTACAGGGTTGCATGATGCTCAAGCCGCAGTGAGTGGTAGGGCTGGGATGTGGGGGAGAGGGAAGGGAAGGAATTTGGCAACGAGTGAGCGGCTACATGCTCTGCAGCTTACAGACGCAGCGGGAAAACACTCAGCAATCGCGGGACCTGGCCAGTGAAAGTGTCGTGATCTCCATTTGGACAATAGCCTCTAGCAGATAATGAGGCGGTGGTTCAGCGTGATATCAGAGCAGTGAGCATCAAGATACAGTAGTAAGATGATAAATCTTGATTCTGACGACCATCCGAGCTTTCGCTGAGCAAGCCTTGCCGATGGTGAGCTTTAGAAGAAGCCGCGGCACTACTGGTGACAGTACTCAGCAGTGCTTCTAAGTGTATCGGGTCCTTCGCTGAAATGCGAGACGATTCTGAATGGGCCTGCGGTGAGAGGTTGATAAAACTTCGGTGGTGTGAACACGGTGGGTTAGGGCCTAGACGGTCGCGACATCCTTTCCCACCGGTAACAGCGATCCATCTTGACATGATCTAATCTGACTGCGACAGCAGGGTCGAGCAAGTGAGAAACCGGATTAAATCACTCGGAAAAAAGCTGTTCCCGACGGTTGCGGCAACTTCTTGGGCTCGCGACAGTTACCACAGGCTATCGAGGCCATGCCGGTGTCCTTTTCTCCATCCAGAGCGAAGGGGCCGAAATGGCTCAGGGAGATGTGGCCCGTTGGAATGTTAATTTCCCCGATGGGGCATTGTCCTTTGGTCGCACTGTTACTCCTACATACAATGCTAGGAAAATGGCGGCAAGAGGTATGAACCCGAAGATTATCGCTTAAAGCAGGTTGTTATGTGCATTATCCTACTGCTTATGGAGAATAATGGGCTAGTGCCGGCGCATGGCGCCCGTAGTGTGGGAAGCCTTGAGAAATTCGCCTCACCTAAAATTGCAAACAGCGCTAGACCATTTCTAGTCCAGTCCACGGAGCTTCAAGCTGAGTTGAAGCAATCTCCCCCCACCCCAACCCACCGACTCCACCCTTGCAACGAAATCGCTTCTGGTCTGGGAAACAAGTTACTTGGGCACTTCTCCTGGTACCTTGCAGAAGAGATGAGATCTCCACGCGAGAAAGAAGCATGGAGCAGTTTTCATCCTGGTTCGCGGGTGCTTTCTAGCCTAGTCTGACCCAGACCTCTGGCATTTCTTTCGCACGGGGAGCTGAGACCACCCATAGCTGGATCCTAAGAACAGCTGAGCATTACCATACTCCAGCCAACCATTGGCGACTACTAGCACCTTGGAAAACCCCCCATCGGCTTTCTTCCTTGCAGCCTATGCATGTCCTACCATCCAATCACTTTTTCGCGCTCTACACTTTGCGTGCCCGCTTCGTTGCGGGAACGGCGTGTTGACATAGAGACCACCAGGGCGCAACGTGACTGCAGTCCCCCCTTCCTTCTCACTCCGTCACTCTGGCCTGGTCTCCCTACGTCCCTACCTCCCTACACAACCACACTAGCCCTGGGAAACCGATGACTGCTGTCTAGAGCTTGCGATGACTACATTGCGATCTTTTGTGAGGTGGGCTGTGCGAGCTCGGGACCTGGCACCGCAACCTGTTGGGGATCTCGCAGGTGCATTTCTATTCGGATCATTCAGTGCACGTTCCACATCCCAGGACCGATCGCCCTACTGTGCCGAGCTCTTGAAGTGGCTCTTTTGTGTATATAATACTCGGGGGTTCGCCGCCATTATGTTTGCTTCATACTTCGCCGCACACCAACCTACATTCGCTCCATTCGACAAGCATTTAGCTTCTATACCTTTAGATACATTCGATTCATTCATTCGTTGCCACACTATACAATTTCTACTTCTACTTTTCCACTACCGGATTTTCAATTCTCTTTCTCTCAAGAGCCACATACATCAAGAGATACTCCGAGCGACTATCCAATTACAATCGCTCATACTCAGCGATCCTTTTACCTATTTCAACCCAATCTTTATCTTTTTAAACTTCAAACACCTTTTTAAGCACCTTTCAAGATGTGCATGAGAGTTGTCGAACGCTACGCTGTGTGCAAGTGTGTCTACTACACTCACGGTATCGATCAGTGCTCAGCATATGGTCGCCGCGGTCACGCCGTTCAGGACAAGACTGTGCTCGTCGGTCATACCTGTCCCCACCATTCAAACGCCAATTGGGCCACCGGCCCCGCTCCCAACTTTGGTATGGGAGAATTCGGCCACTACCATGCCTACAGGCGGTAAATCTACATCTAATTCGATAAGTCGTCCGGCGATCCCGCTGGGAAGGGTCCTCTCAACGGAATATTCCCGGGTTGGAATTTGGGAAGACGAAGGCGAATCAAACATGGAGGAGGAATGGTAGTTCTCGGGGATGGAAATGGATGTGGAGATCCTGAATGCGATATCAAGAGAGGAAAGAGAGCTCAAGGAGGGCATTGACGAACCGAAGATCCGAATTCCGGGAAGCGTCTTTTTTCACGCATCGGCTGAAATTCGTGGGATCACCTTATTGCGGTTTCGATTTGTTCGAGCAGTTTACGATTCACGCTGGGCGGGGAAAACAGGTTTTTTTTCATAGAGCGGGCAGTTTGGTTTGGTTTGGGTTTTTTTACGCAGACGTTTACGAGGCATTGCGCAATACACGATTAGATGGGAAATGACGCTAATTATTTTGATTTCTTTTTGTCATCATCATTTTCCGCCCTCTATTGTCTATTGAGCAGTAGTAAGGGTAAAAGTCGGAGCTGTCGGAGTCTTTGGTTAGGGAGTTTTTTCTTATCTTTTTTTCCCTTCTTTCCCCTCTTATTGCTCACTACTCAACTTTGTATCTCCCCTTGTTCCCCTGTCGTTTTTTCCGTAATCATTTATACACGTAGGCCTTTTCTGTTCCCCTTTTCTTACTATCGCTTTGTACACTATCTTGCGATGTGTCTTTTTTGTCCTTTTTTTGCTTTAAGGTGTTTGAGCGTTAGTCAAGGATTATTTATTTATTCATTAACTTTGCGGCTTGAAATCTCATTCGTGGAAAGCAACCGACTGACTGCCAAGCGTCTTTTTGTGGAATGGCTGTGGTCCTTTGTCACCGTAAAAACCTACCATTGTGGAGGGGAATGTGGGGGGGGCTTCGATAGCAAAAAAGAAAAAATCAGGGCCACCGGCTTTCCTTCTTTCTTTTTTTTGAGGGAATGTGGGGGTGAATGGAAAGGAAAGGATGGATGTTCTATCCTAGTAGTAGGGCTTAGGAAGCCATCGTCACCATTCCAAGGGTCTGAATGCTTTCCGTAACAATGTCTCGGGATAATCGGCATTTACTGTGCTATCTGAAACCTCAAGGTTACCATTTACTGAGCTTCTTCGAGAGGGCCATGATAGTATGATTTGAGAGGGGAAGGGACCAAATATACCATGAGGCGGGGGCGGACTGATGGTTGAGTTGAACTGTGAATGACAGAAAAAGAAGAAAAAAAGGGCACCCCCCCACCACCCCCTTCGGACTATAACACCTCCAAATCAATCTTCACTAAAGGAGGCTCATGAGTGTGCTATTATGGTATCATACCAGTACGGGAAAGGAAGAAATGATGATAGGGTTCTGAACTTGTGGTGCGAAGTCGTCCATCCCTTGTCTCGGCATCACACGTTCTCTCTCTCTCTCTCTCTCTCTCTCTCTCTCTCGGGATCTAGACTATTATAAATCATGAACCACAGAGCAGGGCAATTGTAGCGGTTTACCGGCACTAGGCAACAGGGCATCATCCCTTGCTTCCCCCTCTTGAGGGGGGGGGAAAGGGCGGCGCTACAGCAATGAAGTGGGAAGAACCCCCATATTTTTCTGTTCAAAGTGGGCACTTTTGGCCTGGGTTTTCAACGATCCAAGAATATATTGTGGGGTGGGGTTTAATTGGAAATGTCTTGGATGAAAGGTTTCACTGGAGTTATGAGCGAATCAACTTCCGGTATGTACGACATGTATATACTTATATACACTACGGTTACGTTTTTACTATTGTTAAGGCAGCGGCGGTGCGACGGTACGGTGGATCTGCCGGGCTGGGTAGACGGATGAATTTTTTTGGTCTGGTTGGGCTGTGTGACGTTCGCCATTCTTGCTTGCCCTTGGATAGGTTGAGATGGGTACGACGTTCTGGAGATGGTGCACAGGTGACGAATCACTCTCTAAGGTTCGGGATACCGGTACACTGGTAGAGTAGATAGTTTCTAAACCCGTCAGTGAAGAGACGGGTGATTATCGCACAGTGGCTTGGGGGGGAGGAAAGGGGGAGTACGGTAGGACAATAGCCTACTTCACTGCGGGGCGATGGC
>Ga0307510_10007265_pt1 | contig 13194 bp, 12 predicted proteins | sample 12_EM_MG_FD_207224 | JGI IMG/M metagenome (GOLD analysis project Ga0307510, IMG submission 207224) | Populus trichocarpa ectomycorrhiza microbial communities from riparian zone in the Pacific Northwest, United States - 12_EM | ecosystem: Host-associated > Plants > Roots > Unclassified | place... | reverse complement strand
GATCTCAAACGCGATTTTGTTTTTGTTTATCAAGGTAAGTCCAGCTTCCATTCATGGCGTCGTTTGTTTTTTCTGTGATATCCTCACTCTCTTCAACCCCAACTCAGTACAAAACCAAACCCTGCCCTTTTCATCGCTACCCATTTTTTTATTTTCGCTGTTAGTTTTTGGAATTAATTTTCTCATGGAAAATGATTTTTTATTTTTTGGGTATGTAGACGAGGGCGAGGATGATGATATCCATTTGAAAAGTCAGCCCGTCAAAGCGTGGAAATCATTGCAAAATATTTTTAAAAAATAAAAAATAGTCGTATCTGCAGCCGTGGGAGAATAGTAATTTATATTAAATTAATTAAACTTTAATAAAGTAAATAAAAGAAAAATGGAACTTCTCTACGGGGACTATTAAAAAAGAATCATAAATACTAATTAATTAATCTTATTTATATAGTAGGAGAGATGCAGACTCCGGTGTCAAACAGCAAATTCGTTGGAAGTCGAGTTCCCTTCTTGTTTCTGAATAATAAACAATCACCAGACAGAAGAATCACCTCCATCTCTACCTCCTGTGTTTGCTCAATTTGGAATAATTATCACTACAAGAGGAGGACTCGGATGGCGACGGATAATAAGCTGAGGCACGTGACATCAATGCTGGAGTTGCCGTCTGGAGCCGGCAAGTTTTCTGCCCTCCACGCCGTTATATTAGGAGAAGCACTTGCTTCTGAAGAGAACGATCTTATCTTTCCTAGCGATGATTTCGCTCGTCAAGCTCATGTTTCCTCTCCTCAACAGTACTTGGAGATGTACAAAAGGTCCGTTGAAGATCCGGCTGGTTTTTGGTCCGATATTGCTTCTCAGTTCTATTGGAAAAAGAAATGGGATCAACCTGCTTGCTCTGAGAATTTTGACTTTCGCAAAGGCAATATCAGTATTCAGGTTTTTCTTTTTCGTCTTTATCTTCTTTATCTCCACCTTTTTACTTTCTTTTACACACACAAACACTTATTTATATGGTGATCTAATTAATTAATAGCCAAGTTGAGTAATTTTTTGTGCAATTGAATGTAGTTTTTAGAGATGTATTTATTTTAATTGTAGTAATTATTATGAATATGAATTCATTCAACCATGAGGTCTCAGATTTGAGTCTCATCACTAGTTCCTTGTGGCATATCTAAGTCCGAATAGCTCCACTGGTATCTGAAGCTTCGGCTAAATGTGGGTGCGAAAGGCTTAATTTTTTTTCTATTGAGGGTGTGGTTAGCTTATTTGCACACCCATTAACGACAGTAATTTATTGTAATTGCGCAGTGGTTCAAGGGAGGCTTGACCAACATTTGCTACAACTGTTTAGACAGAAATATTGAATCAGGAAATGCTGATAAGATTGCCATTTATTGGGAAGGCAATGATCCTGGTTTGGAAGACAGTTTAACCTACTCCCAGCTCCTCGACAGAGTTTGCCAGGTCCTTTTTTTTTTAAAAAAAAAAAACCGAAAGGATATAGATATAGCCTATGTATGTTGGTCACTTAGTATGAATTTTGTAGTCCTTCTGATTCTGTATTATCTTGTTTTATCTGTAGCTATCAAATTACTTGAAAGATGTTGGTGTTAAGAAGGGCGATGCTGTTGTTATTTATTTACCAATGCTCATGGAGCTCCCCATTGCCATGCTCGCTTGTGCCCGTATTGGTGCTGTTCACTCGGTACAGCTGCTACAACTTGTTCTTCTCATCAATCTGCTCTCTAAATAAATAAATACCTCTTACCCTTTTTTTTTTTTTTTCATTAGGTTGTATTTGCAGGATTTTCTTCAGAATCTCTTGCTCAGAGAATCGTAGACTGCAAACCAAAAGTTGTGATTACTTGTAATGCTGTCAAAAGAGGTGCCAAGGCTATACACCTTAAAGACATTGTTGATGCCGCCCTTGCTGAATCTGCAAAAAATGGAATATCTGTAGGTATGCATGTATGTAAATTAATTAATGGCCATGTCTCTGCGAATTCAATTTTGGTTACTGTAATGTATGTGTTATATCATGAGAAACTTCACTTTTTGTGCGTTCCAAACTGAATAGAAGGTCATACTTCTCATATTATTCTTTCTTTCCTTCTTTTTTCAACTCAACAGATGTATGCCTAACTTATGAAAACGAAAATGCCATGAAGAGGGAAGGCACTAAATGGCAGGAGGGAAGAGATGTCTGGTGGCAGGTTAGTTTTCTCCTATTCTAATGTAAGAACTTCAACTTGCCACTTAACTTTAACACGTGATAAATCAATAGAGCATGGCTGTGAGGCTGAATGATTGATTCAATGTATACCACCCCTGTCTGAGTAGGAAAGGGTAGTTTATACTCCACCAGTTGATAATAAGTGAATATGCAAAGTTTTCTTCTTCTTTTTTTCCCATGGTAAAATGAATGGAGATATTTTTATTGAGAAAAAAAGTCAGCAGAGTGGCCATACAATGTTGTTTTTTCATGGAAATGATTCGTCTTCAGGACTTTGTCCCCAAGTATCCTACTACTTGTGAGGTGGAGTGGGTTGATGCAGAGGATCCCCTTTTTCTGCTATATACTAGTGGAAGCACAGGAAAGCCAAAGGTAATGAAATTCCTTAGTTAGACCAAGGCTCTCCTTTTCTTGTTTCTTGTTTCTTTGCTTTTCTAAAATAAATGGTTTCCAAGGGAGTTCTTCATACAACGGGAGGATACATGGTTTACTCTGCAACAACATTCAAGTATGCTTTTGATTACAAACCATCTGACGTCTACTGGTATCCATGAAACTACAACCTGTCTTGTTGTTTCTTTCGCTTTCTCTGTTTGAAGTGGCTCCTTAACCTGTTCAATTTTTATTTTTGAATTTTTTCTTGGCATTAGGTGCACAGCTGATTGTGGTTGGATCACCGGGCATAGCTATGTGACTTACGGACCCATGCTTAATGGAGCATCTGTTGTCGTATTTGAAGGGGTAACTTATTTTGAACTTACAGTCTGGAAAGTTCTCATTTATATTTTTTCTTTCAATCACAGAACTGAGTTAACAACCCAGAAACTTCCATAGGTAAATCTGTGTAAACTTCTCACAATTCGAAATTCTATGACAGAAAATTTTGAATATAAACTCACGATCTTGGTAGGGTGGACTAGGTTTCTATGGAGGAAAGCAAACTGGGGATGTGTTTTAAAGTCTATTTTTCATGTGAATACATTATCTCACAGATCAAAATTTCTAAAAAAATTGTAAAAAACAGAATTAAAATTGAGTGTGTTAGTAGAATATTGACTGAAATTTTATTTGGTGGAAGATTCTAATAATTTAACTGAATATGGTGCTTGTGGAAGCAAATTAAGATATGCAATTATGTGGAAGCTATGTTTCTTTAAACATGGTCAAACTACTTTCTCCCTACCAGTATCAGCTTTCAATTCCAGTTATATGGTGTAACCTTCTTGGATTTGTAGAAATTTCATTTTTATAAAATGTATCTGCATGTCCTGCAGACTCCAACTTATCCTGATGCTGGGCGATGTTGGGATATTGTTGACAAATTTAAGGTGACAATATTCTACACTGCCCCTACCCTGGTGCGCTCCCTGATGCGTGAGAGTGATAAGGCAAGATATTCCCTACATTGCATATAATTTGTCAGTGAAGGCATTAATAAAGTTTATGAAAAGTAGGATGGTGTTATTCCCACTCCATTATCTTACATTATTCTAGTATATTTATTTTTTCTCCTGTTTTCTATTGTGCATATCCATGTTTAGTTTGTTCTAAAAAGAAATTGTGGACATGCAACATTATTTTTTATTTGTTATAGAATATATTGTTTCTTAGTATAGTTTGTTTTTCTTAGTTCTATCAACACAAAAAAAATTAAATTGTTACAAAAGAAATGTGTTAGTAATTTATCTTAGTGCTAACAAAATTGGTTTGGGGAATTTATGATGGCCAATCAAGATAAGATTAAAATTTAACATTGCCTTTTGAAAGCCACGTGGTTGTTTTTTCATTTCCGATTTGCAAATTTGTTTGATATATGTTCATAGTTGCTCTTAACATGAGTCTTATTCCTTCTGAGCTCTGTTGTCCTGGTAAATGTAATTAACCAAAAAAAAAGGGTGCATGAGAAGAAGGATCTGAAATTTTCAGTGGCTGTGAATGGATTGTACTTCAGTACTTTATTCGATCATGGGGGTGCTCTGGTTATATTATCTAGCAAATTATTATTGAAGTTACAATTTTTTTTTAAGTTTATATTTATGGTGCTTTTATTTTCAAGTTTATATTTATGCTATCGATTTTACATGCAAGAGCACACATGCATGGTTAAAGGAGCTCTTCAAGCAAGTATTGTGAATGACATGTTAATCTCAACTATTTTTTGGTAATGCAGTTTGTTACTCGCTATTCACGCAAGTCCTTACGCGTCCTTGGAAGTGTAGGCGAGCCCATTAACCCAAGTGCATGGAGGTTTTTAGCTATATTAACTTTTTCTTGATCTGGAAACTGGTCTTTAGTTTAGAAAGAATTCTTAGTGCATTTCTGTTTCTTACAGGTGGTTTTTCAATGTAGTTGGAGACTCACGGTGCCCTATATCTGACACTTGGTGGCAAACTGAAACTGGTGGTTTCATGGTATTTTCGTATATTCTTTTTATTTGCTATTGGTGCAATGCCATCACTTCCCAATTGTAATTGTACTATAATTGCTGTCCATGGCTACCAGAAACTTCACAGAACTTCTATTTCTCTTTGTGTTTTCTAGAAGTCTTTTATCATGACTTCACCATTGGAATATATTAATAATTGTATCTGTGGCTGCCTGTTAGATTACTCCACTACCAGGTGCCTGGCCACAGAAGCCTGGTTCTGCTACTTTCCCTTTCTTTGGTGTTCAGGTTTTTATGCAATCAAACATCTTATCCCTTTTTCATTTAATATCTTCCCCTGGTCTATGCCTCCCCACCCTTCATCAATCTTCTTCTGTTTCAATTGTAGCCTGTCATTGTTGATGAGAAGGGTGTTGAGATTGAAGGAGAGTGCAGTGGGTATTTGTGTTTAAAAAGCTCATGGCCTGGTGCATTCCGAACTCTTTATGGGGATCATGAACGATATGAAACCACGTACTTCAAGCCATTTGCTGGCTATTATTTTACTGGTGACGGCTGTAGCAGGTTTTCTAAAATTTCAATGACATTTCCATTTTTTAATCTGCACCATTTTATGTGTACTTAATTTTGGATTTTGATGGTGTCCATAACGGCTTAACCTTGAAGCTTTGTTTCCATTGTTATCTGGGATCCAAGAATGGCCAAAAGACTACTGATGGCTTACATCCATGTTGCAGGGACAAAGATGGATACCACTGGCTAACCGGAAGAGTTGATGATGTCATCAATGTGAGGTATGTTTTGGGTCTCAAGCCTTTCCTTTTCTCTCTTTTTTTTCCTGCACATATTCCAGCGAAGTTTAAATAAATTCAGTGACTTGAACACTTTTCAATGAAGTACAGTGACCTCTCCCCCTCCCTGTAGTTGAAATTTGCGTTATTTCTTCTATGGTTCCATGTGTGCCATTCTTTTCATTGTCACCTTGATAATATGTGCAGTGGTCATCGTATTGGAACTGCTGAAGTTGAATCTGCTCTTGTTTCACATCCAAAATGTGCAGAAGCTGCTGTGGTTGGTGTTGAGCATGAGGTACTCAATGTCACCGTGTTTTTGAGAGAACTGTTAAAAATTTCTTTCTGCAGTATTTCTAAACCTTGGTATCTTTCTGTTGTTAGGTTAAAGGACAGGGGATTTATGCCTTCGTTACCCTTGTGGAAGGTGAACCTTACAGCGAAGAACTTCGGAAAAGTCTTATACTCACAGTGCGGAAGCAGGTCTGTATTCAATAGAGCAGCTTGACCAGCTTTTCAAACATATTATGCTTGCTCATTGGTGCACTCGACATGTGGTGTTTTCTCACATTTTCAAAGTTGCATCTTTTAGATTTAGTATCCTGTTCATGCTGGACCCTACTCTACTGTGCAAAAAAAAGGAGGCCCTTGAAATCATGTAAAGACGTCTTTTGTGCATACATGGTCAAAGTTTCTTGTCTGATACCCCCTCATCTGACGTGTTTAGTTTTGTCAAGCCTAATACATATCAGATTCCTTTCATCTGTTTGGCTGGCTTATTTGGAGTGATTTTAAGCCATACAATCCTTAATTGATAAAAGGAGGGTGTTGCGTACAAATACATGTTTTCTATTGGCTGCACTTACTGGAGCCTTATTGTTCCATCTTTCAGATAGGAGCATTTGCAGCACCTGATAAAATTCACTGGGCTCCTGGCCTTCCAAAGACAAGGAGTGGAAAGATAATGAGGAGAATTTTGAGGAAAATTGCTTCCAAGCAGTTAGATGAACTCGGAGACACCAGCACACTTGCGGAACCACATGTGGTGGAGCAACTTATAGAACTTGCTGATTGCTGAATTTCCTAACTCGCGGCATGGGAGGTCACTACCGCAAGTTATATTAGAGGCTCTCTCCAAGCTCTAATTAACCATGACAGTTACTCCAGTTCAATAAAATTCCTAGTATCAATATTTCATTTATATGAGGGTACTTCCATGGCTTCTGCCAATGTGCCATGTTCATCGAATACTAGTGATTCCATTTGTTTATTGTCTGTCCATGTAATGCGTACAACTTTGGCTGCTTCTTTCTGATGCAACGTATGAATTAGCAGTTTTTGATCCTTGGATTGCATTCTCAGTCTTGTTTGAAGGCCAGGATTTTTTCCTACACGCTTCATGGTTTTAGTAACATCAATTTGTTGTCTGGTCGGAGAATCACAGGAGGAACTGCAATAAATATGCAGTCGAGTCATGAAGGTGTGGCTGAGGCAACCACCACACTGTTTACTGTTTTGTACTTCTTGCGTAAGCAATAAATAGCTTTACTTGAGAGTGTTTGGAAGTTTAGTGCTTAGTTTAAAATATTTTTTATTTGAAAATATGTTAATAATATTTTTATTTTTTAAAAATTATTTTTGATATTAATTTTAAATTTTTAAAAAACATCAGTTCCTACACGTTACTCTTAACTTGCTTCCAAAAATTTTGCTGCGTGGAAAACTTCATTTGAACCTTCATTGAAATGCCAAAACCTAGGCCTCACTGATGGTACTCTTCCACCTCCTGAAATTCCAAATCCACAAACTCCACAACTGACGTAATCCTGCCTATCTTGAATGGTTTGGGGAAAAAAGAAATCAAATTTCAATGGCTTGGTTTCTATCTTGCAGAAGATGTTTGGCATGCTCCGATTTTCTTTCCGACACAAGTTGCAGCTGAACATTCAATTTCAGGAGCTCACGCTGGAAGCCAACCGTAGCTAGGTATAGCTGCATCAGGCAACCCCCTTTCTCCTTGAAGGAAACGTCTCATTTTATGAACTTGATGGAACACGTTGAAATTGTAAACTTCAGACGATCAGTAACAAACTCCATGAATGCAGCATCTAGATCAATGCCCTCAGTAGAAAGAAGCCTCGAACTTAAACCGAATCTGGCACGAGGAGAGAACAAAAGGCTATAAAACTGCAAAACATCACTAGGAAAATGCCCTCAAATGCGAGATGCCTCAACTTAACACTCGAATCTGACAAACAAAAAGGTGCAAAATTGCAAGATGCCACGAGACTATAACTAACATAAAGTTGCATGACATGCCATAGCTGGCCAGCTGTCCGCATCCCATCAACCACTAATTGCACAAAAACAGCAAGCAAACAATTAGACAATTCTTTTGTTCTATGGTAAAATCGTGATTGTGAGATCCTCATGGAATAGTTTGACACATTGCAAGGATTCACGATCACAAAGAGGAAAGAAAGGAAAGAAAGAAACGAAGAGAAGAAAATGGAAACTGTTGGTCAACCGTAACGATCCAAAATATCTGATGATGAACAGCTGAATATGCAATTATTTAAGCAGAAAAATCTTGTAATGTTTTGATCAAATCACGGGCACCGCCAGCAACAAAGGCCCACCGAACTTGACAAAAGCTTTCACGGTCCTGTGATAACACTACTCATGAATTCCTAATCGGAATCCTCATAAACTTCTCCATCGGACAACTCATCAAATGATCGCATGTCAAGCTGGTAGCGAAGAATACCGCCAATTCCACCAAACCCCCTGCAAAACTGCGATCCCTCTTGTGATTTATTGGTGACGAATTCAAGTGTACAACCAAATCGCTTGTACTCATTGGCAAACCACTCAAGCAAGGGCATCTTCTCCTGAACCTCCAACTCTGCAGCAGTGGCTGAATCCCGAAAGTTATTCTGATCAGCCTCTTGGTCCTTGTTCAAGTGCTTTATGATAATTTCTCCTGTAGCACTGTTTTTCAGCGTGTACCTATTGATATCTAGATTTTCCCACACGATAAGGATTTCGACAGCACCCATTTCCAGAGCCTTCAATGTATCATCAACACCAAAGACATACTTCCCAGTATCCTGGCTGATCTCCTCAAAGTATTTCCCTATCAAACGTTTTTCCTGTATAAACTTCACATTTGATAGAATCTCAGCTGACAGCTCAATAGCTTGGTTGAAACCATTTTCTCCACCATATGAAACATCAACCACGTTCAATATCTTGGCTTGCAACCTTGGGTCAAACATATCTGACTGGCTGAGCTCAGTCTTGAAGTCAGCTGAACCAGCTAGTATCAACCCAGCAACATTGGGCTGACTGGTAGCAGGATTAATGAAGAACTGGGTGGCAAGCTCTGCAGTTTTCCTCACATAGTTGTGCCGTTTTTCCATCCGAAGTCGAGCAAACCGCAGAGCAGACTGCCCTCCTCTTCCGTGCTTCTTTGGCAAATCAACAGTAAATTTATGGAGCACTTCTCGTGTGTTTCCACTCAGTGTCCCAAATAAGGTGCCGTTCCCATCCATGACAATAAAACCAAACTTGTCATCAGACTCTAAGAGCTCATTGAGTGCTTCTGTGTGAAACTTGTTGTCACAGAGGTACAATGATGCGTTTATAGGTTTGAAAGGTTCAAAATCAATTGTCACCTTCTTCTCTTTTCCATCTTCAGTAACAATTGTTCCCGTATAAAGCACCAGCCCATTCGGCGGAACCTTGTTATAAAGCTTCAGCCTCTGCTGAGCAGATGTGATGGCACCCAAGACAGACTGGCGGTTGACCCTACTTTTAATGTTTGAAGCAGTTCCAAATTCATCACCTAACATCTTTGTGACCCGAGATATTTGATCACGAGGAGGCATTATAAGAGATATCATGCTCGTGCCATTACCCCTTGCAGACTCCAATGCCTTAATCAACTTTTTGATTTTCCATATCTCAATATTCTTGTCCGACTCATGACCATCAGCCATGTTGATTAACTATAGGCCGAAAAAAACTATATGGTTACCCTGCATAGATACAAACCAACTCCGCATAAACAAGAAGATAAACCATCCATCAGGAAAAAGACATGTACGAGTCTTTTGTAACAATACTTGTAGAACACGTATTGAATGTTATTTAAATTTTGCTGTGATCAATTTTCTTATACTATGAATGATGCATTTTCTTTTCTATATGGCGAGAACTTTACACAGGATAGCTTGTACTCACGAAGCTGCATGCAGATTTTTGCAAGAATTTGTGAGAAAGTAAACATTACAATTCCAAGATCCGCACTCAAAACCCGTTCCTATTTATCTTCCAAAATGCAATGTCCCGTTCCTATTTATCTTTCAAAATGCAATGTCACTCATGTTATGAATGATCACTTTCTCAACACGTATTCATAAATGAACTTGTGAATTATTAGCATATAAGCACTTTGATTACAAAATAATATACATTGAGCACTTCTTTGGGTGTTTAAAAATTACATGAATCTGACAAGAAGCAATTCCCCAAAAAATTAGCATATCTTACGAGGCCAGTAAGTCACTTTCCCAGTATAGACAAATGAAAAATGGTGAGAAAATGAAAAACAAATATAGATTTCACATGTCACTTTTCATCTGCATGGCTACCAAAAGAATGAGGGGAGAAAAACCATAAAACATACACTTAAAACGTCCTCTTATATTTTATTTGATATCCATGGCTACCATATGCAAACAACTTTCACAGTTCAAAAAGTTCTAGCAGAATGCATTTCTTTATCACAGCAACATGTTGAGTTGGATCTAGCACCTTGAGTAATAATATGATCTAACTGATGATTACACCTACAGCTTCCATTAATAATATAATGAAGCTAAAACCATTTACTGGGATACGTAAACTTCACATTGAAACCCATAAGATGGTTGATGTTTGAATCTCCATTTCACGAGGAAGAATATTGCTGGTTAAACTATACACTGATGCAAGAGCATACAGAAATGATGTTTCACAATAGGCCTTTCAAGAGAGAAGTGTCTGGCATAGCTGAGGCCAGGAAGAAAGACCTAGCTTGAGGGGATGATAAAGTAATAAGTAAAAATAATAGTGCAGAAGTAAATGTTCTCATAAAGGGAGACAAATTACAGGTAAAGGTGAATTTTTTGAGTGTTTTTCATATTGTCCTTTTTGTTGCTGGATAACAGGAAGACAATAAAGAGAACCAGGCATCCTTCAAACTTACAACTGTGGAGATAGTGTATTACAAAGAAAAGAAAAATAGCATTTTATCTAATATAAGATCAGATGGCAAGGGATCTGCTGGATAACGAAGCAATTACTGAGAAAACTAGCAATATTTTTTAAACCATAGCAAGCCTTCTAACAGTCATGTCAGCTGAAAAATCGAATCAACTAAAAATTCTCCATAGTTTCTTAAGATACCCACATGAAGAAAATCCTATTTCACACTTTCCATACAACAGAACCACAAAAGAAACAAGAAAGAGAAGGAAAGGAAACGGTGTCAACAGACTTTACTGCTATTGAAAAATATGACACCAGCATCTAGAGACGATGGCCTATCACTTAGGTGAGCAAAAACAGGATTTGCAAGTAAGAGAACCAAAACCATCCAAAAGCAAAGTCTCCATCTTGATGAAATATTTGGGCATCAAACAAACCAGAGCTGAGGTCATGAAGAAGGTCAAAGCTAAGTTTTGACCCTCTCTCATGACACGAATCAAGCATACAAGTGATGCAAAAACACAGATTGGAAGATGAAAATTATCACCAGATCTACTTCCATAGTGTTGTGCTCTCTACTTGTAGAAAAAAGACATCCATTTCAGACAAAAACACTAATAATAAGAAGAACAAAAAGCAGATGAAAAGAGGCTGAAACTCAGAAAATTACCTGTGAGAAGAAGAGCTCCCCTTCCTATGCAGGCGAAATGAGTTGCTTTGCTTACTACTCTGTAGTCACTCACTTGACTAGTCAAAGATGTTTCTTAGGGGCTAGGGCTTCCCTTTGCGCGTGCATGCTAAACCCCTCCTCCTTTTTTTCTTTTGTCCGATCCCCATATTTCTTTTTTGTTTTTCAACCTTCATCTCTCTTTATACTATTTTTTTATTCAATCTTTGTCTTTTAAGATTTTTTAGAAAAATTGGAAGAAGCTCACACTTATGACTGGCCACTTGTAGAGAAAATCTGTCGCCGCCTCATGCAAGACATCTTTGCCAGCACCAGCCCTCAATTTCCACCTCGCCGAGATGTACCAAGAAAGATACTTAGGAAAGGTTTTTTGTCCGAGAAAGAAGAAAAACTTGTCTGTGGATTCAGCCACCTCTAAAGAAGAATTGACTCTCAAGAAAGATCTTGCTCGCCCATATGATCTAAGTAGAGGATTTTCCCGTCACTAGCCTTCAACTAATGATAGTTTTAATGAATAATCTCAAACCATAAACTAAAAGTGTGCGTGTGTAAACTTTCTTTCTTGAACTAGTTTGGTCACCATCTTTGACGACAACAACAGCAGCAGCAAAATGCAAGAGAAAAGGGACAAATGATGTGTATCGCCGAGGGATTGATTCGGTTTTGTGTTTCTGTTCTTGCCAATTCAATTGTGTTAGGCAAATTCTCCATCCATATACATTAACAGGTTGTTTGTTAGGCAAATTCTCCATCCATATACATTAACAGGTTGTTTGTAATTTCACTGCACATTCTTAGCACTTCATACTTAATGAAGTTGGTTAAATTTGTAACTACTGTGAGTGGAATGTCATAGTGGCAATATCATTGGCCATGTATTAGATTAAATTAAAATTAAAAATTTGTTTTGGATTGAATTTAATGGTTTGCATTGGTTGTCTAAATATAGAGATATTGCAATATCATAACAAAAATATGACGCTCAATTAGTGTTTAGTTTGGCAAAATTAAATTAAATTAAATTTTATTAATTTAAAATAATTAAAGCTTTAAAAACCACATTAGAAACTAAAACAAATACGAGAAATTATAGTGAATGGATAACTAAAAACTGGATAGGGCATGCAATCCGCATGTTAGTGTATGAGAGGAGCTGTTGCGCTCTTGCGAGGCATGCGACTTCATTCGATGTTAGAACACCGCTATTATTGGTGGAGTTTAAAGCAGTTCAACGAGAGCTTTCTTGGGAAGCGGTATGTGTTGACAAAAAAACAACATTGTGGCTCTAGCAGCCTTTTATTTCTTCTCATCTTTCTTTTATCTTTACTCCCCTCAATTTCTACTCTGATTTTCTCCAAACTAGCAAGATGTCATGTAATTATATTTGATGTCATATTTTATTCTTATTTTTTTAATTTAATTTTTAAAAATATTATTTTATTTTATTTTTTAATATTAGGTTGATTGAGAATTGAACTTTGTAATTTTTTCTAATTTTTCTTTTATGGAGCAATCCTGATCTCATAAGCAAGGTAACGAGTTTAAAAGGTTAACTTGGTTGGAAATCAGGCTTCATGATTTTTTTTCTTTTCTTTTTATTAGGTTATCTCAGTCTCATGTTCTGGGTAGTAAGTTTAACGGATAAACCTGAGTTGACGTGAGTCTTTTTTTGAGTTGTTTTTTTAAAATTGAATACTTCTCGATACCGTCTTTTAATATTTAGTTGATATGGTAATCGAGTTTCGTAATTTTATTTTATTTGATTTTTATGAGGTTATCTCAGTCTCGAGATTTAAGTATCGAGTTTGGCATGCTAGCTTAGGTTGACTCATTTCTG
>Ga0307510_10007264_pt1 | contig 13195 bp, 9 predicted proteins | sample 12_EM_MG_FD_207224 | JGI IMG/M metagenome (GOLD analysis project Ga0307510, IMG submission 207224) | Populus trichocarpa ectomycorrhiza microbial communities from riparian zone in the Pacific Northwest, United States - 12_EM | ecosystem: Host-associated > Plants > Roots > Unclassified | place... | reverse complement strand
ATGAAAATGCGGTAGGTCCTTGAAAGATCTTTTACACATCTATAAGTATAGGAAGATGATTATTTCTGACATAAATAGTTCATGTGAATGATCTTAATACAGAACATTATGATTCTAATAGGGATTTTTAACGACCTTTAGACCAATTGGACTTGGTGTGTAGCCAAGTATAAGGAAGACAAGTCTGGTAATGTACTAGACTCATGTTATGTTGGGCTCAGCACATAACTAAATCTAAGTATGTTGGGTCTAACAAGTCGCTAAATTCACGTTGCCTTGGGCTTAGTATAAGGCTAAGCCCAATTATAATGGGCCTGGCAACTAACCAGACCCACGTTTCCTTAAACTCAGTACATGGCTAAATCCAAATACATTGAGTCTCATAGCTGGTTAGACCCAGATTCTCTTGGGTTATCACCTTGTTATTATTTTAGGCTTTTTATTAAAGAATTGATAATATCGAGTCAAAATTACTAACTCATCAGTTATCTCCTAAATCTTTAAATGGTTTGAAAAAAGGACTTAAAAAGCCTTTTGGGAGACAGTTAATTAGATTTGTCTTGACAAACCCTAAAAATATGACACCTCCTCTTATTGACTTTAAATGTTGTCAAGGGGAGGAAAAATAATTTTTTGAGAAAAGAATTTGACTGCGTATAATCAATGTAATAGGCTTTTAGCCTTTTTAAGGTTATGATATGATGACAATTGTTCTTCATGCATCGGTGGGAATAAGAAATGATAGCTTATATATACCTTTATTTTAATTCTATTTGTTTACTTTTTTTAAAAATTTCTACACTTTTTGTAATAGGAGCCTTTAGACAAGAAGATCAAGTTTCTCTTTGTTTTGTAAAAGGATCATTTTTTAGGTAAATACATTTCACTTTTTTTTTCTTAACTTTCTTCTTTAAAATGTCATTTAGAAATGGCAAGAAAATTATGTTTTCTAAAAAAGATTTTCGTTTCAAACTTGAAACATGAATAACTGACCAGAGACCTCCTGCCATTAGAATAGAACTTATGTCTAAGAGTGGCTCTGCTCAGTCCTTTTCTACTAAAAGAGAGAACAAGATTGTTCCTCAAGAGACTTTGAATTTTAGGGACAGCTGAGATTACCTGGACATCTCAGGATGAGGCAGAAAGCCCTTCTCATGCATATTCATCACCTTATCCAAAGCCACCAATACAAACACCACAATCACAAAGCCCACCTGGTGGGGTTCCACCTTCTCGTAGACATCCACCATCTTCTTGAGATCCACCGACTCAAACACTATCCTTTTATGGGCACTCACCACCACCTAAAGTTCCATCAGCTCAAACCCTATCATCTTATTGATATTCACCATCTTTCAGAGGTCTTCCATCGCAAACACCACCTTCTCAAGGTCCACCACCCAAATACCGTATTATTATAGGCACCTATTACCCTTTTGAGGTTCGCCTTCTGAAACAACAACATTCCAAAGGCATTCTCCTCCATCTAAGCCCACCATCTCAAACGCCATCTTTTCGAGGTCCACCAACCCAAACACCACTCCCCGTCACCTTCTCAAGGTCCACTCGTCCGAACACCACCAGCTTACATGCATTTATTAGATGTATATAATATTATATGCATACATCATACATGAACCATTTTCGGCTTCCGGGCATCTTTAGCATGTGAATTTTTTTGAACAGGTTACCTTCGGACCTGCTATTGAAACTTCATAATTTTTTTTCAACGCCCTTATCTAATCGGATTTAAGAATGCATCTACTGATACTCTAGGCAAATGAAGAGGAGATACCTTCGGCTGATGACATACTTAGAATATAGATTTTTAAAATATTTTTTATTTAGAAATATATTAAAAAAAAATTAAAAAAATTATTTTTAATATCAACATATTAAAATAATTCAAAAATACAAAAAAATTAATTTAAAACTAAAAAAATAAAAAAAACAATGCCGAACAAGGCCTAAATAGCAAACCAAACTTGTATAAAGTTGAATAAATAAACAATCCTAGCAAGCATAACAAAGACGAGCGAGCTACACTTTATTCTTCACATGTTCTGTGACCATCAAGTTGTGTTAAAAGAAAAAAAGTAACAGTACTCTTTCTGATGGAATTTAGACTGATTCTTGGCGGCACCAAGCTCAAAGCGAGTCAAATAGTAAAACAAGAAAGAACTTACATGCCAACCGATATTTTATCCGTTCAGGCTTCTTTCGAACATTCCAAAAAACTGATGCTGGCAGCTCAGTTAATTCACAAACTTCATCTGATGCTTGAGCCCCAAAAAAGCCCGAGAAAATCAGAGGCCAGAACCCTAGTGCACTAGTTTGCAACAGTCATTTGGGAACTTACCATCAGAAAAATTCTGGTAAAAGGCAGGCAATCGTGCACTGCTGTATCAGTGCAGTCATTTACAGAAAAAATGTATATACACGGGCATCATAATTTACGCTAGAACTCGAAAAGGAAAAACTTCTGGCCTTTGCCATTGCTATAAAACAACAGTTAGCTCCAAATTTTGGAATTTGGAAAGCTCCTGCAAACATAGCATTTTCAACAAATAACCCCGTACCCTCAACACGAGAAACATTGTAAGAGCATGTTGGCTGCAGCTCAAAGTTGAAGCAGCTTTGATGGCAACATTTTCATACCCAAATGATTCTCCTTGTAACACACTTGAAAATAAGTTCTACAACAAAGGTACACAAGGATTAGCAAAACAGAAAGCGAATGTAAAAAGAATAAAATCAACATATTAAAAGTCAGCAATTAATACCAAAACCTGTCAAGTACAGGAGGAATATAAGAACAATGAAGGAGAAGAATTTGAACTGTCATATAGAGAAACAAACTTTAAATGATCAATAAAAACTAATGGAAGAGTCAACATCTAAACTAATGCATAGTTATACAACAACTAAAAAACTTGTGTATATTTCAAGTTCTCACAATCTAAACATGTCAGTTATTACTATGCATATTTCTTGGAGGCAGCAAAACTGTTTTGTTTAAAATTCAGCCTTCGTACAAAAATAAAAAAAGTACATTTAGGGGACTACCATGTCATAAAAGCATGAGTGGTACACCAGAAAGCATGACAAAGAAAGGTGGTTCCACATCCAATAAGCGTTATAAAGGAGGCAATGGGGCACAATAGCAGGGAAATGCTGGTGGTGAAGGACAAGGTGGTTATGGATATGTTTGATGAAGGCAAGTGCAAAGTGGAGATGTTGCTTTCAGCTGTATTGATGGTAGCATGGAAAATTGATAATGATGTTGATCTTTCAGAATTGGCTCCAAGGAATGAAATGCACACTAGGAGTTCAGAGGTAATTATAATGGAGGTGGTAATGATGATGAAGTAGACAAAAAATAATAGCAGCAGTGGTAAAAAAGTGATGATGGCAGAAAGGTAAAGTCATGGTATTTATAGTGCTGGGTATTACTGAATATGGTAAATGGATTAATCATATATTTGGTCCCTATACTTTGCATTTTCTTACTGTGGCCTTTCTACTCTTTTTTATGTAGTTAGCCCCTCTCCTCTAGAAAATTTCTTAATGCAGTCCCATCCAATTTACCATTAATTCTATACATGTGTCCACTTTTTCTGACTTGTTGTCAAGAATTAGAGAGGTAAATTGGAAGGAAGTTATATAGAGGGACAACAGTAAGAAATTTTCTAGAGTAGAGGGACCAGCTAAATAGAAGAGGAGTAAAGGAGCTGCATTGAGAAAATGATGAGAGAGTAAGGACCTATGGTAAATTGGACAATAACATCGAATAAAGACTCATTTGCTTCTCAATGGTGGTGAAAACTGTTACAAGGCAATGCATCAATGTTTTTGGTAGTGTAGGTTATCATAAGATATGAGGTCACAGCTTGTTGACAGTTTGGATATTAAAGGAGTTGCTGGCAGATTTAAACATGAAACTAATATAGCTTTTGCCAGTGGTAGTAGTGGTGATACTTGAGGGACATGCTTTTGTTTGTTAATCAGCAACACTGCTATTTTTGAAAAATAAACTCTTGTTGTCCATCATAAAGAGAGACAAAAAACAGATTTTCTTTCCTGTAAAATGACACTCGGTGATTGGTGACCAGTTGTATGCTGATGTAAAGTAAAGATAGGAAGCACAAAATAATAATAATAATAATTTTAAAAAAAAAAACATAGTTCAGAAAGGAACAACAACGCCTCTCCATGGAACAGTTTAGTTGGCACATACATTGAAATGGGATTAGACATACAAGTCTACAGTTTCAAAGAATTGCTCTTCAATGTAAGCCTTTATATGAAATAGAATGTCTTTCATGAAACTGAAAATTAACCGATTGATAAAATCAGAAACCCAAAAAAGATCTAAACAAAATTCAGAAGTCACTTCATTTTCCCTGACAGCTTTGCTCTTGAAACTTCTACCCATTAAAAAGTGAAGTTTATTCTTAGCCTTCAAGCAAAGAAAATAGCAACAGAAAGATATAGTGCCACTCAAAAAGCAGCCATCAACAACAAATATACGAGTCACAAACACCCACAAGATATAAGACAATCCTGAATCCTATTATATGGCTAAAATATGAATCATTTATGCCACTACATGGCAAGCATTGGCAGAGCTACAACATAAAATAAATGGGGGCTGCACTCCTTATCCTTTCATTTATTAAAGAATAAATCAACACGGTATTATTGATAATAAAAGTAGCCCCTACATTGAATTGCTAGACCAGTCCTCCTTCCCTTATTTTCTTTTATTTTTTATTCTATTTTTCATTTAAGCGCACTACATTTTATATGAAAATTTCCTCCACATCGCTGAATCACTATATGGGCTTCTCATAGTTGGTGTATATTAGATATTACCTAATCTAATTATGTAGCTAAGCAATTTATATCATGATGGTGATGGTGAGAGAAAAAAATTATTGCAACAAAAAAATCAAATTCATAGAGAGCAATGACTAACTTTAGATGTATTTGGCATACAGAAGATCTAGCCAAATCAGTTTAATTAGAAGATTACAACTCTGTTTAAAATTATATTGTGTCCAATTTATAGAAGCATGCTCTATAACTTGTATTTACTGCAGCAATACGATTAGTAAATGATATTGATTCCTCAAATATTACAAATTAAATAATCACCTATGAGGATGTCTTTTTCCCCACACCCTTCCCTAGAAAGCTCTTTTGTCTTTCAGAAATAAACAAAGAATGGAATTTTGTTTGATAACAAAAATAATTTACCATTAAAGGAACAACCAATACATAAAAGAGAACTCATAGCATAAAACTTACGTAGAAATTGTAAGTGGTTATAGGACAGCAAAGAGCAATCATTTCACATGAACCTGAACCTTTTCTCTGCAGGCTTAAGTATTTGGAAAGAGCACATTAGGGTTTCATCAACACTCATCATTGCACCAGCATTATCAAATTCACCACAATAGTTGGGAGCTGAAAATATTGTTACAAGCTGCCTCTCTGCAAAGAATTCATATCCATCCTCAACGACCTGACAAAAGAAAAGAAAAAAGACGCATCATCGAAACTGCTCGAGTTAAAAGAATTGATAGAAGAAGCAAACTTCACCAACCTGATGGGCACGACAAACAAGGTCCATATCATTCCTCATTAAGAATTCTGCAACCTTATCAGGGCCAAATGTATATGAGACCCCCCGGTCATTCATTCCCCAGCCTTTGATATCCCTGTCAGGATCAGACCAAAGTAAATCGCACAGCAAACCAGAATCTGGAACATCAGTTGGACGAGGCAAGTTCCTAATTTGATCCAAATTTGTTAATTCAGGGGAAAGCCCACCGTGCATGCACAATATTTTGTCATCTATAAGAGCAGCAACAGGAAGACAGTTAAAACAATCTGTAAATGTCTTCCAAAGTTTCACATTGAACCGTCGTTTACATTCATCATAGAATCCATAAATTCGATTAATCGAAGCAGACTCATGGTTTCCTCTTAAAAGGAAGAAGTTCTCAGGATACTTGATTTTGTAGGCAAGCAAAAGGCATATTGTTTCCAAACTCTGCTTCCCACGGTCCACGTAATCACCTAAGAATAAATAATTGGCACTAGGAGGAAAACCTCCATATTCAAAAAGTCTCAAAAGATCTGAATATTGCCCATGAATGTCACCTGGAAATCAACGAGGAAAAGGCACAGCAGTTAACAAAACCCAGAAACAAGGATAGAAATGCAAGAGAATCATGAACATGTACTTCTTTTTATAGAATGAAGGATAAATTAGATATTTTTGCCATACTGTCTGATTTTCTGATATCTTTTGATTATTTGGGATTTTCTTTGTTATCAGTGATACTATTAGCTTGCTCCCTATTTTGATAGGACCATTCGGAAGTTTTTGGTGCACTTATATAAACAGCCATTTTAGCATTATGGAGATGCTGTTTCAACAAATGAAATTTTTGCAAAGCAACTCCTTTTCTATTCTTGTGGAGTTCAGAACCCTAGCATTTGGAGGTTTTTTTAATTTGTGCATCCTTTACGAATCTCAAGGGTTTAATCTAGTGGATTCTAGGGTTTGTCTCTTTACTCTATCACTTTTCCTGTTCTTCATCATACACTTTGTGACTTATTAAAGAGTACCTGAGGCTAACAATTATCAGTTTAGTTGAATATATTAGAGTAATAGCTTGCCAAATGAAGTGAGTTATGTAACAGCAAGGCACTTCAAACCCTCACATTTACTGTTCGTTTTTATTTGAACTGGTAACTCTCATGTTTAACTGACGTAGGACAAGGGTAAGAACAAAGATAAAAGATTGAAGAATTCTCTATAGGAGAGAGGGGTGAATTGAATAAGAGAAAGAAAAACACCCTATAGAACAGGGTGAATCTATAGGAGCGGACTGAGAAAAAGAAAACCCAGTAGTAATGGGTTGGATGAACGAAACAATTCTCCATTTAAGGTTTGATTCATCATAAGTGTCTGCTCCCAAAACGCATTGAACATGGTGCTTACATAGACACCCAAAACCTGTTAATCTAAGCCAATTGAGAACTAAGAATTCTTACAAAATATCTAATAATAATAATCCTATAAAACTTCCTAAATAAAAATATATATATATATTAAAGTGCAAACAAATTAATGAAAATCCTATATATTATACTACATCTTGTTCACAAGCTATTTTAAACACTTAAAGAAAATGCAAATGCAAATAAGGGACTGATCAAAGGCTCCATTGAAATATCCCATTTTAGGGGGTGTTTGCTTTGCATAAAATATTTTAAAAAAGGAAAAAAAACTTCTAAGACATTTTTAAACATGGAATTAATTTCACAATGTTTAATAAGTAATGATGTGAAAAATATAGAGGTAGTGAAATAAATGATGGTAGTGGTGACAGCAACAACTTCAAAGAGGTGGTGGAGGTGGTGGTGGTAACATGGTACAACTATGGTGGCATGGTGTTGGGGCTGGTAGTGTTGGCTACAGTAGCAACAATGATGTAGTGGTGGTGGTTAAAATAGTTCGATAGTATTGTGAGTTAATTATCATCTATAAAATATTTTACAAAACTTCACGACCTAAAACTATTTTCCAAAAAATAAATAAAGTTTATAAGTTGACTATAAAATATCCTACATGGACTAGTTTCCTGTAAAATATTTTAAGCAAAAGAAACACTCCCTTAATGTCCACACAACAATTACACTAGCACATGCCAACCAACTAGCAACATCAACCTATAAATGCTAAGAGGCTTACTTAGAAAGATTGCAAACCGCCATTTTCAGCTTGGTCTAATCAACTAGAAGTCCAAACTTCAAACTAAAATTGCTTGTGCTATTTATATGTAAGGATCAACAAAATATTTAGACCGGCTAGTCAAATTAAGATTGAGAGTATCACTTAAGTTTCTAAGCATAGAATGCCAACCATTGCTTATTTTTAAGTGAACAAAACTTTTCACTTAGAGTAAAAGAGGTTTTCATTCAAGTATTGTGGAAGGGGTTTGAATCTAGAGATGCAAGATAAGCATCCAGGATAAATGTCCATGTAGTGTGAATTCTACAGGCCAAACCTTAACAAGAACAAGCTCAGCCAAAAATTGCTAAACCTGACATGGAATTCTAGAACCAAAAACAGCTGTAAGGTACATATGAATGCTTATGTTTTGTTGAAAACATATTTGATGTTAAGGTGCTGCTAGTTTAAGAAATTATGCATTCCATGCACAAACTCTCTTGATACGACCAGTCCAAAAAAAGCTTCTCAAACAGGTACTAAAGCATGAAATCCCAAATCTATCATCGCTACAAAACATAGAATATCAAGCAAACTAACCAAGTCTTGTCTCATTCTATACACTTAATACTTATGCATATTATGAAATTAGCTAATACTGTCCTAGCAATTTTGAGACAATTAAAATATAAAAATATTAAATTATGACAGATTACAAAAAAAGGAAATATCCAGCAAACAACTTCAGGATAGATTACTATTTTTGGATTCTCAAATGAAAAAAACATGACTATGTGTCTACTTTTTACAATGATGCATTGGGCAAATACTCGGACACCAGGCATCATGAGGCCTCTTGGTTGTCTAGACAAATGCTTTAACCTTGGAGGGTCTTTTTCTGTTCAAATGCAATGGATCCAAAGAAAGCATAAGTTGTTTGTGAACAGACAAGCTCATCCAGCTTAATCCATGACCACCCAAGTTCACCATAACAATATACAAACAACCAAACCATAGATAGATTTTATTCATTATGAAATCAATTTCACATAAACTTAATAAATATGAACCCTTTAGTGCATCCTCATGAAGCATGGACACAAATATGGAATACCAGTATGGCATGATATGGATATGGAGATATGAAAATTCTTAAAAATTTAGTATATGATTCATGAGGGATATGTTAAATTTTTAAATATTTTATGTAGCATACGAAAATCTTATTTTAACAAGAAATAAAGAAAAACATCCTAGTATCTTCCATGTATCCAAAATTGAATTTATTGTTTTATTATTTTTCTCCATATACCCACATCTCTGACATGTATCAGGCCATATCCGGTTGATATATGATGAAGACCAATATGGCTACAGGATCATTTTTTAAGGATCAATGCTTCCTAGATCCCAACCATATGGACACACTTTCAAACGACTTAACCAAGTGAAACTGGTTTCACTAGCTCATACAGAACTGGTTATTTGGTTTTCCTCTTTTCGGAAGTGAATAGATATTTCTTCCATCCTACCCTTCAATCTCCCTTATTCTTTCTTTATATAATTTTCTTCAAGTCCTTCATACCCAGAACTAATAATCAATAAGCTAACATCTTGAACAAGATAAGAAAAGGAGAAACACATTGCTCAATTATAGTCCACCAAAGATTATGCTTCTAGTTGCTGCTCTTCAGTCTTGAAGCGCCTAGGAAGAGAATTCCAAGCAATCTTATCTACCAAATTCTGAAATAAGAAAAAGGGTGCTTTCGGTCTCAGACCAAGACCAAGACTTTAAGAAAAATGGAGCGATCTAGAATAGATATTTCTTCCGCTCCACAGCTCCGCGTCCACCAATTATCAGTCTTCACATCAATTACCATATCCAAGATTTTGGCTTCTGTATCAAACGACAAATAGGGTAAAATAGATCCCCTAAATAAATTGCTTGAACCAATAATCCTTCCAGCCAGCATTAAATTAATATTCCCAAATATTGATTTTTTCCCCATCAATCTAGATTCGTCCAGTTTAATCCAAACAAAGAAAAAAGAAGAAAAGAAAAGAAAAATGATTGTATAAGTCTTCACCTATATGTAATAAAGAATGGAATGAATCCAGCAAAAAACCACGCAGTGTTTCTTAGTGAATAATAGTAAGAGGAAAAGATGAGGGAGGTTTACCACAGATCTTAATGGGGGCTTCGAGCTCGAGAAGATTGGGTTGTTGAAGAAAGATTTCTTTGGCAACAGCACAGAGTTGACGGATCTCATTTTCGCTAAGTTGAACCTGCGGTTGTTTGGCTAACCTTGTTTGCCTCGATTCTAACAAACGACTTATTATGCTATCTAAAAGACCAGCCTCCATTGTTGTTCCCTCCTTCCTCTGCTGCTTTCCTTCCTCTTGCATTATAACAAACAAAATCTACTCGTATATCTCCAAGCTCGATTTCCCTCTCTCAAATCATCAATAAAAAGAAAACTTCTTTTTTATTTTCTTTTCTTTTTGGCGATTGTGAATGTCGTGTATGTATTGGTAGAGTGGAAAGGAGACGACGGTAACAACAAAATGTATGCTTTTTATTTATCATATAATAATAATAATAAGATTTTTACAACTAATGCTATTAACCCTGATTTGACACGACGAATCCATTCGCTAACTTGTTCATTTGTTACCTAATCTAGGTTAGGTTTTTTAATAATTTTGATGAGAGAGGATTGTACTAATTCAGTGTTTGGAGTATGGTATATATTATTTTTAAAATTTATTTTTATTTAAAAAATATTAAAATAATATTTTTTATTTTTAAAATTTATTTTTGATATTAATACATCAAAATAATATAAAAAAAATTAATTCAAAATAAAAAATTAAAATTTTTACAAAAAAAACAAATTCAACTCTAATATTTTAGTAAGTAAACTTATAATTTGGTAAACCAGACAAGAATGAGTGAAATTTTATTTGATTTTATTAAAAAAATTAAAGTAATATTTTTTTAATTTTTTTAATTAAAAAATATTATTTTAAATTTACTATCAACTCATGTGACTAACCTTAAACCGGGTTAGAAATGAGATGTATACTCTAAGATGTAAATACGTGCTGCCGAATATTATAACTTTAATGTTATGAAGAAAAATAAAATAAAGAAAATGTAAGGGGGCAGGTGGGTCCGGCTGGATAATAAAATTCCTCGGACGGTTGGATGTTGGATCCACCGTTGCGAATTTGCCCATGCAAGTGGGTTCCTTTTTTATTGGCGGTCGTTGGGAAAATGCGAACCAATCTTGGTTTCCTTTCCAGCAAAACCGTTTCTTACCGGTGTGTTTAAGGATTTATTTCTGGTTATTTTTTAAAATAATTTTTATTTAAAAATATATTAAAATAATATTTTTATTTTTAAAAAATTATTTTTGATATTAATACATAATTTAAAAATATTAAAAAAAATATTAATTTTAATTTTAAAATATTTTTAAAATACAAAAACAAATGCAACAGCAAGTCCAAATATTAACATTTCCACGTGAGCACTTGTAATTTGGATTGACCATCTAGAAACCATGCGAATCCGGATCTCTCAGTTTTTTATCTTAAATTATACTTAGTTCACCCAAGCACAATAAGTTTTTTAAAAATAAAAAATAAAAAATGGTGTAATAACAAGGGTTCGATTGAGAAAGCAAATCACTTTTAACTGTGGGTGTGAGTTTTGAAAAACTACAAATTATGCTTCTTAAAAATAACATGGAATAAATATAATATTTTAAATACATAAATACATAAATACAAGAAAAATATATAAATACATTGACATGTATGGTTTATTAGATGGGGCTGCGCTTTTTTTTTAAAATGTTTAGGTGTTGCATACGTGTTTTTTTATAAAAGAAAAAAAAATCGAATAACCTAGGTTATAGTTCCGACCAATTAGATAAGCTTGTTTTATACAATTATAGCAAGCATCCAAAGATTAAAAAAATAATCATGATAACTTGAAAAAAAATATTTATTTAAGAGCACAGAAATGATGTTGTTCAATTTTCATACAATTAAATATGAAAAGACAAAACAAGGTAAAAGGGGGATAAAAAAACCAATGTGAATCAACCTGAGCTAGCATAATAGACATGTAATATGGGGATTAAAGTGAGACCTAATCTGAGTTGAAATATCAAACTTGCGTCCTATGTCATGAGGTCAGGATAAACCAATATAAAAGAAATTGAAAAAAAAACACAATGCCAAATTTAAAAAAAAAACAGTGTTGACCTATGAAATAAAAAAAAAACCAAAAAACAAATGTTAATCCCAGCTAATTTTTCAAACCCTATTATAAATCAAAAGAATAAGGATCATATTGAAAAATATATATATAAAATAAATTGGGATTGAATGATGAAACTGAAAACAAATAATTTTTTTATAAAATGACCAATAATAAAAATTAAAAATAAAAAATATAAAGATTGGAGTTGAAAAAGTAAAAAAAAAAGGACTAATTTGTAATTTTTAGGAAAGGAAAGAGAAAAGAAAAATAAAGAAAGAAAGCCCCAGTAGCTACATTGTTCCACCGACGACAAGCTATTTCACCTCCATTGACACGCACCGCACTATCTAGAAAAGGACACGGTGAAGCATCCAACAACTGAACAGAAAGTTAATTTTAGCCAATAGAGGCACCATTCAAATTATGCGAACACCTTTCATGTGCTAGTGCATACACCACATGCGACAACAATGTTTTTGCATTAAAAAATAATAAAACTAAAAAGATAAAAGTGCCCTTAATAATCCTGGGATTTACCAAAAACTATTTGAAAAGATAAAAATACCCCTCAACATGACTTAATTTTTTTTTATTATAGCAGCAAAATTGTAATTCTATTGCAATTTAAAGATAACAAAATCAAATATATCATTATTTTAATGAGGTCCAAATAATAATAATAATAATTTTTTCAATTTCATTCTCATTCAACTTTTTAATTTGTAAGATTTGTTCTCATTATTTTAATAAACTTGAAAAAAATAAACATTAATAAGTTATTTTTCAGCTTATTTTTCACGACATAACCAAACAATGGAAAGTGTTTTCTAATTTAATTTCCATTACACTACCAAACATTAGAAAATAATTTACTTTCTTAAAATTTATTTTTCTAAAATTTACTTTTCAAAAACAAATTAATTTTTAGTAAACAAAGGAGTCCTACATACTTTCACCTTTTTCCTTAGACAGTGATGATACATATATATATATATATATATATATATAAAAACTAATTAATGAGCTGTACTTGCACGCCGTGTCCAGAATCCAGATCCCTCCTCCCTTGAAGAATGAAGAGGAAGGGCTTTTTTCCCGTGTTGTTAAAGTATATTTGTGTGTGCGTATAAGTTATGCGTTGTGTTGGGGGAGGTAGTATACACGGTAAAGTTACG
>Ga0307510_10007263_pt1 | contig 13196 bp, 21 predicted proteins | sample 12_EM_MG_FD_207224 | JGI IMG/M metagenome (GOLD analysis project Ga0307510, IMG submission 207224) | Populus trichocarpa ectomycorrhiza microbial communities from riparian zone in the Pacific Northwest, United States - 12_EM | ecosystem: Host-associated > Plants > Roots > Unclassified | place... | reverse complement strand
ATTATAACAATCAGTATAGCCTAGATGTTATGGTGTCATGAGTAACCATACCTGATACATCGTTCATGGCTTGAAAATTCAACACCATGGGCCATAAGTTGAGTTTCAAGTGATAAAAGCATTGTGTCGTTATTACTTGCATTGTCAAGTGTTACCCACCCAATCTAAAGAACAATCTACATTAGTTAGGATTAAGATATAGACAGGTAACGCACATTTTTAATCTTATAGCGATCAAGCATACTCATGAAAACCATTGCTAAATGTTCACCAGTATGTCGAGAAGGCACATGATGAAATGCAATAAGTTCTGAGTTAAGGCCAACAATGTACTGCCGCCCTTGTTGGGTGTCCTTAGAATGATGGTTGGTCCAGTGTGCCATGATAGCCATGAATGGCATAAGGTTGGAATCACTCCAACAGTCAGCTGTAAATGAAATCCTCCCGAGTGCTCCCTAAGTTCCAGATAAGAGAACAGCATAGATAAGTTGTATAATGACTCACCCGCATCTTCCTCTTGAGATCCTGCACATGCAAATCCCAAGTATTCATAATATGGCTACAAAGCTTTGTGCAGTGTGGGATATCTTGGTTGTGAAGCCCAGGGCGCAACATCAAGAAAATTGATCAGAACTTTATACTTTCAATAACATTTAGAGACTGTGACGAGCATATGTCAGTAAAGAAATAAAATAAAATAAAATACAAACCTGGTCATCAGCAATAATCCATTTGGCTATCAAGTCTAGAAAAGCCTTGGGGGTATATGCATGCAAAGGTACAGCCCCCCCCCCCATTGTCTTCATCCACATGGTCAAAATCTTCAAGTGCCTTGTGTATCTCTTTGTCGGTTGTGGTGATTGCAATACCGGCTTTCTTACATGATGTAATCCACTCGGATTTATGCTTACTGAAGAGATGACGACGAAGTGTAGAGGTACCGCAAGTACCCTTATATGATGTGGACCGATTGAGACTGTGAACTATATATTAGAAAAGCAGGTATTGTAGATGAATGAAATACATACTTGCAAAATTTACAGTACCATCGCTCGTTCTCATGTCGGAAGAAAGTCTTCACATCTTCTGCAGCATCCTTGGAATTCTTCTGGTGCACTGTGCTTCCCTCTGATATGATATTGGCATCGGGTTGGTTGGCGGGTGACCTTTCATATGGGTGAATAGATGAAGGTACAAGAAAAGGGTCATCGTCGTCAATGGGGTTAAAACCAGTGATAGTAATAGCTGTAGCAGCTTGCATGGTGATGGTGCCTCTAGTAGGAGTGACGAAGGTGGTAATGGCAGGAGTGGTGGCAGGAGTGGTGGCGGCAGGAGTGGCGGCAGGAGTGGCGGCAGCAGGAGTAGTGGCAGTAGGAGTGGTGGCGGCCATGGTAGCCATGGTAGTGGTGGTGGTGGCGGTGGTGGCAGCGGTATCAACAGTAGTGGTAGCAGTGTCGGCGGCTGTGGCAGCAGAAGCCACTGTGCGTGCTTGCTGGGCTTTCCGACCACGCCGACGCTTTGGTGTAGCTACGAGAGAGATTAATGGTTTAAGATTAAAATAGAACAAAAAGCCCTTACCATCCTGGTCTAAAGATAAAATAGCGTCGTTGAGGACAGAAGGGACGTTATTTGCACCCTTCACCTTGCTACTTTGCTTGGGTTTCTTCTTAGCAGGTTGAGCTAAATGACAACATTAAGCAATAATGAAAGGATAAGAGGTAAATATAGAGATAGACATACGGTTGGCTTCAAAGACAGTTTGTAGAGCACCGTTGTTAAGATGAACATCTCAAGATTTTTTGGGGGGCATGATGGTGAGTCTATCATCTGTAAATGTACGCTCTTTTATCCTTGCTACAACCCGATCTATGTGTCGAAACTAGAAAAGTAATTGTTTCTAGATTCTTGTTCTTCACATCAGGCGAGTTGGTGAATGTAACTTTGCACAAGAAAAAAATATGTCAGATGTCTCTAGCAAGGAATAACAAATTAAATACACACCTAGGCTGCCTTGTAATGTCCTGCCAAAGGCCGATCATCACCTCATGTCGTGCTAAACTCTATCATTTGAACGTAACATTGCAGGAGAAACAAATACATTATATACCTCTAGCAAGCAATGACAATTCAAATACGCACCTAGACTGCTGCATGTTGTGTGGTATAAACCAGGGGGCATGCCATCAATCACAGATGCCGCAGTTGTCCCAGCCCAGGGATACTGACAGCATCAGGATCATTGGTGTGACTGAGAAAGTTGCAACTGCAAACGCTGATGCATTAGAACCCTGGGCAAGGGCAATGCTAGGCGTGGGCTCAACATTTTCTTGGCACTGTTGCGGAGTGCAAATGTGAGTAAAGGAGTGATGCAACATGACCACTCAAATGGGGACAGTAGCATCGTTGAATTTCCAGCATCCAAGACAACACATTGTAATCACCCCCTAATCAGCGACCGCCACCAGATATCCTGAGAAAAATACACCAGTGCTGGAGACGGTGCATAAACCACTGACCCGAACTCACCTCTCTGTCCCCCAGGAACTCGCAATACACCAGCATGACGGCAATCCAAAACCCAAGATCGGCACCAAGCTTCCCAACGTCGTCCAGGTGTATCTCAAACACCCCCATCGACGAGCCCATGGCAAACATGGGGGTCGTGTCCTTGAAGGTGAACAGAGGAGCTGCTGACGAGTCTGATGGCCCAGCCTGCGAACTCTCCAAATCATGACAAAGAGCCGCAGCATGCCCCTTGTTGTCAACGTCGTCAGCGGGGGGCCATCTGGAAGCGGGCTCAGTGAGAACAAGTTCATCGTGCTTGTGGGTGTGTTGTTCTGCAGCGCACGAAGCGCTCTCGAGAACAGCCCTTCGGAAGCGGGTGCCACCGCGGTGGGATGATGGGTTTGGGGCGACAACATGAATTCGGAGATGACGAGGTGCAGATGACAAGCAGGCTGGTCAAGCTTTGTGTGGACAGTGCTCAGAGATGGTGAAGCCCGCATGCCTGCATGGGGCAGTATCGGCGCGGGCAGGTAAGTGTGCGTTGGTGAGAATTGCCTGCCTCTGCTTGGCAGTGCCGCGTCCATGAGCATCATTTCTGAGTCCGTGGCCGAGTGGTGGGATGCGCCTGGTAGGCGTGGCGAGAGAGATTGCCGGTTGCTGCTGCTTGCAGATGCGGTCAAGATGTTGGTGTGACAGGAGAACTTGTGCAAGCCGGGGGTGTGGTGGGGAGAGCTTGGGGGTATGGGGCAAAGGGGATGAAGACATTCGGCGGAAAGCATGGGAACCGAGCATCAGCTTGGAAAGGCTCTCAGAAAGGCTGGCACACATGTTGATCATACTCATACCTTGGAATAGAATAATCAGGATGATAATGTGAACCAAAAGCCAAGAGAAGCCTCTGTTGGTACTTCTCATGTTGCTGCTTCATGGACACGACACCAGGTGGCGGAGAAGCGCAGACCCTATAACCATCATATTAACGTAGATCAGGCATGAGCAGAAATACCAACACACAAGTAGTTGATGTCACTATGAAATGACGTGATTAATACCCATTGCAAATATACCCAATGACAACGACTCACAGATCGCAAACACATACCTCGGGCGGCGCCCGCACACTGTACAGGGCTTCTGTGGCAAGACCCAGAATCCAGGGGCCTGGGTCGTCGACATAGATCTTGGCATCACGGGAATGAACTGCTTGCAATGCAACACCATTCCATCCACAGAGTTCGACAAGGTACTTGATTATTGACACCGCGATCTACAACATCCAGAAAAGTTAGGAATATGTACCCACATTTTAATAGCGATACATACCCCAAGCATGGCAGGATAGCGGGAATAGAACAGAATTCTCCCAGTCGGAGCCAGCACAATCCTTCGGAGTATGAGCACATTATCGAATAATATGATGTTTGTACATACCTCACAGACAGTCAGAATGTTGTCAATGTTTGGGGCCTTGAATAGTGGCCACATCGTAGAATTGATGTCAACAAGCCTGCGCCCGAAGTCCAACCCTCTGGGGAAGCGTGCAATTACCTTGAGGCTCGTGTCGGGCCCACCAGCACTTGCAGCATCAGATTTCGCTGTGGCAGAGGCATCGAGTTTGATAGGGTCACCGGCACATAGAGTAGGATGTGACAAAATCTTCGAGATTTGGAGTGTCTGAGACTGTACATCCTTTGAAAAGTGAGCCCATGAAAGGGTCAGATAGTCATGCATGAGGTCATAGATAGGGTGTCTAGACACAAGGGCTAGGAAAAGTTACATTAATAGATTGAAGCCATGCATAAGGATAGAGGATATACGCACCCAGAGCATACATGAGCCAAAACATGGTGTTGCTGGAAAGGAACAGCATGCTCTTGCCAGGGTTATGACTTTGTTCGGTGCTCCCCACCTTGTAATCACTTTTGCTAATACCACTGTCCGTTTCAGTATCCGTGGCACCACCATGAGCCATCCATGGCCCACACCTGCTGCACTTGTGGTCGCCCCACGCTTGGTATGTTGGGTCTTGGGTGCCCACTCATAGCCTCTTGAGGGGCATGGCAATGAGACTCTGTGCTGATTCACTGCAAGAATGGCCTGCCTCCAATATGCGTCTGATAGCCGCACAGCGCTCCACATCCGCATGAGATCATGTGGTGAGACAGACACCGTGATGAGTGATGGTGCTCCCAGGTGGATCGGGTGTGCTGCTATTACCACCTGGTCCAACACCACGGTTGGTAGTCGACAAAGGAGAAGAGAGACTGGGAGGACCAAGAAAAGATGATGGGCGGGCAGGAGAGAATAAGTCATGATATGGGTAGAGAGATGTGGCATTTGATGTGGGACAACTGGAGGATGTTGCAGATAAAACCGAGGAATGCAAGAGGCCTACAGACAATGAAGGAGCAAGGGGAGTGGAAGGAGCAGGAAGGATGAATGAGAAATTATGGACAGTAGAAATCCCAAGTTCGAAATGTTCCAACATGGGGGCTTCCAGCGCGCAAATATCTTTGACATGTTGAGAATGGTGCATACACAGGTTGTGGAGCCTGAGCTGGTGAGGGTGGGGGATGTGTGGGGGGAACTTGGAGAGTAGCTTGGGGTCCAGCATGCCCACAAGGTTGATGTCGAGCAGCACATTACATGCGTGAACAAGGGTCAAGATCCACTCTGGGCTTGGCAAGAATCCCATGACCCTAGCCCACAATGATGAGTCATCGAGTGTGACTTGACACCAGTGCTGACACACATGCATGGCTTCGAACCAGCCCATCACCGGCACGCTGAACAAGGCTATGTCCCCAAGGATAAGGAACTGAAAGATGCGTGCAAGGAGCTCAGGCAGTAGAGTGGAGATTGGCGCCATGCCGTTGCGACATGAAAGGAGGGATTGGACAAGCCACCTGGCCGCGCAAATTTCCTTATTGATCATGGAAACGGTAGCAGTGTGCAATGTGGGAGGCTGTGTCATGACTCTGAACTGGTTACGTAACTTACGTCCAGATTGGAGGAGGGTGAATAGGTCGGAGAAGCTGGCTGAAGTGTTGAGGCTATTATCTTGACTTCACGAGTAAATGATAAATGAAAGCAATGTATATGTGAACTTCCAGGGAAGCAAAAAAACAAAGAGGACTCACCTTAAGGGCCTTAGAGAGCATCTTTCCAACTTCCTGCTTGCTGAGGGCCTTGAGAATTTTGGTATCGCCCTTCACCTAACGCTTCTTCTTACCACCACCAGCACCAGGACTTCTGGTACTCCCAAGGACCTCTGCTTGCCACCAATGGTTGACAGTGCCCTCAGAGTGGAAAAGGCCATGACAGAATCTGGATCTGCAAGGGTCCATGTGTGAGGTACCTTGGGAAGACCGGATATGATGTGTAGAGAAGTGAGAGTGAGGTGGGTTCCATCGAATGACGATGCTGAATGCCGAGTATGCAAGTGGCTTTCTGAGCAGACAAGTTGGTGTCCAACAGAGGACAAAGTGGTCACTGAAATATAATCAAGCTCATCTGTGAGGTGTGATAGAGGCGATCAGATAATGTGGGCCCAGTCACAGAAGCCAGAATTACAGATTGGGTCACTAAGGAAGCCTGGACCGAAAGAAATCCGAGTTCCATTTGGGATAGGTGGAGGAATTCTTGAAAGCGATAGGTGGAGAATGGTGGAGGGACAGTGATGAACTTGTGGGATCCATGGACAAGGATGAGGATAAAAACAAGGAAGGGGGTGTTCGTGAGAGAGTGAGTGATGTGATGAGATCGATGAGTTATCGCACCACACATGTATCCAGTGCACTACTGCCCATGAACACTATTTAGGAAATAGCGCTGGCCAGTCACGGTCTGGCTCAGTCCATGGTCTGGTCCATACTTTTTCAGTCTTTGGACCACAGACCGCTTGAGCGGTCCGGTCCAGTCCAAAATCAGTCCGGTCCAGGCGGTCCACAGTCTTTAGACCAGACTGCGGCAACACTAAACTTATTAGACATTAATTGGACCATAAGCAGACTATAAGCAGACATGGCTTATCCATTCTTGCCCGTCGTGTATGGTGAAAAACATCGGACGCGGACACGACTGAACAGCCAAGCAACGATGCATGGATCACGTGATGTTCAACCAACCATGGCCCGAACGGCTGAACCCTGACGAGGCTATTAAAGTAATACAGTAAGTATGCCAACAAATTACTGTACCCAGTTATGCCAAGTTTGGTGGCCTGTGCTTCTCAGAGCAATGGGACAATGTGATGTTCATCTCAACTGAGTTATGATCGGCCTCCCGTCCACATGCCCATGCTGGGCTTCCCTTCCACGCGCAGCTCAAGTCCCCATTTTCCCAACCATTGTTAACTCTGCATAACACGTGTATTGCGATGTCAGCTTCACAGATCCTTTCTCACGATTTAATACCTTGGACAACTGAATGACTCAATCATGAAAGGAATTCTTTGCTTTGTCCACGCGTTTGAAGCACCGTGACGGGTCATATACATCCGAGATTGTGTCCCAATACCGATCGTCCCACTCCTACCCTTTCCTTTTCACCACCACCACCCGATGGCGTATTTCGATCGCTGTGACCGACCGTTCCGAGACAACTGAGCCCTCCGGCGACACGAACAGGACTCGAGCAACCACTGGATCTGCGACGACTGCGGCCTCGACTTTCCAAGCTTCGTAGGGCTACAACAGCACTACATACAGAGCCCGAAACACCACTATTGCAGGGAGTGCGGTACTCATTACAGCTCAGAGAGCTCGAGATTGCGACACATGGAGGATGATCATTGGTATTGTCGATTGCATGATAAGGTGAGTCTCCCCCATGTCATCGATCCGGCGCGTCTGCTGAGACAGATTGTGGCGCGTACTGCAGGTCTTCAAATCCAATCAGGGCCTCCAATCGCACTACTTACAGAGTCTGGGCCACCATGCCTGTCGCGCCTCGGGCTGCATGAAGGTCAGTAACACCTTTTCGGCCCCACATATATCCCATTTCTCCTTCTCCACGTGCATCTCGCTGACTCAGACCTGTACTTTCCCGCAGCCATTCGAGACCTACGCGGAGCTCCAGGAACACGATCGCGACGTGCACCTCTGGTGCACCGACTGCAACCGTTCCTTCCAGAACGAGTCCAACCTCCGTCACCACCTCAACTCAAGGCTTCATCGACCGGCTGACGTGCGCTGCCCAGGTCGCGGTTGCAACAAGGCCTTCGTCTCGCACGCCGCGCTCGTTCTCCACTTCGAGTCGGGCACGTGCCCGTCCCGCATGACCCGCGAGCAGCTCAACCGTCTCGTCGTCCGCGCCGACACGAACAACTACATCACCAACCCTAATCGCTTGCTCACGGGGCCCATGGGCCGCGACGAGCCTCCCGCGCCCACAACGAAGTGGGCGACTGACCGCTCGTGGAACGGGTACGCGTATGAGTGTTTCTTGTGCAACAGGACGTTCGATACGCTTGTGCGGCTCGACCAACACTTGAAAAGTCCATTCCACGAGGACAGGATATACCGGTGCCCAAAGTCAGACTGCCGGATCGAGTTTGTCACGCTCAGCGGGTTGTGTCAGCACGTCGAGGGTGGATCTTGTGGGGTGAGGATGTTCAGACAAGTCCGTGACGTGATGGACAGTTTGACGAGGGGCTTTAACACACTGACTATGTAGGGTTCAAATTGGAATATCGTAGTAGAGAGAACAGTTGGTAGAATTACTTGTTCAGAACTCAATAATCACGCATCTATACGTCGCCTTGTCAGAGTAAGCAAACCCGGGATCGTTCCTCGGTGTCCGGCTAGGTAAGATATCCCAGAGATTCGCAAGTAAAACTTCTTCTGAGATAGACAGCGACCCTTCGGGTACGAGGATCACTCCGCTCCGCGAACTCCCCCCAGGGACGACCATGCTTCGACCGAACCCTTTCCAACCGAAACAGTGGGCCTACGACTATTGGCGCCACGACTACGACTCCATTCGTCTCCTTTCTCCACATTCCCTCGCCTGGCGCTCCTGCGAACCGCCCAACGGGAATGTCCCCCCTCCCGGAGCGCTCTCTACTGGCAGTCGCCGCCTCCTTTGCGCAGCCATCCAAGTCGCGTCGGGCCATTGTTTCGGCTCCATCTGCTCCGGCAATTTCCGGCGCTCCGCTGGCGACAACTGAACACCACTCGCCCATGTTCCGTTCGCACCCACCCCCCTATTCCACCAATCACATCCTCCTTCACTGCGATCTGCACACGGCGGCGAGACTCACCATCTTCGGCCCTCGGCCTTCTCTCCCGGTAATCTTCGGTACCTCCACGCCACGCAGACCCTGCATCGTCCTCTGCCCCCACGCCCTGACCGCCCTTGAGTACCCTCTCGGAGGTCGACTTTTATGTCGACGCATCTTTTATTCCACCTAATCTACTCTGTACCCCTGTCTGAACCCTCTCTACTCTTTATATTTACCTCAGCTACGTAGTTGTTACTATGTACATGTCCTGTGGCCTTGCCGATTGACAATAAACTGCCAATTCAAGAAAGAAAGAAAAAAAAAAAAAGAGATAGAAAACGAAGCATTGGCGGACACCCGTGGCCGTGGACCTCCCAACTTTCGAGTCGTAGTATGCAGCATCTCCCAGGGTGGGGCGGAAGTTGGACAGCTTCGCCACGGGTGGGGAAAGTGTCGAAATGGTGGACTCCGTGGACTTGCATGAAGCACTTCGTGACGCGACGGTCCTTGTACTTGTCCACAGAGCCATCTGCGTTGCGTTTGATGCGGAAAACACATTTTCTGCCAACAACATTCTTGTTGGGTAAGCGTGAGACTGTGGTCCAGGTCCCAGCCTTCTCCAAAGTTTCCACCTCGCGATCCATTGTTTCCTTCCAGCGGGGCCGATCGGGGTGAGATGGCGCTTCATGAAGCGCCTTCGGGTCGCCGCCGGCTTCCTGTACATCAACTGTCATCTCTTTATCGAGATCAACATGGAAAGCGAAATCAGCATGGTTATTATCAGAGCTGAAGTGAAAAGTCGACTCCCTATGACTTCCCCTGAAGTTGGGCGCCGTTGGGAGAGCCTTGTGAATCCGCGCACGTGTTAACTTAACATGTGTGGTCATCCCATCACCGGTGCTGGACGCATTGGCTGTTCGTGACGCAGAGCGTGTTGTTGGGCGCGACGCTGTCGGATTCAGGGTCTTGGACTGAGCGGGTGGGGGAGTGTGAGAGACAGAGTCGACTTTGGTGGTGTCGGCAACGGCGCTGAGTAATTCTTCCTCTTGCTGGCTGAATTGTGGCCAGTTGGCCGGCGTGCTGGAGATATCCTGCTCCCCCTCAGCTGGGAAGAGGAAGGTGATTTTCAGGACCGTCGGCGTGAATTTGATGTTCCGCTCGACTGAGACCGAGTTCTTTCCAGGCCAGTAAATGCGGTGGGCATGTGTGCTCGCACTGTCGAAGCCAACCATCGACCCTCGATTCCTCGTGCGTCGAACTTGGTCCCGGTGCTACTGTGAACCTAAACGTGCTGGCCCGACTCGGACAGCCCTGCAAGGTTAGGCTTCTCGTGGTGGTGGCGTTGATATGGGGCGATGTCACCTGGGATTCGGGCGGAGGACCAGTTTTTGAGCCACAGGCCCACAAGTCAAAATGGATGACCTCGCCCCAGAGTTTTTGGGAAGGCGGCTGTGGGGGAGGATGGTGGGGACACGTTCAAGGAGACGGCGGTCGGGTGATCCCACTGTGATTCCGCAGCTCCATTGTGCTATAGCATGTCGCGTGCAGTGAGGCGACGCTCCATACCCTGTCCTCTAAGGAATGTGTCAAATTCTGTCCTGGTGGACTCACCCCTACGATAGGAACGGAAACGCTTGATGCGCCCCATGTTAGTTCTCAGCTGAGGCAGCAAATGCCTCATAGGCGTCGAGAGCCTCATCTTTGGTGCGGAGGAGGGTGATGCGCGTGTAGTGCATGTGGTTGTGTGAGAATGTGACGATAATATCTGCTGGCCCCCAGACTCTGGACAGGAGAAGGGCACATGTCTGAGTGGACTTCCGCACCAAATTTATCCGCCTGTGGTGCAACGCGCTTGTTTCAGAACTGGCTTGTGAATGGTCTTTGCATGCTCTCACGAATCGCATGTGTACATTGTCGGAGATGCGTATGGACTGGACTGCATCAGTGGAGATGTGTTCGAGCCGCCCGGGCCAGTGCAAGTCGAGTAAGCAGGCGCCTTCAGTCACCGCACCGGCTGTCTCCGAGTGTTGGACGAAATCCGGAACTTCCAGCAGATGGGGGTTTACGATGTAGTCCCGCGCCCGGAAGGCTGAAAGGTTATCGGTAGTAAGTGGGTACTTTGTCGTAAATGTGGACCAAATGGCAGTGTACAGATCGAAGTACAAAGCACGCATCGTGGCCCAAGGCTTCACTCAAGTCGAAGGCCCCAACTCGAACGTTTGCCCCGGTTGTCAGAAACTGTCCAATCCAAAACAATTTTCAAACTCAACTCTCTTCGCAACAATCGGAATAAAACACGATCAAACATAACCAAATATAATTTCAGCTCCGCTCGGCGCCCTCGGCCCCTTGCAATGAGTCGAGCCTGTCATCAAACACGTTCACGCCACACCGTGCCCGTATCTTCGACTCCCATGTGTCTTTGGTACGGAACCGGGAGGCATTAACTCTGTGAATTCCTACATGTGGCCCAGGCCTCCTTCGCCCTTTGCTCGGGCACCCAGAGACCCAGACCCCCTGTGAGAACCTTGACTTCCGAGTCGGCAGCAGGCGCTGCCCTCTTCCTTTCGTCGAACGCCCCCTTTCTTCGTACCCCTCTACTAAATTTTGCCTACCTACTCTTCTACCCTTTATGATGTATTCATTGACTGTCCTCCTTAGTTTCGACTATTTAGTTCTGTTAATATGTCTTGTAGTCGTATGCCTGGGACAACAAACAAAAAAAAAAGGTCAACCTGACCTATGTTACAGTCACTGTGGAAGTGACTTTATTTTCACATCCGTTTTATGTAAGATTATTGATGTAATGACACCATTTTCTGAGGTTGAATGATATGATGTTTTCTTATCAATCTGACTCTGAAGAGAACAGGTAAAGACACAATAAAGACACACCAATAAGCCTCTGCCTGAGACTGTCATTATGATGAGATTATTCATGCGCGAGCTTATCACACATCAGCTTAAGCTCAGATTAAGATGCACTCAAATTTCACTGACACTTGGCTTAAGCATAGAATATGATGTCATTATAGTCGGAAAAGTAAACATAATTGGTGTATGAATTAATCCTTGTATTACCCCTCACCCTCCCTCCTCCCTCCTTCAAACAGTTTGCGCTCCCCTCAATCCATCAGTTGATTCCCAGTTCATCGACCACCACATTCCAGGTATTACTGTGTCGAAATTCGGATGCCTTGGCCTTGGCAGTGCGCAGATCTCGGTTCTTCATGTGGATGTCTGCACCCGACTTGAGGAGCTGGGTGATGCACCTCTTATTCTTGGTGAACGCCACCCAGTGCAGCATGGTGCAACCTTCATGATCAACAGAATTCGGGTTGGCGCCCAGCTTGAGGAGGATCCAAGTCGAGATGTTGTCATACATGGCCCAATGCAGTGGTGTGTGTCCTGCGCTGTCCAGCTTGTCGATCATGCTCGTGCTCTGTGTTGTGGGACAGGGTTGGCGTAGGTGCCATGGGAGTGGGGGATTTGCCAAAGAGGGATACAAAGGAAGAAGAGACGTGAGGAACTGGTCTGCAAAGGTGCACGTTGTCCAGGCCTAGGTGGGAGAGGGGGCTTCATCACTCCATGCAGCAGAAGGGGAAGCGAGTTGGTATAGGTAGGAAGAGTGAAGATGGGGTAACCTTGGGAAAGGGGGGAAAGTGGAACCATAGGAACAGGAGAGAGTGACACGAGGGTAGGGACATGTGTCGATGGTGCCAAGAGACTCTCGAAGGGCCTGGAGCCAGGCTGAAGTGACAATTAGAGAGTGAGTGTATCACTAGGACGCTCGCTTGTCAGTCACTCAACAGGCGATGTATGCTTACCCTACAAGTGTTCCTCTCAGTCCAGACAGCATCATCATGTGAGTGTTGGTTGCAGATGGACTCTTGCAAAGGGCAACGTGGTTGCTCACAAAATTGTCCTTGCCACTTGTGATGGAATGAGAGCAGAGGTGGACCAGGGGAAGATAAAGGGGATGAGTGGGGGATGGACCAGAGGATGGGCATGTGCCATGCGATGAGCAAGAGTGGATAAGTGGCAGAAGGTTCAAATCAGGGGGGAAAACCTTACAATGATGGGGTGACGCAGAGGGTGACTCCGCACATGAGTTTGGTAACGGAAGGAAAAGTGGGAATAGAACTGAGGCCATGGTCTCGAAAGTGAGAACGTGCGTGCTTGAAAGGTTTGCCAAAGGTGTGATACAACCTATAGGGGTGAGAGAAAACAGCGAAAGACGGAACGTAAAAGTCCGCAACACGGAGAGACAGGTTACGGTAAGTTGGCTTGAGTAGTGGTCTGTTGGTCGGGCAAGAGTCGAAGTCACACAAAAAGAGGTGGAGAGGGGGAGAAACGGGCCACTGTTGCCTGCCATTTGTGAGGCCAGGCAGGGGCATTTATATGCAAGATGGAGAGACAACGGAACAGGTTCTTTATGCAGAAAAATGAGCTAAAAGGAGAAATAGCA
>Ga0307510_10007262_pt1 | contig 13197 bp, 4 predicted proteins | sample 12_EM_MG_FD_207224 | JGI IMG/M metagenome (GOLD analysis project Ga0307510, IMG submission 207224) | Populus trichocarpa ectomycorrhiza microbial communities from riparian zone in the Pacific Northwest, United States - 12_EM | ecosystem: Host-associated > Plants > Roots > Unclassified | place... | reverse complement strand
GTTTCGGTTAAACTGTCTCGGATTACTTGTTGTGTTTCATCGCCGTTTCCTTTAAGTGAACCTCTGAATTTTTCTTTATCAATAGCTCCGGCATCGTTATGGCCAAACTGAATCAGAACAAAATCACCAGGTTTTAATTCGTTTTTTACTGCATCCCATAATCCTTCTTTGGTAAAAGTTCTTGTGCTTCTCCCGCCTCGGGCTTTATTGATAACTTCAATTCTGGTGGTATCGCAATATTGAGGAAGTGCAACTCCCCAACCAACAGCATTCAGATTATTGCTGTTATTTGCCATCGTTGAATCGCCAATTAAAAACACTCTTTTCTTAGCAGGGAGTACAATTTTCGGGTTTTCTAAAATATATTTTTTTAAAGAATTGTTACTTTTTTTTAATTCATTAATAATTACCGAAGCCGAAAGTACTGCTCCTTTTGCAGAGGTATGTGTATGATCTTTTTTATAGAAATAGGTTCCGGTTACTTTTGTTTCACCCAACTTTTCCATTTCAAGAGCCATTTTATCATTCAAATCGATAAAAGTTACTTTTTCCTTTTCTGCAATTTGTTTGGCCCACAATCCATATGATTTGTCATTGCGAGGCACTTTTCCTTCCTTCCAGTCATTTCTCGGAATAGGGGAACAAATAATCGGAATTGCGCCTTTTGATTTCGCTTCCTGAACCACTTTCTGAATGTACCAGCCGTAACTGTGAACGGTTTCGTGCTTTTTGGTCAGGATATTATCAATTTCCATGGTTTCTGATCCGATTCCTTTAATCGTTCCTCTCGCACGAAGACTGTCGTTTAATGGACCATCATCATTATGCCCAAACTGAATCAGGACATAATCTCCTTTTTTGAGTTTGTTTAAAACAGCTGTCCACAAACCTTTATCCTGAAAAGTCCTGCTGCTGGTTCCGCCTAAAGCATGATTCTCGATATTGACTTTTGTAGTATCCAAAAACTGACCTATATAATCTCCCCAGCCCCAAAGTCCACCAATGCCGTCACCTTTACCGTTTTTTACAGTTGAATCACCAACCGTAAAAACAGTAGGTTTATTGTTTTGTTTTGGAGTAAAATTGAAAAATAATAGACCAAAAAACAGTATTGTAATTATTTTAATTGATTTCATATATTGTTTATAAAAAATAATATTAAACTAGCCTTCGACTTCGCTCAGGGTGACATTCGTTTTCAAAATTACCACCTTGTCAGGTTGAACGGAGTCGAAGCCCTTTCTTGTCAATTTTGTCATTTCGACGAAGGAGAAATCACATCCTGAGAGCAAGTACTGAATGTGATTATCTAGTGTGATTTCTCCTTCGTCGAAATGACATACTTTGTGCTAAGGTCGGTTGACAACAAACCTGAAACCTGAAACAAGGTAAACCTCAAACAAAAATTTTAGTTTCTAAAATCAAACCATAAATTCATCTTAATACCATCATCGCCACTTTTGATACGAATATTGGTTGGCTGACTTTCAGGACCTTGATGCTCCAAAGGCTTAAAATCCCGCATTGCCGGAATCTCATACATAAAAGAGATGTCACCGTCAGGAAATGCAGGTTGTGGATTACTTCCAGGAAAGCCATTTTTAGGCAAATCTGGTGTAAATAATCGTAAAAATAAATTATCAGATTCACTAAATACTTTAAACGATGATGCTCCGGCTTTTAAATTAGCACCCAACAAATTAGCGTGGTATCCTTTGAATTCCGGATAGATAAGATTCTCAAAACTTTCGCCGGTTATGGTAGTATTATAATCTTTCTCCCAAATACCATAGGTCGTTCCTTTAATTCTGTTTTTCCAGACATGGTAAGGACCTCTTCCAAACCATTTAATTCCGGTAACTTCTTTTTCAGGGAAACTGAAAGTAATTCCGAAAGCGCTGATTTTATCTTCAAAAAAAGCACCGTCAAAACCATCACCACCGGAAGCATTTTTCAAGGCAATTAATTCCATTTTAAACCTTCCGTCCGGTTCCATAATCCATTTTATGGATGATAAACCGCCTGAATAAGTTACGTTACAAACCGCTTTGTCGCCTTCCTGTGCAACCTGAATATCTTTTAATTTGGCTTTCATTCCAATTGGACGAGGGCCATTTGTTAATGGAATTGTCGTGGTCCCGTTTTTAATAGATGAGATTTCACCCGATGTTGCATCTAAAGTTACTGTGATGTTGCTTCCTTTTAAAGTAATTTCATTACCTGTTTTAGTTCCTGCAGCTTTTGCTTTTGTATTTTGAATTGCTAAAAACTTAGCAGCATAATACTTAGCTTTATGAATTGGCCAGGTCCAGGTATAAATTTCTTTATTAAACTGATCATAAGCAGCTATTGATAAAATATCTCCTTCCACAAAATTGTTTGGAACAGCAAATTGAATCTTGTGAGTTTCACCCGGATCAATACCCGGAATCTCAATTTTACCCGAAGCTATTTCTTTTGAAGTTCCATTCGTATAAAGCACATCATTATCCGATTTTAGCACTTTAAATTCCATTTTGCAGGAATTCAAATTGCTGAAAAGATAATCATTGGTAATAAGGAAAGATCCGTCAAAAGTTTCGGTAACCTGTTTTGGCTTAAACTGAATCGGTGCCCAAACTTCTTTTACAGTATAATAACTTCCTTCTCTTTCGCGATGGGGCCCTAAAATACCATCTGCTGCCAAAGATCCTTTCGAATCAAATTTTACATCTCCGGTCCAATCAGAACGTTTTACAGCTTCGTCTAACATGGCCCACATAAAGCCTCCGGCAAAAAGCGGACTTTGTTTATATCTTGTCCAAAAATCTTCCAGAGCTGCTCCGTGTCCATTATCATAGGTTCCGTGCATAAACTCGGTTGGGAAAAACACATTTTCACCGGCATTAAAACGGTGCATTCCGGTTAAATAAGTAGGGTAGTGGTGTGTATCCCAGCCATTAAAATCAGCCCATGGGTGAATTACAATTCTTTTTTGGGGATCATTATCAGCAAAAACTTTATCAACATCATAATTCCAGCCGCCTTCATTACCATTATCCCAAATAATTACTGAAGGATGATTGACATCACGTGTTACCATTTCGGTCACCAATTTAGTCCCCGTTTCAGTATCATAAGAGTTTTGCCAGCCTGATAATTCATTCAAAACAAAAAGACCCAAAGAATCACAAACTTCTAAAAAGTGAGGGTCCGGTGGATAATGCCCGCGAACGGCATTCATATTCATGTCTTTCAATAACTTTACATCCAATTCGCTGATTCTCTTGCTGGTACTTCGACCACCTTCCGGCCAGAACGAGTGACGGTTGATACCTTTCATGATAATTTTGGTACCGTTTACATAAATTCCGTCTTGTTTTTTAAATTCCAAAGTTCTGAAACCAATTCGCTTATCATACTTATGAATTATGCTTCCGTTTTGTTTTAAAACTAATTCCAAGTCATATAAGTTGGGAGTCTCGGGATTCCACGGTTTGATATTTTTCCATTGTGCCGAAATCGATTCTTTTGTGTTTTTTGCTTTGACCGGAAAAGAAAAAGTCTGGAAATTTTCTCCATTTAAACCTTTAAGTGAAGCTTCTAAAATCGTATTCTTAGGAATGTTTTTAAGATTCAGATCAACGGTAATTGAACCATCCATCTTTGGATTTACAGCAATATTCTGAATATGGGTTTTTGGGGAAACCTCCAGCCAAACCGGACGATAAATTCCGCCAAACAGCCACCAGTCAGCTCTTCTTTCTGCCGCATTTACTGATTTATTGGCTGAATGTTTCCAGACGTGAACTTCTAAAGTGTTTTTAGAACCAAATTTCAACAGTGAGGAAATATCATATTTAAACTCATAAAAACCTCCCTGATGAATTACTCCGGCTAATTTTCCGTTGACTTTTACCTCAGTATCCGTCATTGCTCCGCCAAAAGCAATCAGCACGTCTTTATCTTTATAGGAAGCAGGAACATCAAATTCATATTTGTACAAACCTTCTTCCTTGCTTGGTTCTTTTTGATTCAGTTCTTTGTACCAGCGGCCATAAGTATATTCGCCAAAGCCTTCTAATTCCCATTGCGACGGAACATTTATTTTAGACCATTTTTGGCTGTTATTTCCTCCGGTACAGTAAAAATCCCATTGTACGGGATGTTCAAAATCTTTACCCGAAAGATAGATTTTATCAGTTTGCTGTGCGGAACTATTTTGATAAGAAAATAATGCAACGGCAGCAATAGCAAAGGTTTGAATTGTATTTTTTAGTAGCATAAATTAGGTTATTTCTGTAATGATTAGTTGCCATCAGGTTTAGTAATTTCGAAACGATCACTCATGGGAAGTGCCCAGTTCGAAATATAATTTGGTTTTTTTGGATTGTAATTTGGTGCTTCTTTTTGAATTTGTTTTTTTAATGGAATATCAAGTTCACGAATTCCCTTTAATACACAAAGCGCAATTTCATTTGCCCCAAAACTATTAAAATGAGTGTTATCTTCCAAAGCTTTTATCTGTCCGGGAAAAGTATTGGCAGGATATTGCACAAAAGCTTTTCTTGAAGGTTCATCACCCCAGGTTTCGTATAATTCGGTTGTCATTTTGGTAACGTCAATAAGTGCTACATTATTTTTTTGTGCGACAGCTCTCATCGCAGCAGGAAAATCACCGTGCGTTTCTTTTAAAGTACCATTTTCATTAAAGGAACGGCGTTGCGTAGGAGTTACCAAAACCGGAATTGCTCCTTTATCTTTAGCAGATTGAACAAATTCAGCCAGTAAAGTAGAGTAGGAACCCCAGGCGCCATTTCCTTCACCTTTTATTTTTTCGTCATTATGACCAAATTCCACAAACAGATAATCTCCTTTTTTAATTAGTGAAAGTATCTTTTTTAAACGATTTCCACCTTTGAAAGAACTTAATGCAGAACCGGAAACCGCATAATTGGCTACGACAACACTATCATCAAAATAGTTCGTGATAAATTGTCCCCAGGAAGCCCAGGGCTCTACATCCTGATCTGTAACTGTAGAATCTCCGGCTAAATAAACGACCGTTAAATTATCTTTTGAAGTAATTTTTATACTTTGGATAGCAACTTCTCCTAAAAATTCCAGTGTGAGTTTATCATCCCAATCAAAAATATCTTTTTCGCGGTCTTTAAGTGAAACATTCAGATTGTCATTAATTTTTGGAGTTCTGACATTAATGTTGAAAACTTTTGTAACAGGTTTTCCTTTTTTGATGGAAAACTGATTCAGCATCAATCTTCTTGATTCTGCTTTTATCGTAACATTCGAGTTTTTTTCTGAACTTCCCATAACGACTTCAACCTGATAATTCCCTTCAGGAAGTTTTACTGAAAAATAAGTTGGTTTTTCGATAGAAAATGAATCAGAATTGATTTTTACATTGGCAGCCGAATTAAAATCAAAACCATAACCTTTGTCAGAATTATACGTTAAAGGGTTATTTATTAGGGTAGCTTTTTTATTTTTTAAAGTAGTACCAAAGTAAAATAATTGACTTTTGACCTTATTTTTGATAGTATCCTGATAGCTTATTTTTATTGGAGAATTGTAATAAATCAAATTGGAATCAGAATGCATACCAAAGAAAATTCCAGGCAAGGCTGTACAAAATATAACCCATAATAGAGTGCTGATTCTTACCAATATTTGAGATTTTAAATTATTGTTAAATCAAATATAACTACTCCTTTTTTATATAGTATCCTGTACTATGATGTTAAAATATTGGAAATAAATAAATTATTATATTATGAAAAATCAGGTAGGTACAGGATGCTATAGCGTAAAAAAACAAAGAAATTGCATTTAAATTATCAAATAAATAAGGTTTGGCTAATCAATTAATCAGTGCCTTTTGTCAAATTTATGAAAACTAAGAATCTTACTATTCAAACTCTTATTGGTTTATTCCTGTTATGTCCTGTTTTAATTTTTGGGCAGGAAAAACAAGCTGTGCGCAAAATACATTATATGCCGGAAGGAGATAGTTTTGTTCTGAAAAACGGTACTCGAAAATTCAACAGAGCTTTGTATGGTTCAAATACAGGATTTAGGGTTGAGACCGGTGATTTGCCTGAATTTGCAATGTATATGCCTGGGATGGGGGGTAACTTCAAATTAGGTTTGGTAAATGGAAAAGACAGCAAATGGATCACGGAAGCTTCAAAAATCAACACAAAATATGTATTGGGAACAATGCATTATGAAATCGAAGATACCATTTTAGGAAATGGAAAGTTGATTGTTGATGTTGTGGCTTTAAAAGAAAAAGAAGGTTTTATTGTAAAGGTTTCCGGTGAAAATATTTCTAAAAAAATAAATTTAGTTTGGGCTTATGGTGGCGCAACCGGAAAAAAATTCAGTCGTGATGGCGATATTGGTGCCGATCCGGAATCGGTATTTTATTTACAGCCTGAATATTGTCTGAATAATAAGTACACTTTAAAAAAGCAATCTTTCTTATTGGAATATGGTTCTGAGACCAACAAACAAAAAACAGGAAACAATAAAAGTCTTGTTGGGTATTTTCCGGAATCACAAACGAAGTTAGCTAATGCTGACCATCAAAACACACCTTTAGAATTGTACAATTTTAATACGGAATCCTTACCAGTAATTACAGGAAAAAACACTTCCATTTCAAAAACAGGATTATACTGGTTGTTTGCAGCCGAAGATTTAAAATCAGATGTTTCACAAAAGGATATATCACAATTGTATGATAAATCAGTTCAGGAAATGCATCTTTTAGCTAACAGGGTTAAAGTGACAACTCCTGATCCTTATATCAATACTTTAGGATCAGCGCTTTCAATTGCTGCTGACGGAATTTGGGAAAGCCCTGCGTACCTGCATGGTGCTATTGCCTGGAGAATGTACCTGAATGCCTGGCGTGGTGCTTATGTTGCGGATCCTTTGGGATGGCATGACAGGGCAAAAACACATTTTACGAGTTATAGTAATTCTCAGGTTACAACACCTTTAAATGGTCCGGTTGTGTTTGATACGGTTCGGAATTTAGCACGTCAGAAAGAAGAAATGGGAACTTCAATGTTCAGCAGCGGTTACATTAGCCGAAGTCCAAACAAAAATACCGTTGCGCATCATTATGATATGAATCTGGTTTTTATAGATCAGATGCTGAGACACTTTAAATGGACAGGTGATACCGCTTTTATAAAAGAAATGTGGCCCACTATCCAAAGACATTTAAACTGGGAAAAAAGAAATTTTGATCCCGACAATGACGGACTTTATGATGCTTACGCTTCTATATGGGCAAGTGATGCGTTGCAGTACAGTGGTGGCGGTGTAATTCATTCATCGGTTTATAATTATTACGCGAATAAAACTGTTGCTGAAATTGCTAAAAAAATACAGGAAGACGAAAACCCATTTTCCAAGGAAGCCGACAAAATTCTAAAAGCTTCAAATGACCAACTCTGGATTCCGAAAAAAGGAATTTTTGCAGAATATAAAGACGCTTTAGGAAACAGATTATTGCATGATGTTCCGGGGATCTGGAGTATTTATCATACAATAGATTCGGAGTTGTCCAATCCTTTTGAGAGTTATCAGATGTTAAGTTATGTTGATAATCAAATTCCGCATATTCCGATTTCGGCAGAAGGACTTGATAAAACGAATCTTTATACGATAAGCACAACCAATTGGCAGCCCTATACATGGTCGATTAATAATGTAGCCCTGGCAGAGCAATTGCATACTTCGTTGGCATTTTGGCAAGGTGGACAAGCAGATAAAGCTTATACAATGTGGGAAAGTGCCTTGATAGAAAGCATGTATTTAGGAGCTTCTCCGGGAGGTTTTGAACAGCTTTTGTATCAGGATGCCATAAGAGGTGAGTTGTACCGTGATTTTGCCGATCCAATTGGTATGGCTTCACGAACATTGGTAGAAGGGCTTTTTGGAATTCAGCCTGATGCCTTGGCTGAAGTTTTGACGATTAAGCCTGGTTTTCCTGCAAAATGGGATCATGCAGCTTTAGATATTCCGGATATTTCGATTGATTTTAAAAGAGAAAATAAAATAGATTCTTATAATATTGAAAATCGTTTTGCACCAAAAATGAATCTTAAATTGGTTGTAAATGCACCTTATGATGGTATAGAAAGTATTACGGTTAATGGTAAAACAATAGAATGGAAAGCAATTTCGGAAAGTATTGGCAAACCAAGAGTCAACATCGAAGCACCACATAGTAGTGTTTATGATATTAAAATTAACTGGAAAGGAGGTACTTTGGAAGAAAAATTAGTTACAAAAAATTATACCTCTGAAGAAACTTTGAATTTAATCACTTTTAAATCTGAAATAGTTAGTGTTTATGACCCGCAATCTATTTTGGGTATTGTTTCAAAAACAGAAAAAACGTTTCATGCAAAAGTAAATGGAGAAGGAAATAAAATGTTTTTTCTCAAATTAAAACAAGGTAATTTTTCATGGTGGAATCCAATAGAAATTACTTTTAAACCAAAACTTAAATTGCTGGTTAAACATTTAAATACAGATGCTTTAGAAGTAAATATTAAAAACAATTCTTTAGGTAAAATAGAAGGAGCATTGGTTTTTGATACTTCTGAAAAAAAACAGCAAAAAATAAATTTAGACATATACGAAGAAAAGACGATTCAGGTTCCGTTTGTGGATTTGGTTCTAGGAATGAATAGATTTAATTTCAAAACGGATTCGGAAGCAATACAAGAGTTAGAATTAACCAATTGGGATATTCCTTTTAACGCTTTAAATAAAATAGAAACAATTTCGCTTTCTTCTTTCTTTAATTCGAAAGTAACGGATGTTTTTAATAATCAATATTTATCTCCCAGACCACAAACGGTAACTTTACAGCTTCCTACAAATGGAATTGGAAATTGGTGTTATCCAAATATATCTGTAAATATTGACGATTCAGGATTGCGCCAAAAGGCTAAATCAAACGGAGAGATTTCAACTCCATATGGTTTTTCGTTTAAAACACCTTCTGATGAAAATCAGAAAAATATAATTTTCACATCGATGTGGGATAATTTCCCTGAAAGTGTCAGTATTCCGTTAAATGGAAAAGCTTCGCACATTTATTTCATGGTTGCAGGAACTACAAATCCTATGCAAAGCCGAATCGTAAATGGTGAAATTCAGGTTAATTATACAGACGGCAGGTCAGAGATTCTACAGTTGAAAAACCCTGAAAACTGGTGGCCGATCGAGCAGGATTATTTTGTGGATGGATTGGCTTTTACGACTGATGCGCCAAAACCTCCAAGAGTATATTTGAAAACGGGAGAAATCTCGAGAACATTTAAGAATTTTACGAGTATAAAAGGTTTTTCAAATTTTGGTATTGATGGCGGAGCTGCTACAATTTTAGATCTGCCATTAAATAAAAATAAAACACTGAAAAGTATGACTATCAAAACCATTGCCAATGATGTAGTTATTGGTTTGATGAGTGTAACCTTAATTAGATAATGTGGCAATTAGAAAATTAGATAATTTCTTAAACTGGAAACTGAAACAAAAACTGAAACTATCAAAAAACAAAACTAAATATCAGATGAAAAAATATCAATTAATTATTGCATTTGTGTTTTCGATGTCGCTGTCGGCACAACAAAAAATAGACAGGAAAAAATTGGTAATAAGGCATAATATTCAAATTACATCAATAGATACTTTAGCTTCTTTGACAGTTGGAAACGGCTCTTTTGCTTTTACGGTTGATGCTACGGGATTACAAACTTTTCCTAAGTTTTATGAAAACGGAATTCCGCTGGGAACACAGTCCGAATGGGGTTGGGACAGCTATAAAAACACAGAGAATTATAAATTTTCTGAAACCTTAAAAGACTATCAGCAATATGGCAGAAATGTTTCCTATACGGTTCAGATAAAAGAACCAAAAAGAAAAGCAGATGCGGTAAACTGGTTCAGGCAAAATCCGCATTTATTACAATTAGGAAATTTGGGTTTTGAGATTACTAAAAAAGACGGAAGTCTGGTGAAACCTCAGGATATTAAATCTATTTCCCAAAAACTGAATTTATGGACAGGAGAAATAGAAAGTTATTTTGAAGTTGAAGGAACTCCGGTAACCGTTTTTACGGCTTCTCATCAGAGTAAAGATGCCATTGGAGTAAAAGTAAAATCGGATTTATTGCTGCAAAAACGACTAAAAATAAGTTTAAGAATTCCATTTCCTACGGGAGATTGGGCAGATATGGGTACCAAATGGGAGGGCACACAGGATTACAAGAGTACTTTGACAGAAAAGTCAAAAACCGAAGCTGTAGTAACGCATGAGATGGATAGTATTTCATATAATGTCAGCTTAAGCTGGAAAGGTAATGCAAAAGCTAAAAAAGCAGCTGACCACTATTTTGTAATTGAATCATCAGATACCAACACATTAGAATTAAGTTGTCTTTTTGCTTTGAAAGAAAAAAAACCGGCAGCGAATTCCTCTTTTTCAGATATAGAAAGCAGCAGTATAAAAGGCTGGGAAGAATTCTGGAAAAGTGGTGCAGCAGTTGATTTTTCCGGAAGTACCGATCCTCGTGCAAAAGAATTAGAACGAAGAGTTGTTCTTTCACAATATCTTACCAAAGTACAATGTACAGGAAAAGTTCCTCCGCAGGAAACAGGTTTAACGTACAATAGCTGGTACGGAAAACCACACTTAGAAATGCATTGGTGGCACGGTGTACATTTTGCGCTTTGGAACAGACCTGAATTACTGGAAAAAAGTCTTCCGTGGTATCAGAAAGTTTTTGATAAAGCAAAAGGCATTGCTAAAAGACAAGGCTTTGAAGGCGCAAGATGGCAGAAAATGACTGATCCGGATGGGAATGAAAGCCCATCTTCTATAGGTTCATTCCTGATTTGGCAGCAACCGCACTTTATTACTTATGCCGAGCTGATGTATCGTGCAAAACCAACACCGACTACTTTAAATTTATACAGTGAGCGCGTTTTTGAAACAGCAAATTTCATGGCTTCATTTGCTAATTATGATGCTAAAAATGATCGTTATGTTCTGGGCCCGGGAGTAATTCCGGCACAGGAACGTTTTAAGGCAATTGAAACTTTTAATCCAACTTATGAATTGGCATATTGGAACTGGGCTTTGAAAACCGCTATTGCCTGGAAGAAAAAATTAAACCAGAAAGTGCCTGAAAAATGGGAGACGGTTTTAGCAAAATTATCGTCATTACCAATTGCAAATCAGGTTTATCTAGCCACAGAAAGTGCTACAGACTCTTACACCAATCCTGAATTTAAAACAGATCATCCTTCTGTTTTAGGAACTTTCGGAATGCTCCCTGAAACTTCTCTTTTGGATAAAAAAATAATGAAAAATACGTTTGATCTGGTTTGGGATACCTGGTCATGGGATAAAACCTGGGGATGGGATTTTCCAATGACAGCTATGTCTGCAGCTCGACTGCAAATGCCGGAAAAAGCAATTGATGCGTTGTTTATGAATGTAAAAACAAATACCTATTTAAAAAACGGACACAATTATCAGGCAGAAAGACTGACGTTATATCTTCCCGGAAACGGAGGATTATTAACAGCTGTCGCCATGATGTGCGCAGGCTGGGATGGGTCAATAGAACAAAATCCGGGCTTCCCTAAAGACGGATCGTGGAAAGTACAGAGCGAAGGATTTAAGAAGATGTTTTAATTTTTTAGTTTCTAAGTTGCTAAGTTGCTAAGTTTCTGAGATGCTAAGCCTTAGTTTTAAGCCCAGTTTGTCATTTCGAGGAACGAGAAATCACACGCGTAGCTCGACAAAGATTGGCCATTTTCTTTGCGGAATTCCTAGTGCGATTTCTCGTTCCTCGAAATGACAAACCTGATTAAATCTGTGTAAAAATTTATAATCAAAAAAAACAATTATGAAAAATAGAATTCTATACGTGCTATTATTTTTCTCCTGTTCAATTTTTGCTCAAAGGCAAATGGAAAACTTAGACAGAGGTATTATCGCAATAAAAGATAAAGGTCAGTTTTTTATTGGATGGCGTGTTTTAGGAACCGATGCTGATGATTTGGCTTTTAATTTATATCGAAAAAGCGGTGCTCAAAAGGCAGTCAAATTAAATGATAAACCAATAAGCGGGGCAACTAATTTTCTGGATTCAAAAGCAAATGCCAATGAAGAAAATACCTGGTTTGTAAAAACTGTGCTGAAAGGAAAAGAATCAGATGCAAAAGGAAGTTTTACCATTCCTGCTGCCAGTGCAGATAAAGATTATTTGGCTATAACTATTAAGCCGGTCGAAGGCTATATTCCGAATGATCTTTCGGTTGGCGATCTGGATGGAGATGGAAAATATGATTTGATTGTACATATGACCGGAAAAGGGGCTGATAATTCTTTTAAAGGCCTTACGGATCTACCTATTTTTCAGGCTTATACGTTAGACGGGAAATTTTTATGGCAAATTAATTTAGGAAAGAATATCCGCGAAGGCGCACATTATACCCAATTTATGGTGTATGATCTGGATGGTGACGGAATTGCCGAATTTGTATGTAAAACCGCTGACGGAACAACCGATAGTCAGAATAATGTTGTTGGTGATGCAACAAAAGACTGGGTAGAAAGAAATCCAGATTCACCTGTTTTTGGTAAAATTTTGAAAGGTCCTGAATATCTGTCTGTTTTTGATGGAAGAACCGGAAAAGTAATTACAACTGTCAATTATATTCCTGAACGCGGTGATCTCGCAGGCTGGGGCGGAAGAGGCGGAAGCGGAGGAAATGATACGAAAGGAAACAGGATTGATCGTTTTACGGCTTGCATAGCATACTTAGACGGTATTCATCCAAGTGTTGTAATGTGCCGTGGATATTATGGAAGAACCGTTTTGGCTGCCTGGGATTTTAAAAATAACAAACTGACTTCAAGATGGGTTTTTGACAGTAAAGATGCCAAGAATCCATATTCCGGAATGGGGAATCACGGACTTTCTGTTGCTGACGTGGATAACGATGGAAAAGATGAAATCATTTACGGATCGATGTGTGTCGATGATGACGGAAAAGGATTGTATACCACAGGTTTCAGACATGGTGATGCTTTGCATGTTACTGATTTAGATCCGGATGTTCCTGGTTTAGAAGTCTTTGGAATACATGAAATAGAAA
>Ga0307510_10007261_pt1 | contig 13197 bp, 11 predicted proteins | sample 12_EM_MG_FD_207224 | JGI IMG/M metagenome (GOLD analysis project Ga0307510, IMG submission 207224) | Populus trichocarpa ectomycorrhiza microbial communities from riparian zone in the Pacific Northwest, United States - 12_EM | ecosystem: Host-associated > Plants > Roots > Unclassified | place... | reverse complement strand
CATTCGTGCTCGGCTGAGAGATGATGAAATACCAGATGCCATGGATGAGAGCTTGGAGGAAGACATCCTGGAGAAGATTCGTGATAATATATCCGAAATGTGCCTAACCGCTGTGATGCCGGGAATCCCGCCCTACACTATCGGCTAATGAATATATATAGGTTTCTACTCGTTTCCTTAAACATACACGCGATCCTAGGAGAATCGACAATACATCAGAGACGAGAACAACTTAGCAAAATCACGGATGGGTTGGGGTTGGGGGACGCTTATTGTACGACGATTGAACGGATAACGGCACAAGGTGCGGGCAAATCACGGCTCGGAATTGCGGCCTTGATGTGGGTCAGTCATGCGGAACGGCCCTTGACGGCGGGTGAGCTCTGTCACGCCCTAGCAGTCGAGCTAGGCTCCAAGGATTTCAATGCCGGCAATGTCCCTACTATATCGACAGTTATCAGCTGTTGTCAAGGTCTTATTCGTTTGGATAAAGAGGCGTCAGTTGTGCGACTGATCCACTTTACCCTCAAAGAATATCTCTCCACCCATCATGATATTTTCAGCAACCCTCATGCGGTAATGGCAGAAATCTGCCTCACCTATCTGATTTCGAACCAGGTCAAAACCCTTTCACCATACCTCTCTTCCAACTCCCGAGAAACGACGTTTCTAGAATATTGCTCTCTATACTGGGGAGTCCATGCGAAGAAGGAACTTTCGCACGACGCCAAGTCACTTGCACTGGAGCTCTTTCAGGAAAATGGTGGCCCGGGCCATCAATCGACCAAATTTCTTGTGAGTAGAGCGCTGGCTTTGGACAATTGGCATTTTAGTGCCTGTTTTCCCTTCGATGGACTACACTGCGCGTCTTTTTTTGGAATTGTTGAGATTGTGGCCGCTTTGGTAGAGATGGGACGTAGCGATCTCAACGAAGAAGGTTGTCGGGGATATACTCCGCTCTCATGGTCTGCTTGTAATGGACATGAGGAGGTGGTGCAATTATTGCTTGGACAGGCAGCGGTCGATCCCGACAAGCCAGGTAATGATAGCCGGACACCACTCTGGCGCGCCGCGGGTGGTGGACATGTGGAAGTGGTAAAATTGCTACTCGGGCAGGAAGATGTTAACCCTGACAAGCCAGATTGGCTCGGCATGACACCGCTCTCAAATGCCTCTTGGGAGGGACATGAGGAAGTGGTGAAAATACTTCTCGGGCGGGAAGAGGTCATCCCTGACATGCCAGACTATCGCGGCAACACACCGCTCTCGTATGCCGCCTGGGAGGGATATGAGGGAGTTGTGAGAATGCTACTTGGGCGAGAAGAGGTCAACCCTGACAAACCAGACGATTTAGACAGGACACCGCTGTCTTATGCCGCTCGGGAGGGACATGAGGGAGTTGTGAGAATGCTACTCGGAAGAGGAGAGGTCAACCCTGACAAGCCAGACGATTTAGGCAGGACACCCCTCTTATATGCTGCTCGGGAGGGACATGAGGGAGTTGTGAGAATGCTACTCGGAAGAGGAGAGGTCAACCCTGACAAGCCAGAAGATTCAGGCAGGACACCGCTCTTATATGCCGCTTGGGCGGGACATGAGGGAGTGGCGAGAATGCTGCTCGGGCGAGAAGAGGTCAACCGTAACAAGCCAGACGATTCAGGCAGGACACCGCTCTCGTATGCGGCTCGGGAGGGACGTGAGGGACTGGTGAAAATACTTCTCCAACGGGACGATGTTCACCCTGACAAGCCTGACAATCACGGCAGCACACCGCTCTCCCTTGCTGCTGAGTGTGGACATGAGCATGTGGTAGAGATGCTTCTCGGGAGTGAAAAGGTCAATCCCGAGAATCTTGATCATGATGGCGAGACACCGCTCGCATGTGCTGCGGTCGGTGGGTCTGAGGGAGTGGTAAGAATACTACTCGGGCAGGAAGGCATTAACCCTGACAAGCCAAATTATGCCGGTCAAACACCTCTCTCGATTGCTGCTCAAGGCGGATTTGAAGGAGTGGTACAAATATTACTCGAGCAGGAAGAGGTAAACCTTAACCAAGCCGATAATGATGGTCAAACACCACTCCAGTGGGCAGCCAAGCATGGCCATCATGGAGTGATAGAGTTACTGCAACATCACGAGCGGTAACCCACGGCGCGCTCTCAGGCCGTGGAGAGGCCACCCCTTAGTGATCACCGCGATTCCGTCCCTTTGAAGAGGGTTTCTCGTAACAACCTTGGTTGGACACCATCCTTCCCCGCAAAAGGAAATCCCCTGTGATTAGGGCGCATTTGAAATAGTTGCGATCACACTCATCTAAAACTCCGGCTCTAACATGGATGTGTGGGTGTGCGATTTCCTGCTTAGAGAGTACAGTAGCGTCTGGTGGGCGGGGTGAAATAGTGTATTATTCTGAGAGGGCTCGGTTTATCGTGTGCAGTTTCCTATTCAATCTTCTTGCCCCGCCTTCTTTCTTTTTCTGTCCTTTCCTTTTTCATCGTCTCTTCCCTATTATTTCTCTATAATATAATTCTCGGAGCGATAGATGAGCTATTATAGTATTATTATTTTTTGGACAGGGAAGGCCGTGTAGAATAACGCGAAGATTGTTGAGATAATTGTAAGCCATACCCCTGCTTTACCTAATATAAGCAACCACCAGTTACCGTAAATGACTTGACTTTATTGGTTGCGCGGATATTGCCCTTCGAGGATACCTGATTGCCCCCCCCCCCACAAAACACGTTAGCACGAAAGGCGAGGGGAGCCTAGTGGATAGGTATCTGATGGCGCTCACCAATTCCACCGAAGGCGGGGTCTACTTGATAGCATGCAGCATGTTTGTTGTGAGCCCACCATGAAGACAGATTGTAGTGGATAGTGACAAACAATTTCACTCCTCCCGTATATCCTAGATCAAGACTGAGCCGCCAGTTGAAAATTCCCCAAACTTCTCTATCTCGCATATAGTCGAAACACACATGGCGCATGGCTGAGAAGATTTCTTTTGAAAATGTTCCATGATTGAAGAATATAGTATCGGAAGAGCCGCGGTGTCATTGGATCAGCTTTCAGCAATGCTCGGGATGTTTTAGGAAGAGCACAAGGGAATAAACGAGGCTTGGGAAATTAATGTTTTCTAGGGGCTGGAACAGATCGATGTCGCGCTGTGGTTAGAAAATAAATGACGGTGTCAGGACTGCTGAGGATTACGGAAGATGAGGGAGACAGTGTTAGAAGAGCACGAAACAAGGAAAGGGGATAAGGGAATATGAGTTTCGAGAAAGCTCAAATGAGTGGAGTGGAGGGATGCAGAGGTTGACGGAAGATGGGAGAAATTATGGGCGATCATGGGGTAGAAGAGTTTGCTTTTGTAAATTCAAGATTGTGTTTATATATAGGACATAGCAGACGACATAAAATCAAAATGATCCCTGGACATTCTCTATCGCACAGAGCCTAATTTTATGAGTTGGATGCTTCTCGACATGCTAAAGTTATTTTTTCACCTCGGATGGTTTTCCGCAATGCACTAGTGCTTCGGGGATGAACTTGATACATGCGCCACAATGAGGCCCGAGGAGCCGGTAGTTAGGGTTCCGAATGGTCGGCGGAAGACTAGACTGGACTAGCTAGTCAGGTCGAAAGTCAAGTCTGGTCGAATGGTTGAAATTGGGCCGACTGGACAGTCAGGATTATCGAAACGGACTTGACCAAGACTGGTCCGACCAAGCCCGCCAAGCAATAGGATATGCTATTTTTATCACAATATATTACATTCAAATAACGCTTTTCTTAATTAAATCTATTGTTTCCATGGAGATAGTTCCTCGCTTAGATTAGTGGTGGCGAAAATAGGTTCTGATCAAGTATCGAAACTATTTGTGGTGCAGTCAGTGAGTGATATTACATGACCAGACAATACGGGTATTCGATGCGACTTATCCATCGTGTAATCGCATTTCCACCACATACTATCCGCTCCGAGATGTTCTATCAATTTTTATTCAGAGGCTGTTGATTTACAACGTGACAAGCGCTTTTAAAATCATACTATAACTATGCTTCTATTCTTAGCGTGTTGCCATTCTGACTCTAATGTGATCTTTGATAAAGACTGGTCTGGGACCAGTCCAAACCGGACCAGACCACCCGAGTTAGTAGGGTCCAGTCATCGACATCAACTAGGACTCGCCAGCCTGGTCCTACATCCAAGACTTGACCGGTCAGACTATTCGGAACCCTGCCTGACAGTTTGAGGGGCGCGGGCAGTCAGCTGGTGTTTGCCTGCAGCAGTTTTCCCGTCTACAATAGCCACCCGCAGAATCTGCAAACACACCTCGGAGGTAACGCAATGTTTTGACCCTCTGGTGATAATAATTTAGAAAAGTAGAAAATTGGGTAAACACCCCCGCGCCGTTTATCGGAAAACGATACCGCTAGACACCCGCTAGGTTGATCGCCCAAATTTTATGACTACAGGGGTCCTAAGTCAATTACTCAGTACCATTATCAATACGCTTAGCTAGTGGTATTCTCTAAAAGGAGCGGCGCCAGTATTCGGAGGTTGACATTAAGTGAGAGGGGTGAAGTTTTTGGAGATCGATTTCAATATCAGTTATGTCGTGCCTATTGGCTCGGGAGTCGGCTCGCAGCACGGAGTAGGGGTAGAATTCTCTCTCAGCCTCAATACCGGCATCCACGGGAGTCATAACCACGCGACCGAGAGTAGGTAGCCAACGCTGCAACTGATGTACCCCTCCCCATTCCACATAGCTAGTTCATCACCGCCAAAATTCTCAGTAAATTAATAGTTTAGGCTATTGTGAAGTTGCCGGATATTATTGTACTATGTACAGCCGCGTTCGCAAAATTCCCGTACCCCCCTTGGGCCCCAAGAACAATACCTATTTACAACAACAGGTCAACCAGAAGCCTTCTGATCACTATTTTTCGGATATACCCCTAGCGGGATTGTAAGCCCTTATCTCCATTTGTCATAGCGAATAATTAAGGGAGAGGGTTAGCAAAGAGTTTCTAATTACTCGTGGTACTCAGGAGGGTACGAGAATTTTGCCAACGCTGCTGTATAGCCACCAAGGCGGGAAACAAGCTTCAAGCATGAATCATCTGTACTTTGGAGAGTTTCCTTATCTTCCATTAGCATCTTCAGTTAACCCTACACCTCATTTAGTCTCGTTCTTCTCTCTCCGCTCGTCGCCTGGCCATTTCGTTCCCTAGTATTCCTAATATCTTGGAGCCAATATTTCCGGATACTTTTGAATCGGCCGTGTAAAGTTAGAGCTACGCTATTCCAAACATATTTGCATTAGTAAACTTGAACCTCACGTCCTGATCCTTCCAGATGTCACCACACCTCTCTCTGTATTCCCTCCATGCCCGCATTTTCCTGTGCGTTCCCATGATAACAAGGAAGACATGTTGGGAAAATCTACTGTTGAACAATCTCCGGTATCCGAACCATCTACATAACCCCCGAGTTATTCTTTCAGTCCCAAAACAAAGCCAATCACATCCATCCAACGGATTTATCCCCACTCTCTACCTTTATCCTTGCACCATCGCACAATAAGCATCTCCCAACCCCAATTCATCTCATTTTGCTAAGCCGTTCTCACCTCCAATATATTGTCACTACATGCAAGATTGGATTGATATTTAAGGGAGCCAGTAGAAACCCAAATACATCTATCAGCCAATAATGTAAGATGGGGTTCTCAGCATAATTTCCCCTAGTCCCATTTCTGATACATTTTGGGGAATCTTTTCTAGAGTGTCTACCTCGAGACTCTCATCTATGACATGCGACATTCAGTTCTCGCCGAGTCTAGCGCAGAGGTATCTGACGATATCCCCCCGTAAGGACCTACAGGTAAATTCATTAGTCGCTAGATAAAATGCTTTCCTATCTCGGGCCCGATATGTTTTGAACAATTACTTGGGTGGTTAGGCGCAGTGGATCCAATCCTAAGTTACCGAACGGCACAAAACTTATATCGATACGAACAACGATAATAGACAAAAGATATCAGAACAATAAAGAGTAAAGAGATCGTATATGAGAACGAATGACTTTGACAAGACAAGTGAAGACCGTAGAACCGTAAGAGAAGGATGCGATGAGTATGAGATGAACTAACTAAAACGAACAAAGGGAAGAACAGGCTGCCTTATATCCTTATCTGCAGAGTACCTTCCTCCCCGGCATACTTCCTGCGCATGCCGGATTCTTCTCCCACTTTCCATGTGTCGGTCGTCCTTCTGTTTCGCTTTGCGAAGACACATGCGAGGTAAGAGCTGTTTGGCCGAGGGTGCAGTTATGCTGGATGCCTCGGATCGTGTTAATGACCGCGGGTATCGTAGATGTTCGGCTATTGACTGTTGTTCGTGTTTCGTCGTTAAGCGATCGGTGTTTGATCGTGTCGCATTAGGTATGCAAGGTGGTGACATTCAATCGTAAGAAGCTAAGAGTGGTGGAACGCTGTTGAAGCAACCATTGTGTTAACAATAGCGTAAATGTGTTTCGCCTTATGCAGGAACGAAAGTATGCATGTGGTGAGCAGCCTAAAATCAGAATTCTCCAACAATATGGGGCGCTTCCACCCATGAATATTCGAGTGCACAATGACTTCCCCAGAATTTAGTTCCGCGAGTCAAGGAGCCTAAATCATTGGACTTCGGTACCATCGTGAATAGTATCAACTCACATAAATGCGCGGGGTGAGAAGATGATGGCCTGTAGCATCCTCACCAGATTGGCGAGTTGTAGTCCGCATCCACCAATGCCTTTTTCTGGTCTTGGAAGGCTTGCGGTAATGACGGAGTTCATTCCACCAATCCACGTTTCGGCAATAAAGCAAATGTACTCGCCGCAGACTGCTCCTTTCGGGCCGCAAAGTAAATGTAAAAGCACGTAACGACGGTGTCTTGTCCTCCAGCCTGATTGCATAGCCTGCCTACTAGCACTACAAGAGAATTGTTACCGCTGAGATCAGAGCTGTGTGGCCCGACCTCCTTCTCTCGCTCGGAAGTGCTCTCGCTTACCCAATCAATGTCTTACTAACCCCCGAATCTCCATAGCAAAATCGACCAGTGTTATAGTTTTCATCATCCCCACCCAATTCGCACCATCATCTGAATTCTTCGGGTTGCTCAAGCCATCCACCCGCCTGTTGGCGCGGCGCTCTTGAATGCCCCCCGATCTCCTGGTTTCCGCTCCAGGGGTGATAGCCAGGCTAGGGGCCCGTTTACCTAACCGTCTAGTTCTGACATTTTGGTGGGAAAACTAGACTGTGGCGTCTCAACCGACATCCTGTTCCATTAGACGTGGCAAAACTGTTTACCGAATTTTCCACCATCCTATCTTCTAGCTGCCAGACGGTCAAAACCTGACGGAGCTCAACAGGTCCTTTTGCAACGACCGTCTATCAACACCACCCATACATCATGCACCCAATCATAAGAATAGCAACCGATCAGCTCTAATTTTTTGGCGCAATCAGCAAATTCTCTCATAACCCAGGGTGAGTTCAGAGACAAAATTCCTATCTTCCATTTGTGAGGAGGCGTTCCTGGTCAGTCCAATATCTCGGTTGCCGAGCACTATTGAGAGTTGAAGCTACATGGTTGCACACCTCTGTCGGTTAATCAAAATTTTCACACTAAACTATACTAGACGGTATATTTAGGTAAACACACACCCATCCATTCACCCTACACACCTCCCACCGTCTAGCCTTCCTTAACGGGCGGCACTATCTCCGGTTTCTAGACGGCCGTCTATAAGTAAACAGGCCCTAGATCATCGGTAACATTATAACTATTCCACACATTAAAAGAGTTCTTATTATTAGAAATGCTGGGACTATCATTGGTGATATATCGAGACGTCTTCCGGTCTTTGCTACCCGTACCGCCCGAGAGGGGTTGTTGGGTATGGTCGGTCGGTGATATCCGTGGAGGCTGAAGGGGAGTGTGGTCTTGGCGGTGAAGGAAAGGTCACCGATCCGAATGCAAGGGTGCAGGCACCACTATTTACATCCCTGAAGAATGTCCAATCACGTGCCCAGGGGGTGTCGGGCGGGTATTACAGTATTATTAACGTCATTCACCTATTAACGGCTCATCACCGGGATGCGGCTCACCATGGCAACCACTGGAAAATCAAATATATATTTTAGTATCTGCATAAATAGTAGTGATACCACATTGAAAATGTCTGAGAAGTACTTTTAAATATGGAGAATCAGAATATGAAGGTTTCAATTAATAATAAAAAATAATGCCTCTTGTATACTCACTTTATTCCAAACTAGTTCATTTAGCAGATTGCTCACAATTGGAGTTAAGAAAATTGAAACCAACCATAGAAGTAACAGTTTGAGCAGGTAATAAGAGCGCATAGATCATGTATTTGATGTATGAACTACTTTGGTATTTATTTGTAGCTATTATGGAAGGTATTGTGACTTTTAAAAAGAGTATAGTTAAATATATATGCTATAAAGTGGATAAAATAATATCTACTTATAGGGTTTATGTAATGTTCCAATACTTTGCAATATACTTTAATAAGATAATCCAAGATATGAGATAAATTTTCAAGGCTGTTGGTGAAGTCTTACTAGTTTTATTCTCTTCTAAGAGGAAAGTAATTTCGGAAGAAATGCTACTTTACAAGCTTGACTGTCTGGGCTACACATTTAGGATCAGGCTAAAACCGGTTGGATATACTCTAGTCATATAGGTAAACCTAGTATAGGAGCTTTAGTCAGTTCGGGCTATGGGATCAAGAGCCATCACGCTATAACTGTACTAATACTGAAATTAAGAGTAAAATTGTCTGTCTTTAGAGTTGCTATGTGAAATCTCTTGATCCCATAGCCCGAATTGACTAAAACTCATATAATAGTTTTACCTATATGACTAGAGTATATCCAACCAGTTTTAGCCTGACCCTAAATGTGTAGCCCACACAGTCAAGCTTGGAAAGTAGCATTTCTTCCGAAATTACTTTCCTCTTACCAGAGAATAAAACTAGTAAGACTTCACCAACGGCCTTGAAAATTTATCTCATATCTTGGATTATCTTATTGAAGTATATTGCAAAGTATTGGAACATTACATGAACCCTATAAGTAGATATCATCTTATCCACTTTATAGCATCTATAATCTATAAGCAGATAGTTTAAGACATTTGTCACTTTAAAGCCTTCTTATTGGCTGAGTTTCAGATTTGCTTTTTGAGAGCTAGGTATCGGCCAAATCCTAGGACTCTGATTGGTTGAAAGGTTGCACGATAGATCATATGTGGTATCAATACTGAGAGAGGTCAGTGATATCATACATGGTACTAGATCTTATCGAAAGCTCAATGATATCATACATTATACTATATCATATCGAAAGGTCAGTGAAATCATATATAGTACTATATCATATCGAAAGGTCTGTAATATCATATATAGTACTATATTTTATCAAAAGGTCAATAATATCATACATTGTACTATATTATATCGAAAGGTCAGTGATATCATATATAGTAGTACTATATCTTATCAAAAGGTCTCAGTTAATTATATCAAACGTAGTACTATATCTTATCCGAAGGGTAATGACATCATATACTATGGTACTAGAGCTTACACAAGGGTTGATAATATGATACATAGTACTATATCATATTGAAAGGTTTGAGTCAATCATATGATACATAGTACTATGGCTTATCGAAAGGGTAATGAGATCATATATTATACTATATCTTACAAAAAGGTCAATAATACCATACATCGTACTATATCTTATTTCAAAGATCTGAGTCAATTATATCATACATTGTACTATATCTTATCAAAAGGGTAATGACATCATATATGGTACTATATCTTACGGAAGGGTTGATAATATGATACATAGTACTATATCTTATTGAAAGGTCTGAGTCAACCATATCATACATAGTACTATAGCTTATTGAAAGGGTAATGACATCATATATGATACTATATCATACAAAAAGGTTAATAATAGCATACATCGTACTATATCTTATTGAAAGGTCTGAGTCAATTATATCATATATAGTGCTATATCCTACCCAACGATCTGATACTATAGATAGTACTGTATCTGATTGAAAAATCATTATATCAGACATGGCACTATATCTTATTACAAGGTCTGAGTTAATGATATCATTCATGGTACTATATCTGATTAAAAGGTCTATGTTAATGATATCATACAGGATACTATATCTTATAAAAAGGTTAATCATAGTTTGAATAGTACTATATCTTATCGAAAAGTCAATAATACAATAGTTGGTACAATATCTGATGGCAAGATCAAAGATATCAGACATGGTACTATATCTTATTAAAAGGTCTGAGTCAATGATATCATACAGGATACTATATCTTATCGAAAGGTCAAAGATACTATAGTTGGTACAATATCTCTTCGCAAGATCAATGATATCATACTTGGCACTATATCTTTTTAAAAGGTCTAAGTTGATGATATCATACAGAGTACCATATCCTATTGAAAGGTCAATACTATCATATATAGTACTATATCTTATAGAAGGATCAATGATATCATAGTATTACAATTGAGTTTACAATAGAGGTCAATGATATCACAATAGTACGATTGTTAGTACAAACCTCTTTATGATATCATTCCTCAGACTGATAAATTGATTCGGATAGGTACCCAATATAGTTAAAATATTTACTTTTTAACTAATATATATAGGACTAATCTTCCCATCTGGTCTTCATAGGTATCAGACGCTTTTGTGCTATCTTTCTCAATCAAAACTACGACAAGCCTATGACAAGATTTCTATATTCAACTTCTGAGTTCATTTTACGCAATAGTTCTAGTGCTAACCTATATATGATAAAAAGAGTAAGAGTTCTTTAGTTACCATAGTATTAAGAATGGAGAAAGTATCGAAACAAATGATCAAGCGACATCAAACTCAAGTCTTCAAGGCCAAATTTGGACTGCAAAATTTGTTCATGACATTCTTGAACCTGGAGTGCCACCACATGAACTTCACTTAAAAGAGTCAGCAATTTGTGTCTTGATGAGAAATCTCTCGCTTGAGAATGGCCTAGTCAAAAATGCAAGGGTTGTTATAAAAAAACTTTTGGAGAATTTTATAGAAGTAGAATTAGTTCAGACTAGTGTATATGAAGAAAGTAGAAGAAGGACATACCATCTTCCAAGAATAATGTTTGAATTTCAGCCTAGGTTTTGTCCATGGATTATGCAACGAAAACAGTTTCCTCTTTGTCTTGCATATGCTACTACTTTTAATAGTTGTCAAAGTTTAACATTAGATCCTGCTGTTATTGATTTACGAGTATCACGTTTCACTCATGAGCAATTATATACCAGTATTTCAAGAGTACGACATCAGGCTGGTATTTGGTCATGTTTTCATGATGAAAATGAGGAAGAAGGAACCACGAATATTGTATATAAAGATTTACTTTTATCCGATTCAGATATATTCAATTAGACTTAGGTGGGATTATTATTTCATAAATTTAATACTACCAGTAGTATATTATTATTATTATTATTATTTTAATTTTTAACTATGATTGCTATTGATACTTAGTATCTCAAGTGGTTATCTATTAGATTCTCACAATCAATGGTTGCTATATATGGTTGCCAGGCATGCTAATAGTTGCTGTTCGTAGTTTCTATGGGTGGTTGCCATTTGTGGTTGTCATGTGTGGTTGCCAAGGGTGGTTGCCATGAACTATATACCTACCTCTCTACTTTCTTTCTCGCTTTTTCTCGCTTTCTTCTATTTTCCTCTCTCATTCTTCCTCGCTTACCTCTACTATCGTACAACTACATCTTTCCTAACTCCTACTCTACCCTACTCTTCTACCAATACCAACCATGAGAAAAGGGTTTATTCCCCTTATTTTTATCTTATTATTTCTACCATCTGAATTTTTTCTTTTTACATTTGGCAATACATACTTAGTGCTCATTTACTACAAGTGATGGGAGCTTTGCAGTGTTAGCTTTATCCTTAAAGAATTCATTTTGTTTGCCTAGTTATAATTTATTAACTCTTATTTCACCTTCTTAGTAGAATTTTGCTTATAATATTATTATTTTTTAGTCAAGAAAAATAGGCATGCTGAATTTCTTCAGAGTGCTGGAACTTGGGCAAATACAAACTCGAACCTTTTACAACTACTTCCACAAACCTACTAAAGAGCTACTCGGATGCAACTCTATACCATTCTGCAGAAGCAATTTTCCCCCCAGAGTTCTGATTCCAAAAAGCTTTTCTCTGATCTCATCTTGCTTGCCAATACTTCCCGGAATCAAGAATCTTATAACACTATCTTTGCACCTCTTGTTCATTCTATTCAAAATCTTCAAAACAACAAAAGCCGGTACAGACAAAAGCGAGCCCTTTTATCCTACAATAATTACCTTAGGTTACCCCCTGACAAAAGAGACAACGAGTTTTTATCCTCCCTTCCTGCTCTTGCTCTTTCAAAACTCTCTAAACCTGTGATATATCCTCCTCCCAACCACTGGATTTATGAAAGTGAGGAAATCCAAGCACTCTGGCAGGATCATCGGTTGCATGGAAAAAAGCCAGATTCTACATTGAGAAGACACCCTCTTCTCAAATTTGAGGAAAACTGATTGAAACTTGATATTCCTGGATCTCAAAGTGCAATCATTCAGGATGAGGCGACAGGGGAGATAGTTGCTATGATTTACAGAAACATTATGCCTTGGGATTACTATTCAATTATTGAATGGATTAATCAAACTATTATGGCGAGTATTGCTAGAAAGAGAAGTGCAAGAGTAGATTCATATTCATAATAAATCCATATTCAAGTTATTAATGTTATACATATTTTACATATGTTATATTATAGTTCGAAGATTCAGGAAAAATTGTTCAGACTGGATATTCAGCAGGGTCTCGAAGCCATCCTCCATTTGATTGGGCCAAAAAACTCTTATCCAAAAACTACAACACCTGTCACAAATCGTGACTAAGCAAGGCAGATTTCACATGACTCATAGTTATGAGTCATAAGGTATGTTGGTTTTCACACTATGATGTCACTCGACTCATAGTTCTTACATGACTACGCACTTGCGA
>Ga0307510_10007260_pt1 | contig 13197 bp, 22 predicted proteins | sample 12_EM_MG_FD_207224 | JGI IMG/M metagenome (GOLD analysis project Ga0307510, IMG submission 207224) | Populus trichocarpa ectomycorrhiza microbial communities from riparian zone in the Pacific Northwest, United States - 12_EM | ecosystem: Host-associated > Plants > Roots > Unclassified | place... | reverse complement strand
GATCAAGATGTTGTGGATAGAGTATCATACAATATCGTGATCTTATTACGGAGTCCGGGAGGCTCCACAGCACTCGAGAAGGGTACTGGAAGGTTTCCACCAGTACCGGTACTCGAGTACTTGCAAGTTCCAATGCCCTGGCAGCAGCTAGTGGCAACATGGCGAATTGCGGGCTATGATACCCATAATTGGTGATTAGGGAAGGGAGGGTTTAAGGGACATCCGGCATTCAACGGCGAGTGACGCACGAGTACAGCATCTCGGATGAAGTGATGGGCCATGTTTCTGCCATGATAGTCTATCGTTGAACCGTTGAACCGTTGTGCCAGCTTACCACGGCAGGCCCTCTTCCAGGATCCCTACCATAAAGTCGCCTGGATGTACCGTATCCACATGGCAGACCCTACGAGGTACCAGACGCCTGTGGGTCGGTCGAGCTGTGCTCGCACAGTATTGAAGCAATCATCCTCTCTACCGTACACAGTAAGGATGCGATTCAGAAGCTCACCATCTCTATATTACCGCTGCCAAAAATGAATAAAGAGTCGGTGGGTAGCGCAATCCACGACATCCGTGCCTCCCCAACCACAATTGCAGCAAATCAATGTGGATCACAGCAGCGGTATGAATGCTGGTGGCACAATACCGGTACTCGAGTACTACCACAATACCTTCCGATGCACCAGCTGTGCGGCCATGCTCGCATTGTGCCGTACGGTACAAGCACGATGTGAACCCCCAAATCTAGTGAGCGATTTGATCTGGAACGGGGTTTGCATGCTACGGTACCGTAGCTGCCCACCCAACCAGCCCATCAAGTACCGCCGTGCTCGTCCCCAATTTCCCGCCGATACTCGTACATTACGGTGCATAAAAAGTAAATACATTTGACGTCCCAAATGTATGGGAGACTCTGTTCCAATGAGAAATCCTGTCAGGCACGACATTTATTTATTCTTGCAAATATCACACAGCTCCTGATCCCTGGCGTTCTCAAGAAGAACTCGTCTAGTATGGAGAGTGCCGGCAGGTGAAAAACGGGCGCGTTTGAGAGAGCATTACTCGTACTCGAGTAGAGGGTTATGGGATGGGACAGCAGGGTAGGGTATGGTACGAGCGTCTTGACAAGGTATGACCGTCGTCATTGAAGTCGAGCTAGAGAGTGAGAAGGAGCGAATGGCAATCCTACGCTCGGTTGCGACCTGCGACCAACAGACCATCCGGATCATGGCAAATAGGAAAGTCGAGTCGCAAATCTATGGATCAGGTCTTCGGGGGGGCCTCCGTCTCTTGGCATTGGGCTGGTCTGGCATCCATCAAAAAAAATTAAAATCGAATGGTGCCCAGAGATGCCAATACTGTATGCGAATCAAGGGATCCTGTGTAGCTAGGATTTAATTCAAAGGTGAAGAAGAAGGAAAAAAGGAATGCGATGGAAGGAAAATACCGGTTTATCCCTTTCACAACACCTCTGGCTCTTGTTGTCTCATGCAAAGAACAGAATGTTGGCAGCGAATCGGGGTTCTCGTTTACCACTTCGCTGGGTGGGATTACTAGTATGCACCGCACTTGGGGTGGGGGACGTGCAGTACCGTACTACACGACTGCCACCGCATACGGGCAAAGAATCGACCAGAGCCTCAAGATTTTGCCCATATCCCATAGCAGTCGTTTTTACTTGTACAAACGCTAGGAAATTACGAGTGCATACTCGAGTACTGTACTCGGGGACGGTAATTCAGGTCCCGCCAGGACATTGGAGTTGCCTCTCCAAGTACTCGAGTCCTGGTACTGTGCGCAGGCTTACAGGTATTGTACGGTATTTTTCTTTTTGTCTGTCTCAGCCATGGGCTGAGAGGGAATCTTCTTGCTGTGTTTTTCTCCCCTCGCCGTAATCCAAAGGGGGGAATTCTGGACGTCCTAGCGAGTGTTATCACCTCAATTATTATTCCAGCTTTTACGAGAGCATGGCATTTGATTCATTTGGTTCATTTGATTCATTTGATTCATTTGATTCATTTGATTCATTTGGTTCATTTGATTCATTTGATTCATTTGATTCATTTGATTCATTTGATTCATTTGATTCATTTGATTCATTTCTCCCCTGTTTTTTGTTGCAGCGTCAGGACTCATAATGCGGGGATCACCGGCCCGGGTGCTTGGTGGGTAGGCATTCCCTGGTGTTAGGGCTCAGGTTACTGTGTCGGACGGCATTACTCGAGTAGGTCCGATTGACCCTTTAAAATCTGCAGGCTCAAGCCGCCGGTATGGATAGGGTATTTTTTTTGGAGGCGGCGGTGGCGAGAGGAATGCCGTAATACCTCTTATTTGGTGGAAGGTAGTATGGTGCATGGTGGTAATACCGGTATTTGAGCACGATAGGTAGCTGTAGATACGAGTATCATACCGGTACTTGGGGGGCTTTCGTCGCCTCTTCCGTGATGTGTCGACAACTGCGTGTGGCGCATAGCGGACAAAGCCGATCCGATAAAGTCTCTGGCGGAGATACGTACTGGTAATAACAATAGGGCAGGGCAGTCTGGGGGCGGATTTGTGATTGTCGAGGTCCCGCCCCCAGGAAAGGTCCGAAAAACGTCATCAGAATCCCGATACAGTAAGGCCGGTATCAAGGGCACAATTGTCTACAGCACTCGAGCACCAGCATTTACCATCATGTCGAGGTTCGGTAGCGGGCCCGCCCCAGATATAGTCTCCTCAGGCACAGTTCAATGGTGGGCCGCTGTGCTAACCGTTGCCGGCACTTGCAGCCACAGCTTGGTAACACCAGGGGAAGGAGCGCGGGGCCCAGCAACCTAACCAAATCAACTTTCCACTTCAACCCCTTGGCTTCGACATCACCGTTTTTGCCCCAGCAACTCCACTCCACAATCGCTGCGCCAAAAGACTACGGTACAGAACGAGGGCCTCCCATCTCACTTTCGCCATACCACTTTCTAGGGATTCCTTAGCACACGCATCATCGCCAGAAACATCATACGGGTAGCAAGGGGGGACGACAGGGCAGGAATCAAATAAACAAAGAAAACAAAGAAAGCCGGAGTTGACATCAGTTTACCGCCGGGATCAGTTACCGCCGTGACCAGAAAGCCACACGCCCCTTCTTCTCTTTTACCCCTTTCAGCATTATTCATCATCAGCGCCTACCGTACGCGTTATTGTGCCGTCTTCCTCTCCCCTTATTCTGCCCTTACTCAGCCTCTGCCAACAATTCCGACGGCCACACTCTCCCCTGGAATCTCGCGGCTTCTCTCCGGAAACCCGTTTGATTACCTTACCCACTACCTTACCCGCCCATTGAAACTACTCCGATCATGGTATCGGAAACTTTGGAGGGAATGCCCTCCTTCATGGGCGTGTCCATGAAACACCTTTCACTCGTCACCGTACGCATTCTTTCCTCACGAGATCTCTAACTGAATAGCCCTGCAAGACCGCGGCTAACAATCAAATGGTGCTCACAGTTGACTTTTCAAAATTCGGCTCTCATTCTCGTATGTACCCATTTTCCCATTCTCCTGCTTCTGAAGATCTGTCCCTTGCATACATGCTCACGTGACCATCGATCCCATCACAGATAATGCATTACTCCCGAATCATGCCAAAGACGTCCGCAAGCCGATATTTTACCTCGACAGCCGTATTCCTGAATGAAGTGTTGAAGTTGTCGATATCCATATGGGTTGCTTACCTTGAACGACGGAAGATCGATGGGCCCAAGGCCCCCGTTGCAAGGTCCGTAAAGCACCTGTGCGGTGACGTTTTTCGGCCGGATAATTGGAAGTTAGCTATCCCAGCATGTCTGTACACTCTGCAGAATAGTCTGCAATACGTTGCCGTGTCGAACTTGGATGCCGCAACATTCCAGGTTACCTACCAGCTCAAGATCCTGACCACGGCGCTTTTCAGCGTTCTGATGTTGCACAGGAATCTGACTGCTAAGAAGTGGGTTTCGCTGATCATGTTGACGGTTGGTATTGCAATTGTCCAATTGCCTGCCGCAACAAAACCTATTCCGGATAATGCCTCTGAGTCGTCTTCAATGTCTTCAGCGTCCAAGCTACACCGTCGCTCAGCAACATACGAGGGGATCGACGATGATACTATGGAGCCAGAGATGAGTCGGGCAATCGGTTTGATAGCTGTAGCCGTGGCGTGCACGCTTTCCGGTTTGGCGGGTGTGTACTTTGAAAAGGTTCTCAAAGGATCAAACACCACCCTCTGGGTCCGCAATGTTCAGCTGTCGTTCTACTCCCTCTTTCCGGCCTTCTTTATCGGCGTTGTAGCAAAGGATGGTAAGGAGATTCTGGAGAGGGGCTTCTTTGATGGCTACAACAACGTCGTCTGGGCTGCCATCGGCTGCCAGGCACTCGGTGGAATTGTGGTAGCACTCTGTGTAAACTACGCGGATAACATTGCAAAGAACTTTGCCACGAGTATAAGCATCCTCCTAAGTTTCATTGCCAGTATTTACTACTTTGACTTTGAAGTTACTGCGGGCGTAGGCCACTCCCAGTCCTTTAGTATATATCCGCCATGTGCTAACTAGATCAATAGTTTATGATCGGCGCCGGTATTGTGCTGTCCGCGACGTGGCTTTATTCCTCTCCGGACGGAATAATCCCCAAGTGGAAGCAAGAGTACATCCCATTGGAACAGACCGATTCAAAGGCTGATCACGACGGCAAAGATCATGAAGGGGAAGAGGTAGTGGGGAAGAGTTCTATAGATGGGTTGAAGAGGTCTGATTGATCGATTTATTTATTAACTTGGCGCTAGTGTAGGAGAAGAGCTATGGAGAGGGCGGGGCCGGAAAACCCCCCCCTTTTTTTCATGAGTTATATGATGTGTATGTATATAGTGTGTCCCGGGCATGTGAGATGTTGTATTCTATCATATCTAGAACGGAGGGGCAGTGGAGGCGTAGAATAGGGGTAATTAATATTGTGTGGGAGAGGCGAGGTGAGTGGGGATGTGCAGTAAAAGATACCCAGGATATCTTAGACCAGCATAATATAACGAAGTTTTTTTTAGTTTTTTAGTTTGTTTCTTGTCTTGTAAAATTTCAAACAATACGTATATCCACCTGCACTATGGGTATCATTTCGGTGCCAAAAAAACCACAACCAAGTTCGGCCGACCACCATTAAACCACTTCCTCCCTCTCCCCCTCCCCTGCCTCCTCAAACCCCCGCCCCCGCCTCCACTCCCCAACACCTTCATCAACCAAGTCGCAATCAACCCCCGCAGCCTCAACGAGCACAAACGAAACCCCCAGCCTACAAACATCCCTATTCCTACCCTCGTCATCGAAGAACAGCATATCCCGGAACTCCACGCCGCTCCCCTCATGCAGCCGGCGCATATGCCTAACCTTGCTGCCGGGGTAGATCTCGAGAAAGTCGAAGAAGGGCCGCAGGCCGTAGAAGTCGAGTGCCTGCAGCGCGAGCGCCGGCGTGGGAGTGCGGGACGCCACGGCCAGCTTCACGCCGGCGGCGGAGAGGTGTGTGAGGTGGGGATGTGTGGTGGGGAAGAGGGGGTATGGGGCCGCCAGAGCGTCGCGGAGGGTTGGCGGGATTGTGGAGGGCATGGGGGAGAGTGGTGGGGTTGGGTCCGTGTCTATCCAGTAGGGCCAGAGGGTGTAGTCCAAGTCGAAGATTATGAGTTTTGGCAGGGGGTTTTTGTCTGTTAGGGTTTTTGGGGCGTCCATTTTTGGGTCTAACTCAGTTGCGTTTGTGGGGTGTGTGGTGTGGAATTGAGTGAGGTGGGGATTGTTTGGGCGTCATGGTTCGGGGCGTTTATATGAGTATTATATCATATCATACAAGTAGTGTGCACTTACTACCGGTAAGCATTTGGAAACGGCTGAAGGGGGGGGGGGCACCTTGGCGTTCAGCCGCAGGTCCAATAATAAATGGTGCTTATGTTCAATTCCCGGCTGACGCAGGGTTATTTTAAAATCGTCACTTTGTTAGGGCACTTTCGTAGAAGTCTGTCCCACAAGACGTCCTTCAATTTCTCACAGGGAAGGATTACCCAAGCTTCGATAAATTGGCAAACTATGGCTTGCCTATCATTATCAACAGAAGAATATGTTTCTTTTATGCCAAGGCGTTCCGAAATCCTTGGTGAGCAATAGACATCATGAAATGTATCACGTGATTATTGCAAAGATGCGGAGTGGAAATGATTATGTGTAGGGTATGTCCACCGACGGTGTTTCCTTCGCCGGGGGGAAGCGGTGAATATAGGGTGAGATAGGCGGCATAGGTATATATCCTACGGCACTCCCCTACCCATCCCCACCCACTTTCCCGTCTTGTTCTACCCTTCTTTCCCCCTTCCACATGATATACATACCCCGAGGCAGGCCTCACCTATCACACCCTACCATACAATACCATACAAGAAATGACCTCCCCAACCCCCACCTCCGCAACCCAAAAGCCCACACACTCAACCCTCCTCCTAACAACCCTCGAATCCTCCCTAACCGCCACCCTAGCACACGCCTCCAGCCTCGAACACCTAACCCGCCAGCTCCAAGCCCTGCGGGAAACCCTCCAATCCCTCGGCGGCCTGCACCTGCTCGCGCAGACCGCGCGAAACAAATACCTGGAAACCCTCCGCCGCGATGCGGGCCTTTCGCACTCCCGTCTGCTGACTAATATCGGTGGGCTGGACCAGGAGTTTAATGGCCGTAGCGTTGGCGGCGACGCTGTGGCCGATGCTTTGCTGTATCGGGATGGTGTCAGGGATGATGGGGATTTTTTTGTTCGGGTTTATGGGATTGGGTGGGGGAGGGTTCTTGAGTTTCGGCGTATGTATGCCCGTCTATCATACTATACATCCCACCCCGCCCCGCCGCCGCCGGGGAGCGGGAGGAGGGGGGAGAACTAGAGGGAGGGAGATGTTGCTAACATTTTTCCTTTTATTTTTGGGTGGATGGTAGATAGCACGGAATTAATCCAAGCAATTTCCCATCGCGCGGACGTATTCGCCCGTGGTGAGGGGTTCACGGTTGAGTTTGAAGTCATGTTCGAACAATTGATTGCTTGGGCTGCCGGTAAAGCCGCCGTTGATAACGGGAACTGCCGCGCCACGGGTGCAGTGGTGGTAGTGTCGCAGGATAATGAGGCGTTGAGTTGGTTCACACACATCATGAGCAGTTAAAGTTGGGCCGGGACATGGAACCTTCCGCTAAAGCGCAGATGATATAGACGGGGAAATATTATTATTATAATAATACCGGTACCGTATCACATCATACTTTTACTTTTTTTTTTTTTTTTTTGATACACTCCGTGACCCACCCATCAGCAACATATCTCACTAGTACTGTACGGTAGTCATTCCCGGTAACCCATAACTTCTAAGACACGGTAAGGGATGGAGGGGGTCACCTTACCATGGTTGAGAAATGTGCTTCTAGAGGAACGAAACGAAACGAAACAACAACACCATAATTAAACTTCAACCTGACAAGGTTCATCTTCCCTCATCCAACTAACTTCCAGCCAGCCCCCGTGATGCGATGCGATGCGGCTTGGGATATCATACCGGGGAGGATTCGCCCTTCCATATTTACCCTTTTTCTTCTTTCCCACGGTCATATCTGCCCCTCTCTTCTGCTCTGCTCTACTCTACTGTACTGCACTGTATTATGTTATAGTACAGTGCACCCCCTTCTCACAAAAACCCAACCAACCACAAGGCAGAACGAACGAACACTCAAACAAGCGAACAAATCAACGGACGGGAGCAACACTTAACTATTCCCCCACGCGCTTGTGCTCTTCCCCCCCCCCCGCTGGCTTCTCGTATGTTGGGAATGCACTACTATTACTGTGCTCTTCCTCCATACTTGCATGATATTATATGGATGGATGGGTAGGTGGGTGGGTGAATGGCCAAAAGTGCAAGTACACACCCACTCACCCACTAAACCCTTTCCAGCATACATACATACATACTCGAGTAAATACAACGCACTGCCAGTACCACCGGCGCACCAGCACGAGCTGATATAATACCAATCGGTGGTGAGTGCCATGCCATCGTTGGATCTTCCTTCCTTCCTTCCCATTTCATACTGACGGCTGTTTGTCATCTACTAAGGTACGGGTCCAATACCTCCAATACCACACAAATAATAACAACACAACACAATAACAGTGATGGCAATATTGTGGTGTTTTTGTGGACAACTCTAGGCGGTTTTCCTTTTTTTTTCTTTCTTTCCCACCCATTGTCCGCAGGATGTGTTCGAGTGAGTGTTTGTGATTTGGCACTTTGCACTTTGTTTCGATGCGTGTGAAACCGACGAACTTTGAGGGAAAAACTAAAGTGTGTGTGTGTGTGTGGGGGGGGGATGGTGTGTACCCCCTCACCTCCTCCCCATTCCTCCCCTATCCGTCCATCCTTTATAGTAGCGGTATAATGGTGGGCGATGTGATGCCATACGCACCCCTGCTCGCCCCAAGCTGCTCTCCGAATAGATGGGAGTGGAAAGAAACCAAATTGCAACAGATAGATAAATGAGTGAACAGGTAGTAGATGGTATACACCCCTCACCCACTCCACTTCTGTACTTCATTCATCCATCTAGTAAAATACAAAAGTTTCGCTACCACAAAATCGGATCCGATATAAACGGAATTCTATCACGAGAGTGCGCTACCACTACTACAACCGCTACCACTGCTACCGCTACCACTGCTATCTGCACTACTACTACTACTACTACTACTACTACTACTACTACTACTACTCTCCCATTTGTCCAGTTCAGTCTGCACCTGCGACAGGGACACGGGTTTTGTCAAAAAGACGTTGATCCCGCACGCGATGGCTTTCTTTCGGTCTTCGCGGGCGTCCAGACCAGTTAGGGCTATTATGGTTGCGGGGGCGCGGTTCTCTTCGAATTCCAGCTTGCGGATTGCCGTTGTTGAATCAAAGCCGTTCATTGTGGGCATTTGCAGGTCTAGGGTGATATGTTAGCCGCGCATTTTTGCGAGTTGGAGAGATCCATTAGAGGGGACTGACCCATGAGGATTATGTCGTAGGGTTTGGTACTGGCTTTGACAGCGTTGAATGCTACGAGGCCGTTTTCGGCTTTGCTGAAGAAATAGCTGCGCTTTTTCAGGTAGCGAACTAGGACCTAGGAGGTGTTAGTGTCATACTTGGACTTGTAGACATGGAGTCTAATTTGACATACCATCTGATTAATTGGGTTATCATCCACCACCAGGATTCTGGGACCTTCAGCTTTGGCTTCGCCAATCGAAGGGGCTAGAGATGGCTGGATTGGCTTATCGACCTGCGTTTTGTGAGTATAATTGTCGCCTCGCGGGGGTGGTGCTATACATACAGGCGGTGCAATGGTCAACGCATTCATCTCGGTATTAAGTGCCGAGGAATGCGGTCGGAACGTAGCTTCCGCAACGGTTTGACCATCCGACCCCCCGATCTCCGTTTCTTCCAACGGAACCTTCGCAATATATCCGGTCTCACTAAACTTCCGCGTGGGCCCATCCTGAAGAAGTACGTCAAACATCTTTGCTAGGCTATTAGGACCGCACCTGGGTAAAACTTAGCACGTTCCTACGTTTTCTAAAAGCAGACGGACATGAAAGCCCTTACGGCGTTGACAAAGACTTGACCCAGGCTGAAGTTGAACTGATTATCTTTGAAGAATCAGCATGAAGCACAAGAACAGGATTATTTCCTGCTAATGTTTGAACGATCGTGCTGGTTTCCGCAGAATATCTAACGACCAATAAGTCCGACTCTGTGCGCCATTTGTTTGAGTACGGAACTATAGTCATGCCAAACCAGTTCTCCAGATACCCCTGCAAGGATTTACTCATGACCTCTAGTTTTCTTAATTGTAGCTTATCTCCGCTCGGCGGATGGAATCCCAACATTGATACCCGCTTTCCTATTGTCTTGGCTCTGGTTTCGTCGAATGTTGAAATCTTCGGCGTGATAACCAACCCTGGTGTCGAACGGACTTCTTCCAAATTACCACATTGAAGTGGTAAGGTTACTGTGAACTTTGTTCCTTCTCCCAGACGACTCTGCACAGTGATAGTACCGCCAAGTGATTTAACAAGTAGATTGACGATTGCCATCCCTAACCCAGTGCCGGGGGAGAGATGGTCCTCCTGGGAAAACGCTGCGAACAAGCCCTCAGAGAGGAACTCAGGCTTCATCCCTTTCCCAGTATCTTCAACGGTCAGGCTGACCAGATCCACCCCCTCATTTCCTTGGTCAAGCGGTGTAAGTTGGTTCGGCTGCTGAATCGAGAGTTTTACATGCACAAAACCGTGGTTGGTATACTTCAGAGCATTTCCTAACAGGTTCATCAAGATTCGCCGGAATGCTGCAGACTGCGTTCGGTAAAGCCAGCTGCCTCTTTCCTCAATATCAAGGACTATAGGGACAATGTCTTTATTGAGCGTTAACGTTCTCTTGAGACTACCGTTGGGCGGATCCCTTGATAACGTTTTCCAGTGGACCTCGTTCGCTTCTTTGTTCAGTGTCTCAAAGTTGGTCGGCTTAAACCCATAACCTGCCACTACCACTTGTATTACTTCTTCCACTAATCCGGTTAGGTCGATCACAACCTTTTCGCCCTTAGCAATCCCTTCTGAATTTTGATCAAAATTAGAGACGCCAGGCTCTTGGCTGGTTTCCATGGGTTTCGAGTGAGGGGTTGATGACTGTCGGGGAAATTCTCGCACGGCCGCAATGTCTAATGTTGAAAACTCTAATACATGATTCAGCGTATCTAATAGAGTGCGCCCACAGTTTTCTATCGTCCCAAGAAGTTCACGTTGCTGTGCATTGACAATAGTATCGAAAAGAAGTTCAGTCCCGGCAAGGATCCCATGCAGAGGAGACCTTAGCTCATGAGATATCGATGATATGAACCGACTCTTGGCGTTATCCGCTAGAGGTAATCAGTCCGGTTAATAATAAGGCAAACTTTAAATTTAATTGGATCCAAGTCACTAACCCGAAATTGTATTCAATAGTTTCACTTCCGCCATGACAGCATTGCCAAAAATCCTCAAGTACCCTAGCTCTGCGCTATTAAATACTCGGGAAGGGTTGTTTATAAAAACGAAACCCAGAGAGCTAACCTTTCCAGCAGTATCATAAAGTGGGAAGAATATGCTCGATGTACTGCGTGGGGCAAGCTTCAAAAAACTAGAGACGGCACGCTCTTCAATTGAGGGTTCCACTTCTCGCCATCCATCCGTGCCATCCATTTTTTGGGGGAATTGGGGCTGCTTTGGGTATGATATTGTGTGGTTGAATATTGCTCCGTAGGGATATTTCGTTAAGAGTTGTTGAAGGAAAACCTCCTCGAGTATTCCGGCTACTGAGGGTGCTTGACTCTGACCAATACAAGGAGTAAGGCGGGATTCTTCATCTGACCAGAGAGATGAGCCTAGTGAAATCGGTGGTTTCCTAGAACTAGTCGTGTGGGTAAAGTATCCACTTGGGCAGTCAAGTAAGCTGCTATTTAGCCCTAAGTGAGGCTTGACGAACACGACTTCGTCGACACCCATGGCCTCCTTTATAAGGCTGGATGCTCTGGCATAGGTATCGAGCGAGTTCCTTGACAAGAAACTCTCGTCAAGCGCTGGCGTCGAACCGGAGGAGACATCTTCGGATTCAGAGGTGGAATCCGTTTGTGGTCCGGAGTGCTTAAGTAAAGGGCTAGGCTTGGTCGGGCTAAATACATCCACTTCTTGAGACCTGGGTGAAAGAGGAACATTTGGTTCGACCGGTCCGCATTTACCCGTACGGCATTTGGCAGCTAGGGGAGGCGGAGGTCGGTCATCGAAAGGTTTCTTTTCACTAGTCCTCACAGATCCTTCGTTCCCATCCTTCCGCCCAGGCGCCTGTCTTGCTATCACACCACCAGCCACAAATTTTCCCAGATTGTTTTGCATTCTAACACCAACACTCCTCTTTCTCTCCCTACGGATCGTCTCCAGATGTGACATAACGACATCGGCCATCATGGCGAGAGTCTCCTTCTCCTCTCCAGATAGTTTCCGGGGACGGTCATCTAAGAGGCAGATTGTACCAATGTTCATCCCCTTTGACGTTCTGATAGGCGCGCCAGCGTAGAACCGCATGTAGGGCGAACTTTTGACAAAATCGATTTCTTGATAGAGGGGGTCAGCAGCCAAATCCTCTATCTCAAGCGTATTAAACTGTCCCGGCAACACATCCTCAAAGAGATCCAACGTCTTCTCGCATAAGCGACCAAACCGTGGGTGGGACTGAACCTCATAGGTGTCTTGGGTTAATGAATCCGGTGCATCCTTTGATTTTGATCTTGAAAGGTGAGGAATGAGTTTCTGTGAAGATTCGGCAACGATGTATTGCGTGGTCGAGTCGATAAGCGATATTAGGGCCTGCTTGACGTCGAGCCTCAGAGCTGTGAGCTGGGCAAAAGCAAAGAGCACCGTATCCGTTGCACGACTCCCGAGTTGCTCATCGAAGTTACTCGGCGGGGAATAATATCTGCAAAGTCAAGAAAGCGAAAGTGTCAGCGGTCAAACCAAGCATAAATATATGTTTTCCGGGATTGCAGTGGTGAGCTGGCTGTAGGCAAGCGAAAAGCACGCACCGATAGAGTTCACGGGATCGTGTGTCCTCAGAGGGTCGTCGAGACCTCTCCTCTAGCATAGGTACGGGATATTCTGAGTGCTTCAGCATCTCCAACGACTTGGGGTGGCTAGCGATAAGATTGCAATGACCCTTCAAAGAGAGCGAAACGGCTTTCTCGCGAGTCTATGTGCCAGCTGACGAGGGAGCCCTAGGTGGAACTGCAGATACCGTCCGCTGTAGTAGCTATTCTGCTGTAATAATTGCCTAGTGAAAATACGGTTAACGGGGAAGTTGGGGTCTCCACAGAGCTCAGAACTAACTCGAGATTGGAAGTAGCGATATTGGTACCGTAATAATGACAAACTTTGACAGTGGGAATGACAGACGGGGCAGCAAGAGGTATATGATGGATGGCGAAGTTATTCCTGTGGCATGGGATATCTGACAGAGCGGAAGAAGCCGAAATTCCTTCTGTTAACGATAACCCGGATGGTAGGGTGAAGTAGCAGAATTGAATATCGCAGGGGATAGCGGGGTGAAGGC
>Ga0307510_10007259_pt1 | contig 13197 bp, 9 predicted proteins | sample 12_EM_MG_FD_207224 | JGI IMG/M metagenome (GOLD analysis project Ga0307510, IMG submission 207224) | Populus trichocarpa ectomycorrhiza microbial communities from riparian zone in the Pacific Northwest, United States - 12_EM | ecosystem: Host-associated > Plants > Roots > Unclassified | place... | reverse complement strand
TGGGTCGATGATATCATTCACATATGTACCTGTAATTTAGGCCGTAGGGCTTCTAGTGGTCCTTTGGGCTTCTCAGCACCTTGCTGTTATGATCATCAAATGATATTAGGTAAGCATCTCAATGCAAACAGTTTTAAGTAAAATAACAGAAAAAACACATGAAAAACAGTACCTTTCCAAGCGCCCAATCAGCAGAATCAAAGAATGCGCGCTCATGGTCCTAAAATCCAAATCATAACTTAGAAAAAAAAAACACGATAGACAAACCATAAAGAATCCAGACTCAGTAACAAGGCATCACCTTAGAAATAAGAGGTGGTTTCTTAGGCATTATTCCTCCATATTTCTTCTTTACAGCTTCCTCCTACATATAAGAATGAACAAATAAATAAATGGAAAATCCGCAAATAGAAAGTTTTTAAATCATGCAGATATATGTCTACAATAAACCATGCATATTATCAACTAGAAGGCAGAAAAGAATGACAGACCTCCTGTTTATATGAAGGCATGCAGCTTTTATCCTCGGAAAGATTTCCGTTAACCTGCTCTTGCATGTTACCATCCTCCATACCTGAACCTACCACAACAGTATAACAGTTGTCATCATAAACAGACATTTTCCTCACATCAATCAAGTATCACAAATCCTCCGTTCACGCATACAAACTTTAACCAAATCCGGAGAGAACAAATCTTAGCAAGCTTGAGAACTGCTTAACAAGATGCTTGCTACTACTATACTAATCAAACACAGCACTTCCGAATCTAACCTTTTGTTATGCATTCCAAACATTCCTTCAAAACCACAAAATAAAATCAACAAAGACTCGTCTAAACATTCCAAACTCCTATGCCCACACGTGCCAAATTCAACAATAATTCCCGAAAATCACTGCTAAATCACATTCTTATAATCGAATTTTCTTTAATTACTTTGCTCCACTCGCATAAACAAAAAGAGAAAATCGTAAAATAATCGACAATATTTAATGAATTAATTGATTCAAGAACCTTTTAAGGAATTACAAAAACTGATTAACCACAACATCAAACGCATAATAATTTGAACAACAGAATAATTGAATGAAGAAACAAATATAGAAAAAAAATTACCACTCTCTATTAAATACTCTATTTAACGCGGAATTTTTATAAAGAGCCGAAAAGAAGAGAGATGTATATTATCAAATAACATAGCGAAATACAAGACGAGAGATTTTAGTATTACCGATTATTAGCTTCGTGCTCCGATTTCAAATGTAGAGAGGGGGAAAGAGAGACGATTCACAGAGGGATAATATCATAATATTGTGATCGTTCGGATCCGGAGCCCGATCTGGATTAGGTGAAGTATATTTTGCACCATGTAGATTCCACCATTGCTTCGTTCTAGTCCGGTTAGTTTAGCATTTGCAATTATATCCCTGATTATTTTTTTCAAAGTAGCACAATAAGAATAAAAATTGGAAAAAATAACACAATTCAAAATTTAATTAAAAAAATAGCATAGTTTAACAGAGTCAAAAGCAACATCTGCAACTCAAAAGTCGTATGTGTTAAATATGACTTATAATTCACATGCAATTCCAATTTATTAAAACTTTAAACACCTTTTAGAGAAATGATCCTCCATATTTGACTAGCGGTCAATATTAGAAGCATTGCAAAGTCGAGAGGTTTAACCTTCATCGATGAAGAAACGCAAGGGACCCATATCAACTCTCCTCCTCTTACTAACCTAGCTGGCCAGTCTCGATGTTATCTCATCATAGTTCATTGTATCCTCTAATCAAACCTTAAATACGTTGAAATTCCAAGAAGTGAGAAAAACTTACTCTGACTGGAAGAGTTCTTCAAGGAAGCTTCAATGGCAGTAATTACTGGTAAAATGACTCTCCTAAAAGGATAGAAATGGAAGGAGTAGTAAATTGATACAACCAATATCATCATGTCTATGACAAATACATGGCAACATCATAATATAAGGAATAATATAGAAATGGAAGGAGGCATAAAATGATGTGACCAATATCATCATGTCTATGATAAACACATGGCAACATCATAATAGAATGAACAATTTTTGATAAACGCTGAATTTTCAACTTCTTTAGTATGATTGTCCCTTGAAATTCTTGTACACCAAATCACAAGAAAGGTGGTTATGAGGACTCCTTTCATGGTTTGTATTGATATCAGAATAAAGTCTATGTATTTTCAAACACAGAGACTATAGGGGGCAATTGATGGGGTCTAATACCTACACTACCCTTAACAAGGTCAAAAGCATGGAAGATAACCCTATAATAAAGCCCATTAATTATCCTAAAACTAAAGCAATCGTGTTTTTCTTCTAGGTATCTTGTAAATAAATAAAGATCCTCTCACCCTGAGCCTAAACCAAGTGGCCTAGCTTCCAAGGCAACCTAGAAAGATCAACTAGCGTGGCCCCTAAAAAGGTTCATCAGGCTTCTTAACTCGTGAAGCACAACTCAGGGGTTTCAAGAAAATCTTATACAACTCAATGATTGGGAAAGACTAGCCTGATCTCGCTAGTAGCCACTTGTCCCTACGCTAGCATATCACTAAGTCATGCATGGACTAATAACTTGGCGGTGTTAGTCACTCCTGTGTTAAAGAAAATTGGTTGACATGAGATAATCACCACCAAAAGCCTGATGATCCAGTTGAAATGTACTGTTTGTGGTTTTGTGTCACATGTTGATATGAAGCTCGCCACTTACAGTACTGTGAAGAATCCTTCTGAAACAAAGAAAGGATTGGAGGACAAAAAGGCAATGAGGAGGGCTAAGAATGAGCGACTGAAGGAAGGTAAAGATGCTGATGAGGAGCAGAAGAAACTTAAGAAGAAAGGTAAAAAAAAAAAAAGAATTTTCTAAAAGGATGCCCATGCAAAAGCTAGCTCTACAAAAAAGAATGCAAACATTTCTGATGAGGAACGTTTGTCACTAACTTATAGTTATTTTGACAAGAAGGAAGAAGTTGACAATGAAAATGATGATGATGTTCATAGGCAAATCGACACATCTCTCAAGGCAGGTCGCCACCGCATTCAAAAGCAGGTGAGTGTTGCGACGTCTACATATGAGATGGAGAAGAAAGCAAAGGCATCCAGCAAAGAAAATGCCATTCCAAAAAGCGCTTCACCATCTCGAGAGGAGAAACCAACAGCTGAGAATAGGAATTCAAGTACTCATGAAACTCTTGTCAATGAGGTGAAGGTAAACCTGGAGCCTTTTCTTGGTTTACTTACTGGGTCAGCTTAGGAAACAGTCTTAAATGAAAAGTTATTTAAGTTTGAAATTTATATATTTTTATATTAATTTGTGTTTAATTTTATTAATTAAAATAGATAAAATTTAAACTCATAATCACTTTGTTAACAAATCAAAATATTAATACTATATTAAAAAATATCTCAATCCAAACACTTTAAATAATTAAATGAAATTTTAAAATATAATTTATAATATTATCAAAGAAATATCTTAACTCAAACACTTTAAACTTTAAATTGATAAATAAAATTTTAATATATAATTTATATTATTATTTATCATATTTAAGGTATTGTTCAATGGTGTTTAGAAAGGATTTTGCAAAGGAGGCTGTCAAGAAGAAGAATTATCTGGCTGCTGTCGCTCAGAATGAGGGATCACAGTTACTCCTGCTCCGAGCAATAGAGGAATTCTGTGGGAAGCAAGCTCGAGTGCATTGAAGGAAGTGGATCTTGTCCTGAAAGCACTCTAGGATGCTGATGTCCCGGAGGAAGAGTACGTCGTGCAGTGTTATTAAGAAGGGCTACAGAGAGACAACAGCGATTCTCAGAAGGGATTCTCAGATTTGGAAGAAAGTTGAGCCCTTCGTCTGATTGTCTCCAAGGACACCGAGTCCGAGTTCGAGGAAGAATGATGTGCTTTTCTCTCGTTTATTTTGCAAGTCCCGAGAATGAGTCTGTCATGGTGGTTGTGTGATGAATAAAAGAGTCACTGATTCGGTCTTTTAGTAGATAGGTCCATGGAGTGTTACTCTTTATCTTGCAGTCTAGATTGATTCTAGAGTCTTTTTGTTCTTTGGTGGGGTGTCCTGTTGCCTTGTCTTGCTGCACTTAATGAGTATATTTTGCAATAAAGCTTTATGGTGAACCTGTCATAATCTTCATTGCATTCATGGTATCTTAATGCTTCTTGTGCTTCTCGATCTTGTTGATTTTGAAAATTTTATTTGAGATTAGAGGTCCCTTCCTTTCAGTTGATGAACATTCAACATGAGTTGTTGCTGCGTGCAGTCTTTTTGCACATGCACAGGGGTTTCCTTTTCCTCAGAGTCCCCTGCAATTGTCTCATTTACTCAATTTTATTAAATTTAACAATGAACATGCAATTAACTATTAATTGGTAATTGATATTTCCGTACGTTTTTTTTTTTAATGATAAAACATTTGAAGCATAAAGTGTTTAATACCTTCAAGCTATCTGTACTAGATAATTAACTAATGCTATGAATTTGACTGGATTTCATTTCAAAATGCCCCTGGATCTGGGTTTCATTCAAATTCGATTTAATTTTATTTGATGCTAAATGGGAAGCAGAGCCAATTTGACTGTGATGTTGCAATGCTGCATATATTGTAGATTTCACTGTGACCCTTTTTATGTGAAGATGGTTGCAAGAATCACTGAAAGTAAGTCTGCAACTTATTTTCTAAATCTGATTCGGCAATGGGGAGAGAGAGGATCCTAGATAGTGCATACTGCATCGAAAAAATTTCTGCGAATTCATTATCAAAAAGAATTTCTGAGAATTCATTATAAAAAAGAATTACCATCTGACTAGGAAGTCAAGCCAAGTAATCTCCCATTTCTCTTACTAAATTATATCTCATTTAAAATATATTTTGCTAGGGTTTATCTTAAAAATTGAGTTACTATTTACGAAATGAAAATTTATTTAATTAAGAAAAAAAAATTAAAGTTTCCCTGAACAGCACAACGATTCATAACTAGTGATGGAAAGGATACAATACTTGACAAGTTCAGAAAGTAATTATCAGTAGCAACAGCCAAGCAGATGAACCAGCAGTTTTCTGATAGCAGTTTAATCTCCTGACCAGAACAAGCACACACCTATGAATTGGAAAATGATTTGTAACAGATAGCACTGCAAAATCACAAAACATGAATACCGTGGGAAATCACAAAAGGGTAAAAAAACATGGAGGCAAAATTCTACCACGAAAAGGAAAGATCATTAGATAAAAAATAGCAAATTTAAGTTTCAGAAAGTCAGTTTTACTTGAGAATCCTTCAGTAACTTAAAGGCCTCATTGCGTCCTTGTCATAGCTTTTCTGCCTTTTTCACAATTGTGATCGCATATCACGTGCAGAAAATCATAGGCAATTCTAGCAGATTATCCCTAAAAAGATGGCAGTTTCCTTCTCCAAGTGTATGGTTTGAGTTTGAATTCCCTCACCGGTGAAGACTGAAGAAAGTCAGCATTTTGTGGGGAGGATTCAAAGTTCTTTCAATAGGATTGTAAGGAGATATTGTGAAGAAACTAAACAATGACCAGAAAAGCTATGCAATATTAAATGGCGGCATGATTAGACCAGTTTCTGCAACACAGTCCATCAAAAGTAAATTGCAATGCATCCTATGGGGATTGGGGGCTGAGCAGAGCGATGCTTCTAAACTTGGAGATATGTTAAAAGTGGGAAAAATATAATTTATCAGTTTAAATCAATTTCCTATTTTTATGTGGAAAATTTGACTATCACCAAAACAACCCCGTCAGCCAAATAAATAATTGAAGTAAAATACAACCTTAAACTGCGTATTGACATTTATTTTTCTTCAGATGGCTGTCGCTGTGGGCTTGAAACAATCAATATTGCACAAACCAACAGATCTTATCATGCCCCCAAATCTGCCACCAGAAGAATTCAATCATCAGTGAAGAAAAAGCAGAACCGCATGCGCATGCTGCCATGTTGGTCACAAAGGATAAAAGAACAAAAGAAAAGCATGCTATGAATGGGGAACAGGAACTCCTAGCTAGCTTACCGATCAATGCTATTCCTCGCTTTCTCATGCTGGTATGAACCATTGCTATCTCTCTCAGGGCGATCCATACTTTTTCTTGATTTCTCTCTCCTATCAGTGCTGCATCTTGATTTCTCTCTGCAGTCTATGCTTAACCTAGGCTTTTCTTTTTGCTCAGCACTTAGCCTACACCGCTCTCTCTGATCTACGCTTGATATAGAGGCCTCTCTAAAATCTGTGCTCTTTCGATGATCCTCTGTTTGATCCACAATGAGCCCAGAAACATTTCTCAGACGAGATGATTTCTCAATGGCTGAAATGAACTTCTTGAGATGCTTGATGTATTGCGGGAAAAGCTCCAAGTCACAATGATTCCCTCCCTTCACCCATAATGGTTCATACTTCTCTTTACAACACTCCCAAAGCTGCTTACCATGGGACCAATCCACGACATCATCAGCAGTTCCCTGCAAGAGACAGAAATCACAAAGGAATGCAACAGCTCAACAGAGAGTAAACTTGAAAAAAAACTTAGACAGAATGTTGCATGCTAGTAACCATGACACTTTTATACAGTATAACCTTCAGTTTCATTATCCAAAGAAAGAGACAAGTTCTGCGTATTATGGTGGACAAGTTATGCATAATTGCGTATCATGGTGGATGGCATTAGTCAACTATCAAACTAACATGCACATTTATCTCATAAGACAACCACTTAAACTGTACACCAAAATACTATAGCAGAGCCTGTGCTGGTCTTAAAGTACCTTGTTCATAGACCATATAAGTTTAAAGTATATTCTGTATCATCTTTTCTTTTTTTTTATCCTCACCTGCATTATATTCACTACACAAACAGCAGCATCTCCTAGTTCCATTCAATCGATTATTCTCAGTTTTTTGGACCTTTCAAAAGAGTTTGTCACCTTCATCCATCTTCTTGACATTCAACAGATACTTTTCTTACTGCATTTCTTCATCGTTTTTTTTATTTTTTTTCATCCTTTATTTTGGTATTCATTGTCCTTTCTTTAAGCAAATTATTCTCCTTTGGTGTCACCGCATTCTCCAGAGGATGGAATATGGAGTGTATTATCTGATAGAAACATTATGTTTCTATTCTAAAAACTGTAATTTTAAGAAATAAACATGTTTAGACAACTGGTGATTAGTCTTTAAAATTTAAGATGGTTAGAGGTGATATTAAGACCTAGATTTACTCACAGATTATGATGGCATTCTTCTAAACTTAATATCTCTTGCAGCTTCTTTTGTTCTCTCATAAGTTAATGATTTTTTTCCATGAAAACTCAAACGTTTAAATGGATGGTGAGTCTTGCTTTGATTGAAATAAATCCTACCTGACCCTATTCTTAAACTATATAGTCAGCTCCATGGATCTTTTGCTCAAACTTAATCTGAGCTATAGTTCAAGTTGATTACAGGATATTTGAATCACAATGTTGTAAAGAAGGTATTAAACATGTAGAATAGTTCAATTTGATTACAGGATAGTTGAATCCCAATCATTGGAAAGAAGGTATTAAACATGTAGAAAGAACAGAGCATCTTTTCTACAAATTGCAGCAATCAGAACAATAGTCTGAAATTCTGATCCTAAAGTTAAAACTCATTATTGCATCATAAAATCATCTAGGCAACAGAACTTTCCAAAGTGTAATCCAGAATAAGCAAATGTGAGATTTTTTGGTGTAAACAGGAAGTTATTACAAACAATTTCACTTCATGATTGCATTTCTAGGCTATTCACTTAATATAATTTCTGTCTTGTGTGGGCAAACCATGCATCTGATACTTCCCATCCAGTGTGGTCATGGGAAAGGAGGATGGAGTGAAGAAGCATTATAGCAGCAAGCTAAAACATCAGAAACATATCACAGAATTTAGCCATCATTTTCAATGCAAAGAAATACTCACATGAATAACCAGTACAGGACAATTGACCAAAGGTATTTTATCGATGTTCTGTGCCATAAAAAAGCAAGAAACCATTAAAATGCAGTTAACTTGTGAATAGCAAAAACACTCAAGACATCAAAGCTCTGCAGATGAGCATTCAATGATGAAAAATACCTTGTATATGTCGAACCAATAAGTTCTCTTCACTGGATACATTACACGAAGACCAGAAGCAATAGGGCTGTGAAGAACCACAGCCCTTAACTTCGGTAACCGTGTTGCCAAATCTAAAGCGGGTCCACTCCCAACTGACTGTCCATATAAGATAACATCTTCTTCTTTCACCCCATATTTCTCCTCGAGGCACCTATATGCAGCTTCTATGTCAGCATATGTATTCTGCTCAGTAGGCTGTCCAAAAAGAACAGTGACACAACAAACAGTTCAGCTGTCTTCAAAAGAGCGCCAGACTAAAAATATTTCCAAAAAAAACCAAGACCCCATTTAGCTTCAAGAAACCTTAACAACTAAATCCGACTGTCATTTTGGCAGTCCCACAATTGTCAATCAACTAAGAGGAAACAATAATTTGGTTTACTATTATATTTTATATGACTTGTCCAACTTCTCAAACCAAAATTCAAAAAAAAAATAAACCCATAAAATTCTCCAATTCCATTCCCTTCCATTTTATCTCTTTCCATCATCTGCCAAACAATCCAAAAAAACAAATCTCCCAAGAAAAAGGAGGATTTTTTATTTTCTACCCACCATTTTCTCAATAACCAAACAAATCAATACCAACAAGAAAAAATCAAATTCCAAAATTTCATTTCCTCCCCTTTTCCCGGCGACCAAACCAATGCCACCAAAAAACAAGAACAAATTTTCTCTTCTCCCTATATTCTCTCAGTAACCAAACGCAACAACACCAACCAAAGCAGTTTTTTTTTTAAAAAAAAAAAAACAAAATCTAATCAAAATAATGTACCTTTCCAGTTGACTGTCCATACCCGCTATAATCATACCTGCATAAATACTCAACAAAAATCAACGCTCGCATTTCTTATTTTTTTTATAAAAAAAAAAAGGTATCAGCTTTGACCAAGTGAACTGACCCCATCAAGTTAACACGGAGATGCAAACTGAGCTCACAAAACAAATCATACATCTGTCCTAGATCAGCTGCATTTCCATGCGAGTATAGCACCGTCAACGACGCCGCAGGATTCTTAAAATACACCGCCACCACCTGATTCCCTCTCTTCGTCTCCAACTTCAACACATCAACTCTTTTCCTATTAGTATTATTATTGTTGTTGTTACTACGTACAGATGCCCCCATCACCATCCTTAACTTCTTTCCACAATCCTCCGCCTCCTCCTCCTCCAACTCATACGACGGCGGACTCGGCGGAAAAAACGCGAACTTCGCCGCCATCGTCGATGTCACCGCCCCCATTAAAATGACAAAGTAGAACTAGTAACCAGAGTACTGCTACTTAGATTCAGTTACAATCCAACAGTGGAAAAAATCAAATCTGATTTGACAAGTTAAGTCAGGGGGTGCTTGGCTGGGGAGATAGTGAAAGGAGAGCAAAGGAAAGGAAAAGGGGTTTGTTTTTTGGGGGAGGGAAAGGAGAGGAAATTCCGGCGAGGAAAAGGGAAGGGAAGCACGTGTGATTATAGACGTAGGAGGAGTTTTAAACGGGGGAGAGGGAGAGGGAGAGGGAGATGGAGATTGTGTCTGTGACTGTGACAGTGATGGTGATGTTAAATTTGGACAAACACACGTGTCCTTGTGAGGAGAGGTGAGGGGATGATGTGTTTCTTGGGGGACTTTTGCCAGCAGCTTTAATTAAGTGGCCTTATGGTTTGGTCCGTCAACATTATAATGTTTGTGTGATGGGATTTTTTAGGTTGTTTTCTTTATTCTCGTAAGCATTATTATTTTCGAAGCATGGTACGGTGTCTTTGCTTTCTTTTTTTTTCTTTTTTGTGTGTGTGCTTTATTGCCAATTGCCACGTATTGTGCGTCATTCAGCCTTTCAAATGATACTATTTGAATGAGTGAAGAGTATTTATTATAGCAGTTGTTTTTAAATGTTTTTTTAATTAAAAATATTTTAAAATAATATTTTTTAATATTAGTATATCAAAATAATTTAAAAAAATTAAAAAAAATTAATTTAAAGCAAAAAAATTAATTTTTTAAAAAAATATTTTTTAAATTCAAAAACAAACAGGATCTAAATTATAGGTTTGTGGTCGAGGGCAGCGGTTACACTGTTATTTTATAAGATTTTTAATTTTTTTAAAAAAAGTTATTTTTTAATATTTTTAAATTATTCTAATACAGTGATATTAAAAATAAATTTTAAAAAAATATATTATTTTAATAAAAAAATATTTTAAAAAATAACTCTACTTACTATATCAAACACCTTTAGTTTTGGTTTGCCTCTGAAAAAAAATTACGCCACCATTGAGTTGTTAGGTTAATTTATGAGTCATTTAATTAACTCATATTGATTATTTTTTTATTAAAAAAATATTATTTTTGATGTTGACTTGAATAGACTTGTCACAGTTAATAATTTATAGGTTCATCCGCCGAGTTAATGGAGTTTGCAGAGATTAATATTTTTTCTAGTACAGATTAAAACCGCTTGGGTCCCAAATTTCTCAGTCTTCGTTTAACAATTATGGATGGGCATGATACTAGGAATAGATTGGCCTAATATTCTTTTTTCTGAACGGGTGTTGCATAAACTTCGAAAATTTGATCAAATTATTAGAGCAAACTAATATTAGAGAAATTGCCATTTAACCACATAGATTTCCTGGTTTTTTCTTTGTTTTGGATGTTAATTACTTATAAATCCAATTTATCTAAATTAAATTGTGAAATTTGAAATTCCAAGGGAGCCAGTTAATCAACATGTGCAAGTTAAATAATGTTTAAATATTTAAATCATGTTTAGAAGTGTAGTTGTAGTTGCTTTTCAAAGTACTTTTTATTTTGAAATGCATCAAAATAATATTTTTTTTATATTTTAAAAATCATTTTTGAGATTAGCATATCAAACGATCCAAAACATAAAAAAAATAATTTTTGAATTTTTTAGAAACGCGGGTTGTCCAGCATTTCCAAACACATTTCCAAACTTTGAATCATTTTTGAATTTTGAATTCAAAGTGCTTTTTAATTTTTCATTCTGAAATGCATTAAAATGATATTTTTTATTTTAAAAAAATTATTTTTAAGATCAGCGTATCAAAACAATCCAAAACATTAAAAAAATTAACTTTTAACAAAAAAATAAAATTTAAATTTTTTTAAAAACACGAGTTGTCCCGCATTTCCAAACATTTTTTTAGACACAAGCTTCTTCTTTTTCTTTTTTTTTTCTTCAATGATAAAAGGCCTCCTTGGATAGATTTATATACCAATTAAATTTTCTTTTCTGTACGATTTTTTTATAAAAAAAAAAACACATCTCTTATAAAAGATTTAATAAGCTCTTTCGAGTGCTGGATTTAAGATTTTAAACTCAAAAGTTAAAAATAAAAACATATTTTTTTAATCACCAAATCAAACTCCTAGATTATATAAATTAATTCCTCTTTGGATTCAAATAAAGGGTACATGTTGTCTCATCTTTGTCCATCATCACTACAATTATTCAACTAAAAGATGGATAATTAGATAAGCTCCTTGTGAATCAATCATGAGTTGAAACTCCCAAATTAAGGGTCCATGCTGTCTCATCCTCCTCCATCATCACTACAATTATTCAATTTTTACAACCAAAAGGTGGATAAATGGAGCCAAGCTTGAAGAGCTGCTTTTACGGGACATTATGGTCGCGGTTATATTTTGAACGGTGTTTGGTAGTGGAGTTAAAATATTGTTTGTTTAAAGTTTATTTTTTTAAAAAAATAATTATTTTTAATTATTTTTAATTGTTTTGACATACAAATGTAAAAAATAAATTTTAAAATTATTCTTAGGATCTCATTTAATAATTTAAACTATTGGGTTGATAAATTTTTTATATGGTATCAGAGTTTTACTAATAAAATGATCACGAGTTCAAATTTCATCATTCTCGTTTTAATTAATAAAAATTAATTGCAAGATAATTCAAATCTATTCAAATTCAAATAATTTTTACCTTTAAAAATAATATAAAACTATTCTTAAAATCTCAAATGATAAATAAAATTATTAAATTATTATTGGATTGAAAAGTGTTATTACAGTGACAATCATCAATTATTCAACTCCTATCCTTTGCCCCCATGATTGGAGCATCTGGTGTTTTTTTTTTTTTTTCCAATGCTTCACTCACTCACTTGAATGCCCTTTTGTCGAATGAATGAATGAAGCAGGAATATTTGGTTTATGCTACGTATCTTCGTCTACAAATAAGGAATGTGGCATAATTTTAAAAATAAAATTGACCAATTGTTTAATAATTGTCAAGGCAAGGTTAAGCACATCTCACATTTGAAGTTGTCCATTTCATAGTTTTGAAACTCAACTTAATGTAACGGATAAACTTAGAACTTGGCTGATCTAGAACTGAAACGAGATAGAATTTTAAAACAATAGAAAAGGAAAAAATTCAGGGTGACTCGGTTAACCCAGCAAGATCCAGTTAAAAATTCAGTTATAACTCGTTGATTTTTGTTATTTTACTAAAATGATGTCGTTTTGATTTTTTTTTTAAAATGACCGGTTAAAATTTAAAATTCAAATTTTAAACCGAACGAGGTTTAAAAACTATATTATAAATATAAAATTGAAATTCAATTTCCGTTGGTGGCTATAATTAATAAATCTTGACAATTGCAATCATCATTATCCAAACTCGAAACACGCAAGCTCGCATCCACAAAGACAAAAGGGATTTGGATAAACGCGAGGAAGAACAGATGGGGTTGGGGACAGGTGGGAGGAGAGAATGGGGAGACATTTTTGTGATGATTGCAATTGAATTTTCCTCATAAATTTGCGAAGATTTCTTCTTTTCATTCAGATCTTGACATTTGGCGAGGGGTTTTAGAATTTCTTTCAAGGGCTCCACTTACATGAGAAATTGATAGCTATCTCTCATTTCATTGTCTGGGCCATGTTTTTGTACCTAACAGAATTGAGATTATTTTGATGTGGGGCATCTCCCTTTTTTTTCAAAAAAAAAA
>Ga0307510_10007258_pt1 | contig 13198 bp, 13 predicted proteins | sample 12_EM_MG_FD_207224 | JGI IMG/M metagenome (GOLD analysis project Ga0307510, IMG submission 207224) | Populus trichocarpa ectomycorrhiza microbial communities from riparian zone in the Pacific Northwest, United States - 12_EM | ecosystem: Host-associated > Plants > Roots > Unclassified | place... | reverse complement strand
CAGACATCAACGCACAGACTGATTATGGTTTGACTCCGCTATGGGAGGCAGTGGGTTATGGTGGACATGAAGCGGCTCGATTACTGCTTGAGCACGGTGCAGATCCAAATATTCCAGATTCTGATGGTGAAGCCCCATTACATCGTGCGTCGAGAACCGGCAAACTCGACGTAGTCCGCCTGCTACTTGACCACGGCGTGGATGTACACGCTGTGGATGGGTCGGGACAGACCGCATTCCAACTTGCTCTGGCAAACGGCCATGACGAGATTGTGACATTGTTGTCAGCACGTGGTACAGACGGCCCATCTTAACGTTGATGGTCCCGTACGCCTCAGCTACGCCTGCAACAAAATATAGCATTGTTTCAGAGTATTTTCCCCACACGTTGTACTCAAGGCCATATTTGTACCCCTTGGCTGTTCCCATCCTACTAGTATTAATTATATCATTTGATTTGAGATGGGTTGGTCGGATAATTTTCCGAGCCATTGAAATACACCCTTTACGAGCGCTTCGCGTCCACATATCTGCTCGACCCTGGCACCGGACCGGCCGAGCCGCAAATGGTCTACGAACTCTTAGAGAATTTTCACAGGGTGGAAGACCTCTCTCGAGGTCCTTCTTTACCCAGCAGGTTCAACAGCTCTCTCTCCGCCTCCACCCCGTTATCGCCAGGTCCCTTCACACCCCGACGAACGTCGACCTGCCCGCTTCCTTTCGGGCGAATCCCCGGCTTCTGAAAACACAGAGACTCGATCCCCAGACGCCCCCAGCTTCTGCGAGCAATCCAAACCACGCATCACACTCTGAGTCCCTACCCTCTCCATACCCCAGCGGGTCCGATAGCTCCCTCTCCATGTAAACTCGACCCTCCACGCAAGAAGCACCTCCTTGCGGACTCCTGCCCGCAGTCCCTCAACATCTCAACTCCCGCTGACTCTCCGACCGACTCAAACGCGAACGCAAGTTCGACCTCGCTCCCTGCCTCTCGCGAGGTCGTCGCCAAGTCGCCCATACACCCGCGGTTGACTAGCCGACCCCCCGCTTTCGCACCATCCTTCGCCTGTCGAATGCGGTGGATGTCGAGCTGGCACCTTCTCCCGTGATGTATCAGAACAAGGCTCCATCTAGGGTCCACTCACGGCTCTCGCCCGCACACCGTCACGCTCGCAGATAATGTACCGTGGATTTTCGGAGGATGCGACGACAGAGGGTGTTTCGAGGACATGTGGTGTTTCAATATCGGTACGCGAGTCCTCTTTAGTCTTTCATTGGGCCAAATCAGCTCATGGTTTTTCTTTTATTCCGCCACCACAGAGACGATGCAGTGGTTCCATCCCAAGATGCTGGGAGACCTACAGTACCACCGCCGTGCCTCGCACACTCCACGACCCGCGTACGATGTAAGGTCATCATCGTTGGCGGGGGCGAGGATGCATCATACTGTAACGGCGTCTACGTCCTCGACATCCCGACGCGCCGCTGATCGCGCCTCACCGTCGTTCGATTATGCTCGAGCACGGTGCGAATGCAAATGCACAGTTGCAAGGCACGACCACTTTTACATATCTCATCGAGGGATGGGAGGACCGATGTTGCATGCTTGTAAATCGAACACGGTGCAGAGGTCGAGGCGAAGGATAGCAGAGGCCGGATGACTCTGCAACTCAACTGAAGGACGCGACGGGGTGGTAGATTTACTCGTAGAGTTGAACGACGACTAATTGTAGACTACATTGGAAACGACACTTGATGGCCAAACAGGAATACGAAACATATTTAACCACACGCCGTCTGATTGTACATCCATTTGGTCGCTGCGTCTAGGCAAGATCATATGACGTCAGGTGGATGATGGTGAAGCCAGGATAAGCGGAAGAAAGAGAAAGAGAAAAGAGCCCTGGGCCCATCAGAAATAAATGTATCTATTCTAGTCGGGATTCCCTTGCGCATTACAAATCTTAAAATAACACAATCTCAAATGGTCCCGACGTGCCCCTGCCACACATGCAAGCTGGGCGGGCATTTGTTGGCTTAAACGATCCTAGCGATCCCGGAAAAGGGACATGGCTCTCCAGGCTCCTACCCACCCGTCGGGGGCTTTGGTCAGGCCTGATCCTAGTAGCGGTAGTTGTGTGTATGAATTAGCCAATCAGAGCCAAGATGGGAAATGCCGAATATGATTATGTCAACCATGAACCTTAGTGTAGCCTGACCAGCTGGCAAAACTTGTCAGCCACAAGCGTGAGATTCCTTAGTCAACAGCATGAGAACGCAAACCAGTTCGTAAATCTCAGTCACATGACCTACGGTGCATTGTTGGAACCGGGCCGGCAAGTAAAACACCCAAAATGTACGTGTTTGATGGGTGGACAATGGACACTTACACAACCTCTAAAATGGTGTGTAGGAGCCACAAACAAATAGTGTAAAAGTATTAATCATGACATGAGATGGGTACTGCAAAACAAAAGTATATTCAAAGCTGGTGAGATGATGCAGATGAGAAACAATATATTACACTGGCATGGAATCGAACCTATGACCTATCCTGCCATTTGTGGCAACAAAAATGTAGTAACCATTACACCATTTAGGTTTACCATGACTATCCTCTTTAAGCATTGATGACCAACAGCATAACGGTGACCACATATTGTTAGTGTCCCAACACCCCTCTCACGCTACAATATCATGGCGGCAACCCATGTGGAAAAGTTAAATTAATTTTTTTTATATGTTTTTGGTGGCGGGCAAACAGTAATCACCACAACCTGTATAGGTCATGTGACTGAAATTTACGAACTGGTTTGCGTTCTCATGCTGTTGACTAAGGAATCTCACGCTTGTGGCTGACAAGTTTTGCCAGCCGTCGGGGGCTGGTCAGGCTACACTAAGGTTCATGGTTGACATAATCATATTCGGCATTTCCCATCTTGGCTCTGATTGGCTAATTCATACACACAGCTACCGCTACCAGGATCAGGCCTGACCAAAGCCCCCGACGGGTGGGTAGGAGCCTGATGGCTCTCGTCCCCCAATTAATAACTTCTACCTGGCTTTCTCACCCCCGTGGTCGTCTCCGAGTCGCACGACAGCCCAGAGGATACCGGAGAAGCATGGCTCCTTCGGATGCGCACCTTCACAAGAATCACACCCCATCCATAGATGGTGGCAGACGTGCCATCTCCTCACAGAATTCACCCACCACCCTCCGCACCCATCTCAACGCCGTGCTCAGCAAGGATGTCACCCAACTGAACCAATCCGCCGCAGAACCTCAGTTTTCTTTTCCATGGGATGGGGTTAGTAGCTCCCGCATTCGCTTCAAGTTTCCGTCCAGTGCTGTATGCTTCCGCCGTGCTTAGTCTTGCTCCGTGCACTGTCGCATCACGTGGTGCCGTCCATTGGGTAGTCACCGTGGGTAGAGCATTACGGAGTCGACTGGGACATTCGATTTAGGTATGTAGGTGGTGTTGAGCGACAGGGAATCTAAGTGAGAAGAACATGCTTTGGGAAGCGATCAGAATGCAGTCAGACTGCGACGATCAGACAAAATCAAATGGAAAGGCGTCCAGGCGCTACAAGGGTTTTTATCTTGGACTTGTAGTACGGCAGGCCCGACATAGCCAGTGAAATTTGAGCGCTTTGAGCGCTCGCCCATTTGTCGTTGTGTCTAGGCAGGATCGTGGATGAGGACGAAAGCAAAATGAGAGCCCTTATCGGATAACGCCGAAATTTACTCTAAGGAAAATGATTTTCTGCTAAACCGTCGATCGGAGATTCATGCTATCCCTACACCAGTGAATGGAACACAGCTATCGACGCAGCGTGCCTTTCACGAACCGTGAAGACGCACTGTTATGTTTCCCGGAGGAGGCCTGCAACCAAGGGTTAAATTTCGGAACGTTCAGGTGCCCCACGTTCAAATATCTTCTCATTTACCAGCTCTGATGCGGTCCACTGCATGTTGGCACGAGTTACCCAGGTAATAGTTACACAGCAGTCACTACTGTGCTCCGTGCGCTTAATCAAGCCCCGCTGTCAAGGGGCATGCGCGCCTCTTTCTGACATGTCAATTGTCGTTGTTTGTCTTGAGCGCCTGTCTTTCACGTCTGTGTGATCCCCTTTACCCAATTGCCCCAGCAACGCACGATCGTCTCTCATTGCGAACAACTCGTCGCTATTAAACCTATGTCTCCCACTCACACACAAACTACTGCCTCATCGTCCTCAGGCTCTAACTTCCAACAAATCATCAATAACGCCCTGAAAGCATATGAAAAGCGTACCAAGAACGACCTTCTTGCACATCCACTCGCTGCACAGCTCCAAGCCTGCCATTCCCCCGACGCAATTCTCGCCGTCCTTCAGAAACAAGTCGAGGATCTCAATCAGTCCAGAAACACCGATGACAGGTCCACAAAGTGGCTTGATCCCACTGTCAATGTCCTCTTTGCCCTCTCAGCGACTCTTGGGGAGGGTGTCGGTCTGGTATGTGTCAGGATACGGGCTGATTTGAGACATGCGCCCTCATGTATATTTGGTAGGTCTTCTCACCGGCGAAAGTGATTTTTGCTGGTGTTGGTGTTCTCCTTTTGGTACTTATTTTTCTTTTATTCCTTTGTATCCGCCGTTGTAACACCTATACCCTTTAGGCAGTTAGAGATGTTCGCGCTAGCCAAGAAGCCCTTGTCGACATTTTCGAACGTATCGAAAGTTTTTTCCGACGCCTCGAAATCTACACTCAGGTGACACCGACGCCCGAAATGATGGATATCATCATTCAAATAATGGCCGAGGTGCTATCTATCCTCGGGATCGCGACGAAGGAGATTAAGCAAGGGCGAACGAGTACGTGATTCTTTCACAATTGTGCCTCTCCCGCTAACTGGTGACGTTCAGAGAAATATTTGAAGAAACTAGTTGGGAGAACGGATTTGGAGGATGCGCTGAGGAGGTTGGACAAACTGACACAAGAGGAGGTCCGGATGGCCACTGTGGAGGCCCTGAGAGCCACACACACGGTCGATGAGAGAGTAAGGGGAGTTGCAGATCAGGTGGTTGGCGTCGATGATAGGGTCGCCGGCGTCGACAACAGATTGAAGGACGTCAACGATTCGGTGAGGGCGGTCGATGACAAGATCACCGGAGCCGTCACGGATGCGCAAGCCATGAAGCGTCAGTCATCTTCTAGCTACAGGTCCTGAGTTTCGAGTCTCACACCTACTTTGTAGGAAACCAGTTGTGGGAGAGCCTCCACAGATGGCTCTCGCCACCTGACCCGTCCACCAACCATAACATTGCATGCCGTACTCACCACAAGAGAACTGCAACCTGGTTCTTTCAAGGAAGCATCTTTGGGGAGTGGAAAAAAGCAGGCTCGCTGCTTTGGATTCATGGAAAACGTGCGCACCTATCCCATTCGCTGCTGGATATACTCTGACAGCAGCTTATATTCTTAGCTGGCTCGGGCAAGAGCATCCTCTGGTTCGTGGACCCTCAACTATTTCTGCAAACGTTTACTGACACCATTACTCAGTTCGACGATCATTCAAGATATCGAAGTCATGTCTGAGGCCGGAAATGCCTCAACGATCTACTTTTATTTTGACTTTCGGGACGCCAACAAACAAGACTTGGATGACCTAGTCCGCTCTCTTCTCGCACAACTTTTTACTTGCTCGGATCCTCATTGCGACATCCTAGCACAACTTCATGAAGCTCATAAAAGTGGCACAAAACAACCCAGCGATGATACCTTGACGAGATGTCTGAAACAGATGCTCTCGATCCCGGATCAACGTCCCATCTACCTTATCATGGACGCTCTTGACGAATGTCCCGACAGCTCCGGTATTCCATCCCCTCGCGAACGGGTCCTTCTACTTGTGAAGGAGCTTGTCGGGCTTAACCTCCCAAATCTTCATATCTGTATCACAAGCCGCCCAGAGATTGACATACGAGACGTCCTCGATCCTCTTACATCCTGCCCAGTATCCCTTCATGACCAAAGTGGACAAAAGAAAGATATTGCAGACTATGTCAGGGCCGTGGTTTACTCGGATTCGGAACCAATCATGAGGAGATGGAGAACCGAGGATAAGGATCTCGTGGTCAAGACGCTCTCTGAAAGGGCTGATGGCATGTAAGTAAATTCTTCTATACTAGTGTCGCATATTCAATTGGTAAACAGGTTTCGTTGGGTATATTGCCAATTGGAAAACCTGCGACACTGTCTTCCACCAAGTGTTCGGAGTACCCTGGATGAATTGCCGGAATCTTTGGATGCGACATACGAGCGTGTACTGCGAGAAATCAAGAAGCCGAACCGAGGCCATGCACTACGTCTGTTACAATGTCTAGTTGTGGCTATCCGGCCACTTCGGGTGGAGGAGCTTGCAGAAGTGCTCGCAGTCGACTTTAAAGATGCGGAAGGGATGCCAAAGTTGAATGCAAGTTGGCGATGGGAGGCTCAAGAACAAGCGCTCCTTTCGTCATGCTCTAGTCTGATCTCCATCGTTGACCACGACGACGATGGCGGCGGCGGCGATGATGACGACAACGACTACCGTGATCATGATTCACGGGCTGTACAGTTCTCACATTTCTCGGTCAAAGAGTTCCTGACCTCACCCCGCCTCGCTACCCCAAATCGAGATGTCTCGAATTATCAAATTGTTCTCGAACACGCGCATACAATCATGGCCCATGCTTGCTTGAGCGTTTTATTGCGGTCGGACGATCAAGTTAAACGGACCGACGTTAGGAATAACTCTCCTCTCGCTAGATATGCCGCGGAACACTGGGCCACCCATGCTCAATTCGAGAATGTGTCGTCGTCCCTACGACGGGCTATGGAATATCTTTTTGACGTAGACAAGCCGTATTTTGCCACTTGGCTGGAATTGCACGACATCGATACCTACCTCTTTAAGTCAACATTTTACCAGTTCGCGCCCATGCAGTCTTCGATATCACGCGCAGGTCCCTTATACTATGCGGCGCTGTGCGGATTCCAAGACCTTGCTGAACACCTCATTGTCAAGTATCCACAGGAGGTGAACGCTCATGGTGGCTACTATGTGACGCCATTTGTGGCGGCACTGGCGAAGAAACACTTCCAACTGGCACAGCTACTTCATCGCCATGGCTCTTCTGTAGACCCCAGGGGCCATTTCCGGCGTACTCCACTGCATTCCGCTGCCTTCTACGGAGATCTCGAGATGATTCAGGCATTGCTCGAGTACAAGGCAGACATCAATGCACGGAATGATGGTGGTAGGACCCCACTATTTGAGGCAGTGGAACTTGATCAATATGAAGCGGTTCGATTACTGTTTGAGTATGGTGCAGATCCCAATATTCCGGGGTATCATGATGACAGCGGAGCCCCATTACACATTGCATCGATAACCGGCAAATCCGAGGTAGTACGCCTGCTACTTGATCATGGCGTGGATGTAGATGCGGTGGATGGGTCGGGAAAGACCGCATTCCAACTTGCTCTGGCAAACGGGCATGACGAGATTGCGACATTGTTGTCGGCACGGGGTACAGACGGCTCATCTACGCCTGCAACAAAATATAGCTTTGTTTCGTAGTATTTTCCCCACACGTTCTACTCAAGGCCATATTTTGTGCCCCTCCTCTGGTTCCAGCCTACAAATTAGATCATTTGATTTGAGATGGCGCTATTATTTCAAGTGATGAGTTGGTCGAATAATTTCCAAGCCAATGAAATGCATCCTTTACAACTCCTTGCAGCCTCAACGCAAGGAAACCAGCGATTCTCCCCACTGTATCTGCTTGACCCTCGTGGTTGGAAGGGGCACCGGACCGGCCGAGCCGCGAATGAGCCCTGGCACAGATGGCCTCTTCTACGCGAACTCTTTGCTTTTTCGAAGCGAATTTTTATATGGTGCAAGTCCTCTCTTTATATGTGCCCAGGTCCTTCCTTACCCAGCAAGTCCAACAGCCCTCTCTCCGCCTCCACCCCGTCATCGCCAAGTCCCTTCACACCCCGACGAACGTCGACGTGCCCATTCCCTTTCGGGCGAATCCCCGACTTCTGAAAACGCAGAAAGTCGATCACCTCTAGCTGGCGACGATCCTCCCCTGACGCCCTCGGTCTCTGCGAGCAATCCAACCCACGCATCCCACTCCATGTCCCTACCCTCTCCATACCCCGCCCTCTCCGCGTCAACCTCGATGCTCCGTGCAACAAGCTCCTCCTTGCGAACTCCTCGCCCGCAGTCCCTCAACTACCACGGACTGCAACGAGCTGAACCACGCGCCACCTCCCCATGCCCAACGCAAACGCGAATGCACGTTCGGCCTCGCTCTCTGCCTCGCGCAAGGTCGTTGCCAAGTCGCCCCGTACGCGATGGACAAACTGACCCCCCGTTTTCGCACCATGCACCGCCTACCGAATGCGGTGGACATCGAGCCGGCACCTCCTCCCGTGATGTATTCCAACAAGGCTCCCGTCTGGGGTAGGCTTTCCACTTACGGCCTTCGCGCACACACAATCACGCTCGCGGATAATGTGGCTTGGATTTTCGGTTGCTGCGATGACAGAGGGTGTTTCGAGGACATGTGGTATTTCAGTATCGGTATGTGGGTCCTCTTTAGTCTTTCATTGGGCCAAATCAGCTCATGATTTTTTTTATTCCGCCATCACAGAGACGGTGCAGTGGTCCCATCCTGATATACAGAGTGACCTTCCACCGCCGTGCCGCCGCGCGCACTCCACGACCCACGTACGATGCGAGATCATCATCGTTGGCGGCAGCGAGGATGCATCATACTGCAACAGCGTCTGCGGCTTCGACATTCCGACGCGCCGTTGGTCACGTATGACATTCACGACCAGATGTTCTGCCGCCGCGGCGCACGCACACCACGGTGTTCTACTAGAACTAAATCCATGTGCTGAACGACGTCTGGACCTTTGACTTCAGTTGCTCGCTCGGTAGGACACATTGGGAGCAGGTTACGATATCGGGGCGCAAGCAGCCCTCGCCGCGCGGAAATCACATGGCCAAGCTGGAACCAAATGTCGTGGTCGTCGTTGAAGGTAGCGATGGGTGCGAGTGCTCCCAAGATCATCGATAGCACCATTATTTAATGATTTCCTCACAGAAAGGAAGGCACAATCTTCGCGAGGGCCTGCTAATAGCCTCAAACGTTTTCCTACTCGTTTTTAAGGACGTGACGAACCATGTTCCGCGTCACCGCCGCGAGCAGTCTGTCTTCGCCTTCTCACGCTTTACTTTACATCCTGACTTACCTTGTCTGATCAGGTTTTACATACATCCCGTTGACATCCTCGGCCCAGAGGAATTTCTAAGCATCGTGTGCTAGATATGGTGCTCAACACTGGGTCACGCATGCGCGGTTCGGTCACGAATCGTTGCGCCTCCAAAACGCGATGGAATGTTTGTTCGACATGGGTGACCATACAGTTCTGGTTGGCTCCGGTTGCACAATAAGACCTGATTGTCAGGTATCCGCAGCAGGTGAACGTGATTGGTGGCCCCTATTTGATGCCGGTCGTGGTAGCATTAATGGTGGATGGTGGGATCCTTCCAACTGGCACAACTACTCTCTCGCAATGGTTCATCCGTGGAGCCCCGAGACTTTGCAACATGTGGTCACCGTTGCATTGGGCAGCTCATTATGGCGATCCCGAGGCGATGCAGGCTTTACTCGACTGCAAGGCGGATATCAATTCCCGGACAGACATCGACCGGACTCCATTACACGAGACTGGAGTTCAAAATACTGGAGCTAATGGTCTCGCCGTCGTCCGATTTATGCTCGAACATGGTGTGAATACAAATGCACGGATGCAAGGCACGACCCCTCTATGTTGTTGCGTGGCCTACACGCTTGGATCACAACACCTTACTTCAGACACACGTGATGCATGATCGTCTTCATAAGTTCGAGTTTTGGCACTTATTCCCCTCAGTCTTGTCTCTGGACATATTACTGAGGGGTACGTCGATCCACTTCACACATTACATTACTCCACTAATTGTACCATAGCGTGCTAGGTACTAGATTGCAATTTAGTCTTGTCTCTGGACATATTACTGAGGGCGTGCTAGTTTTAATACTCTACACCTCTCATCGAATTACGGGAGGTCCGATGTTGCACGCCTGCTAATCGAACATGATGCACAGATCGAGGTGAAAGATAGCAGATGCTGGGTGACTCTGCAACTTTCGTCAGCTGAAGGACTCGACGAGGTGGTAAATTTACTCCTAGAGTACGGTCATCGTTGAACGACGATATGATTTTAGAGGAACATATTTAGCCAAACGCCGTCTGATTGTTGGTCCATTTGGTCGCTGCGTCTAGGCAAGGTCATATGATCCCGGGTGGGTGAAGAAAGCGGAAGAAAGAGAAAAGGAACCCTAAGCTCATCGGAAATTAATGTATCTATTCTTGGGCATTTAATGATTTAAGCGCCGAAAAGGACGATCATCGTCCCCCATCAGAGTGGTGACTTCTATCCCGCTTTCCCACTCCCGTGGCCGTCTCCGAGTCGCACGTCAGCCCAGAGGATACCGAGAATGCATGGCTCCTTCGGATGCGCAACCGCACATCCCATCCATAGATGACGGCGGAGGTGCCATCTCCGCACATAATTTACCCGCCACCCTCCGCATCCATCTCAACGCCGTGCTCAGCAAGGATGTCACGCAACTGAACCCATGCACCCGGTCCACTTCGTACCGCTCTACCCACGGGTGACCCAATGGACAGCCCTATGTAATGCGACAGTGCACGGAGAAAGATTGAAGACGGCGTAAGCGTACTGGACGGAGAAACAAATGCGGGAGCTACTAATTCCAGTCTGACGGGAAAAAAGACTGAGGTTCTGCGGTGGAGGGACATACCACATAAGTATACAGGTAATGATGAGCAACAGGGAATTTAAGTGAAAAGAAAATACTTTGGGACGCGAACAGAAAACAGTCAGACAGCGACGACCAAACAAAGGGAAAGACGTCCAGGTGCTATAATTGTTTTCTAGGCTGGATCTTGGGTGGGTTGTCATTTCGATCTAACTTTATCGGATACGCCGAAACTTACTCTAAGGCAGGTGATTTTCTGCTAAACCACAGATCGAAGAGTCATATCAAAGTCCCTACACCAATTAATGAAATACAGGTATCGACGTTCGACGAGATGTTCCCGGGGAAGGCTTGTAACCAAGGGTTAATTACACGGCAGTCGCTGCTACTCTGTGCCAAATAACTATATTCCCTCACTTAATCAAGCCCTGCTGTCGAGGCCATGCACGCCTCTTTCTTGCATCTCAATTGTCGTTGTTTGTCTTGGGCGCCTATCATCCACATCACTGACATCAGTCTGATTCCCCTTGACCCAACTAACCCAAGCATCCAGCGATCGTCTCTCATTGCGAACAGCTCGTCGCCATCACACCTATGTCTTCTTCTCACCCTCAGACTGCTGCCTCCTCTTCCTCTAACTTTCAACAAATTATCAATAACGCCCTGAAAGCCTATGAAAAGCGTACAAAGAACGACCTTCTTGCACATCCACTCGCCGCACAGCTCCAAGCCTGTCATTCCCCCGACGCAATTCTCGCCGTCCTTCAGAAACAAGTCGAGGATCTCAATCAGTCCAGAAACACAAATGAAAGGTGGACAAAGTGGCTTAATCCCACCGTCAATGTCCTCTTTTCCCTCTCAGCGAGGGTGTCGGTCTGGTATGCCTCAGGATACGGACTGACCCAAGACATGCACCCTCATATGTATTTGGCAGGTCTTCTCACCTGCAAAAGTGGTTTTTGCTGGTGTTGGTGTTCTCCTTTTGGTACTTATTTTTCTTTATTCCTTTGCATTCGCCGTTGTAACGCCCCTATCCTTTAGGCAGTCAGAGATGTTCGCGCTAGCCAAGAAGCCCTTGTCGACATTTTCGAGCGTATCGAAAGTTTTTTCCGACGGCTCGAAATCTACACTCAGGTGACACCGACGGCTGAAATGATGGATATAATCATTCAAATAATGGCCGAGGTGCTATCTATCCTCGGGATCGCGACGAAGGAGATTAAGCAAGGGCGAACGAGTGCGTAATTATTTCACATTTTTGCCTCTCCGTTGACTGGTGACGTTCAGAGAAATATTTCAAGAAACTGATTGGGAGAACGGATTTAGAGGATGGGCTGAGGAGGTTAGACAAACTGACACAAGAGGAGGCCCGGATGGCCACTGCGGAGGCTCTGAGGGCCACACATGCTGTCGATGACAAGCTCACCGGGGCTGCTAAGGATGTGCAAGCAATCAAACGTGAGTCATCTACTAGCTACATTGATACTGAGTTTCGGGTCTCACGCGTCCTTGTAGGAAGCCAGTTGTGGGAGAGTCTTCACAGATGGCTCTCCCCACCAGACCCGTCCACCAACCATAATATTGCGTGCCGTACTCACCACAAGGGAACCGCAACCTGGTTTTTTCAAGGAAGCATCTTCGAGAATTGGAAGACAACAAGTTCGCTCCTTTGGATTCATGGCAAACGTGCGCACCTGCTCCATTTCCCGCCGGATATGGTCTGACAGCATATATTCTTAGCTGGCTCGGGCAAGAGCATCCTGTGGTTCGTGCTCCCTCAAGTATTTCTGCAAAATGTTACTCACGCCTTCACTCAGTTCGACGGTCATTCAAGATATCGAAGCCGTGTGCGAGGTCGGAAGTACCTCGATGAGCTATTTCTATTTTGACTTTCGGGATGCCAACAAACAGAACTTAGACGACCTGGTCCGCTCCCTTCTCACTCAACTCTCTGCTCGCTCCGACCCTCGTTGCGACATCCTATCACATCTGTATGAGTCTCACGACAGGGGCACGAAACAGCCCAGCGATGACCTTTTGACACGATGCCTGAAACAAATGCTCTCCATCCCAGATTAGGGCCAAATCTACATCATCGTGGACGCTCTTGATGAATGCCCCGATAGTTCAGGAATTCCATCCCCCCGCGAGCGCGTTCTTCAACTTCTGAAGGAGCTAGTCGAGCTTCGCCTTTCAAACCTCCATGTCTGTGCCACAAGCCGCCCAGAGATTGACATACGAGACGTCCTCGATCCTCTTACATCCTGCCCGGTGTCCCTTCATGACCAAAGTGGGCAAAAGAAAGATATCGTGGACTATGTCAGGT
>Ga0307510_10007257_pt1 | contig 13198 bp, 18 predicted proteins | sample 12_EM_MG_FD_207224 | JGI IMG/M metagenome (GOLD analysis project Ga0307510, IMG submission 207224) | Populus trichocarpa ectomycorrhiza microbial communities from riparian zone in the Pacific Northwest, United States - 12_EM | ecosystem: Host-associated > Plants > Roots > Unclassified | place... | reverse complement strand
GTCAATAAAAACGTACAATGCCAGAAGCGCACCTTCGAGTAACCATGCCGGCTTAATTTCCATGACCTGGCGGAGGTACGACTTGGACGTCATGACGAGTTCATAATACAACACGGTCTTCACTGGTGGCTGATGCTGGAATAGACTCGACGAGGGGTGTATATACACCGTTTGGTTCGTTTTGAGCGTTCGATACGAATCCCCGCTCTTCTGCAGCTGCGCTGTGTTGTAGAAGTAGCCGGCGGTGAGGGCTTTTTGTATCGGCGTGATGTCGTTCGAATTCGGGTTGCTCTCGACGACAACCTCGACGCGCTCGCACAGGCCCGCGAGTTGATCCCGAATGTCCCGCGCACGGCACAAGCTCTTGTACTGTAAGAACTGCTCGTAGCAAAACTGCTGCGAGTAGTTGGTATCTGCCCACTGTTCCCAGACGTTGAGCAGCGTAAAATGATCTCCGCCAGCTCGAACGAAGTTTTGCCGGGCCTGGTCCGCGTGTAGCTTCTTATCCTTTGGCCGGTAGAACAGGGAGGCTGACTCTGAAAGCATGGAGATGATGGTGAGGACCTCGTCCGTGCACGAGTACTCCTCGCTCGCGATGATCGCTTTGGACAACATGGGCTCAACTGGGAATTCGGCCATACGTCGTCCTATCTTCGTGAGCTCGCCGCGATCGTTGAGCGCTCCAAGAGCATAGAGTAGCTCGAGCGCACGCATGAGCGTCTCCCCAGGCGGAGGGTCCATGAACTCAAATCCGATGAGGTCGTTAATACCGAGGGATTTCAGTACCAACACAACCATGCCAAGGTTCGTGCGCTGGATCTCCGGGACGGTATTTGCTTCCAACTCATTATTATAAGCCCACTTGGTGTAAAGTCGGAATGCTTTCCCAGGTCCCACACGACCGGCTCTACCAGCACGCTGGTTAGCGGAAGCTCGAGAACACTATGAGAGCCAAGTCAGCAATTATTTTAAAAAATAAATTCACAGAGTGGACTGCCTACCGGGACAACGACGAGGCTCGACATGCCCGTTCTCGGGTTGTATGAATTCTGCTTGACAAAGCCCGGATCTATGACAAACACAACGCCATCAATTGTGATCGACGTCTCCGCAATATTCGTCGCGAGCACGACCTTTCGTGCACCTTCAGGAGTTGGTTCGAATATCTTGGCTTGCATGTCACTTGGCAAGTTCGCGTAAATAGGACAGACGATCAACTCGGCTATCTTGTTTCCCAACGCGCGTGCAGTTTCTGTTAGATTCTCTTGTGCTGCTTCGATCTCGTCTTGCCCCTAAAGGAAAATACTGTAAGGGTCAACAGCCATCACAGTGAAGATAAACGCACTGTTAAAAAGACGAGGATGTCACCTTTGGGTTGAGTCGTGTGGATTTGAAAGACGGTAGTGATGGCAGCATGGAGGTAATTGGCTTCAGGTTGAGGGGTATAATGAATATCGACAGGATAACGGCGACCAGGAACTGTCAAACAATATTGGATGCTTGGAGACGCTGCAGGTATGATCACTGACTCACCATAGAAGATAGGCGCGTCATCGAAATACTCGCTAAACTTCTCGGCGTCCATAGTTGCACTAGAGATGAGAAGCTTGAGCTCCGGTCGGAAGCGTGCGATATCCTGGAATTGTGGTTCAGATCGTATATGACGAAGAATTAGAAGTGCGGGACGCACCTTGACCAAGGCAAAGAGGATATCTGTGCTCAGCGTCCGCTCATGGGCCTCATCAATGATGAGTGCAGAGTATCCTGCCAAGTCAGGCTCTGTCAAAAACTCCCGCAAGAGCATGCCGTCAGTCATGTATTTGAGGACTGTCTTATCACTTGTCGCATCTTCGAATCGGATTGAATAGCCGACTTCATACCCAACCTTGGTGCCCATTTCCTCCGCAACGCGGGCAGCAACAGACATCGCAGCGACACGGCGGGGCTGCGTACAGCCCACCTTAATGCCACCAGCTGTGTAACCAGCTTCGTGCAAGTACTGAGGAAGCTGGGTCGTTTTACCAGATCCGGTCTCGGCAACCACGATTAGGACCTGGTGATCGCTAATCGCCTGCAGAATTTGATCTCGGAATTGGTATATGGGTAGAGATTTGCGCGTCTCTTCAATGGACTTGGCTTTGTGATGAATTGAAAGAAAGAATATGAGTAGATTATCAAGCACCTATTAAAGAACCACTTACCGCGAGCCTCAGCCTCCTCAATTTGCTGTTGAAGCAACTTATCCTTCGCGCTCAAGTGCCCTTCGCCAGCCATAGTACGATCCATGACAAACTTTATCGTCTGGCTCTCATCGAATACGTATTCATAGTCGTCAACAAGTTCAGGCCTGTCCATAGCGCCAGTTTTGAATGTGCTATGCTTCGTCTGACTCGCCTCCCACTGATCGACATCAGTGACAAACTGGTCGTCCTTGGGCTTCGCATCCTCGTACCGCTGGTATAGAACGTTCTCTTTGCGCTTCTTGTCTATTTTGCCCTGCTCGGTGATATAGTCCTCAGGAAGCATGTACCCATCCCACTTGTCGTCAATTTTGAGGCGCTCCTCCACGAGCTTAAGGACTTCTTTCTTGCGATCGAGCTCGCGTTGCTCGCGCTTGGAGGTGCGCATGCCGCGGAAGAGGGCTTCGTCATCTGCAATTTCTTGCCGAAGGAGCTCGACTTGTTGGAGCTCACGCTTTGTGAGATATTCTTGACGGGAGTGTTCGCGCAGCGAAGGCATGGCAAGAGTCCGTGCAACCGAGTCGTCCGCGAGTTGTCGTCGTTGAGCAGCTTCCGCGGCGGCACCTGACGCCTTGGACGAACGATCTTCGACGACTTTTTTGGTCTTGTCTTTATCGCGCTGCCTAACACGCTCTGAAAACTCGTCTCGTTCTCGCAGATCCTGCTCGCGTTCGCGTTCGCGCCGCGCCACTTCGTCTTCGGGGAACTCTTCGTCCATTTCGTCGGGGGTTGCAGCTCTATTGACTGCTTCGTCCGCCTTCCTGCGTTTCCGCGCCTGCTCCTCCTCGTCACTCTCCCATTCCCGCGCGTCTGATTCCCGTTTCCGGGCATGTCTCTCTCGATCGCGTTTGTCCTTTCCCGAGCTTTTTGATTTGTCCTTCCTTAACTCCGTGACACCGCTAGGTGTGGGGTCGTCATCAAGGACGAAAGAAAATTGCTGTTTACGCAGGACTTTTGCATCCTTCTCCGTCTGTTTGCGAGCTGCGTCATCCGAATGACCGTGCTTACGCTTCCGGGGGGCTTGTCGATGGACTTCCCTTATAAACGCGTGTGCAGCGGAGGTATCTGGAAGACCAGCGGCATGAAGTGATGAGAAGAGTGCATCTGTCGTCTTTGAAGAAGATGCTAAAGGAGATAATGAGATTGCGATTATCCCATGACAAGGAATATGCGCACCTGACGCAATTACGAAGTCGACGATGCTTTTGTCTGAAAGGCCAAAGAACTTTAAGAAAGACATGAGTTCAAGTAAAACGGGACGAATACATAAGTACATACCTGAAGAGCATTGTCCGAAACGTAGCGTTCGAGTTCTGAAGGCATGAAGGTGGGCGGATGTGCGGATGTGGAGGATCCGTCGACGACTCGTTCTGAGTCGGGCTGAAGAGACACGTGACTGACATTGAAGGCCAACACAGTACGGCCCGATGGACCGCGTGTAGGTTATTGACACAGACACGACAAACGACAAACGATGGACAGTCACAGCTTGAAGGACAAGGATAAGGATCGCAAACATAAATCAAAGAAACGCGACCGTCATGACGCGGATGACAAGCGAAAACACAAGAGGCGCAAGGAGAAGGAGGCCGTCGTTCGTGTGGTCGATGATGACCTCGATGGGGACGACATGTGGGTAGAGAAGAACATTGACACGGACGGAAAGAAGGCGAGTGAGAGGTCATCACGTCTTTGAAGTGGCCCTGTTTAATCGTCATACAGCCAATTGCAGCGGATATACCAACTGCAGAGAGCCTCAAGTTGACCTCGCGTGCTCACTCCAAGCCTGAGGATCCATCCCCTCCCACGGCCATTGTAGCAGAGTCCTCATTAAAACGAGATGACTGGATGCTTGAACCTTCAACATCCTCTATTGAATCTCCGGCGACGTCGCGCCCCCAGTTCGACGGTGGCGATGAATCTCTCACGGATGGTTATGGTGAACCCTCGACAAGCGCCAGGACACTTGGAGGTGGGGTCGACTTTTTCGCAAGCCTTGGAAAAGAAAAGGAGCGAAAGCCAAAGCCAGAACAACCTAACCCAGACAAGGTAACCTCCTAACTTCACGTCTATTGCTTGACTCGAATCTTGCCTTCCAGTTACATGTCAGTTCGAAAGAGTTGAACACGCAACTTAAAGAGGGAAAATCGCTGGCCGAATACTCTGAGACACCAGCCCCCAAGTCCATCACTCCTGGTGGTGCGGGTTCACAATGGCGCATGATGCGTCTCCGCCGTGTTTATGAGACCGCGCAAGAGGAGAACAGGCCCGTCGAGGAGGTCGCTGTCGAACGTTTTGGCTCACTCGAAGCGTTCGATGAAGCTCGAGAAGAGCGACGCATTCTCGACGAGCGTGAGGGTAAGCGGGTTGAGCGCGGGCGTGGGGCAGTTAAAGGAAAGCGTCGGGGGGATTCAGACTTTCCGAAGGTCGGCGAGAAAGGCTTCATGTTCAACGATCTTGGCGGCAGTCGTGCGTCATCGCATGGTCCGAGCTTCCGAAGACCCGGTGGTTCAGGAGACAGCGCGCCATCCACGCCTTCGCCACAAACGGGGCCGCCGTCCGCAGCGCGTCCTCGCTTCGATTCCCTTCGTTTGTCCTCGCAAACGGGTACTCCGGGCCAGCAAGTGCACACACCGATACCATCAGTCATGACGCCGCAGCTAGGAAGCAAGCGTGCGCTCTCCCCGTCGTCGCTTAATAGGTTGCAAGCAAAGGTCCTACGCGCCAAGCTGACCAGTGGGCCAGACGCGGAGAAGCTGGAGAAGGAATATGAAGAGGAGATGCGGCGTGCAAATGGCGTCACCACGGACGAAGATGGTACCCGGACGCGGACACGTGTGGAAGTACTGCCTACTCTCGATGCACGCGGAAGACTTTACGACGTTGGACACGGAAAAGACGATGGAAAGCCACTTGCTGGGAATAGAAAGAAGAAAGAGAAGGTGTGTACCTCGAACGTCCAACTAAATACAGTTCTTTGACGGTCCGCGCAAGGTGGAGACCCGCGATCCGAAGACGGGAGAGATTATCCGGTACAACGCTGACGATGACACCACCACTTTGGGAGAGTTACTGCGCCAGGAGAAGTTCGGCGCTGGAATGGCAGATCAAAAGGATCTCGACATGCAATTTGCACAATCCATTATGACAGATGGGGGATTTGTGGTGAGTCTAAGGATTTATGTATGTGTCACTCTTCTCAAATATGCACACGATGCCAGAATGATCTTGATTATATGGATGATAATGCCGAGAGGTTGGGTAGGCAAAAGATGCGCACAGATGCCATGAAACGCCAGTTTGCAATTCAGGGTGCGCGTCATGTCCTTCATCGCTTGGAAGGGTGCTAATTTGAGCTTCAGACTACAAGCGCACCCAGAAGGCATTGGCGTCATGTCCGTATTGTTATGGCGAAGACGATTCCCTTCCAAAAGCTCCCATGGTTGCCCTGGGCTCAAGGGTGTATCTCTCTTGCTCCCTTCATGAAGAGTTGGTGCCAGGGCACTGCTTAATTGTGCCAATACAACACCATCTGACCTTGCTTGAAGGCGATGATGATGTCTGGGATGAAATTCGGGTACGTGCTTGATTTCCTGAGATAAGCTGATGATATTGAATGTCACTTCGTAGAATTTCATGAAGAGCCTGATGCGGATGTACGCTGAAGAGGACAAAGGGGTCGTCTTCTACGAGACTGTTATCACGCTGAAGTGGCAGAAACATAGCGTCATTGAGTGTGTCCCTGTTCCTTGGGAACAGTTCGACGTTCTCCCTGGCTACTTCAAGGCACGTGTTCTCACAGGATCAACCCTCCCTTTTTTAAAAAACAGTCTATGTAGGAGTCTATTTTGATGAGTGAAGCAGAATGGTCGCAGCACAAAAAACTGATCGATTTTGCCACTCGACCTGGTGGATTCCGACGAATGATGGTTCCCAATCTACCATACTTTATGGTCCAGTTCGACCACAAGGGCGAGAAGGGATATGGACACGTGATCGAAGGCAGCGGAGATGCTGGTGGAGATGAGGAAGGATTGGACGAGGGTGAGAAAGGCGGCGGTGATTTCCCCAGGTATGCCCGCTATCCTGCATCCCTGAAACCGGATTGTTCATTGTGCTCACTCACTCACTTGTGCCAGGTACTTCGCAGGAGAGATCATTGGGAACCTGTTGGAGTTGGAGCCCAGACGGTGGCGACGTCCTCGACGATTGGACTTTGGGCGGAATAAAGAAAGGGTGGCGAACTTCAAGAAGCGATTCGATCGGTTCGACTGGACCGGATTGCTAGAACGCTCCAGCCGATGATGAGAGTCGTTGATTTACTGTAGACACACTCATATTCTACTCTCGCCCTGTTTCATCACTGCCATGTATTCCATCTTAAGACTATCAGCGCCGTTAAAACCAAACAACTCGTTCTGGCGTTCCACGTGCGTTCCAGGGACTCACGCTTGGGCATGGCCTACGTATCAAACCCAAACCCAAGCCCGCCCTTACTCGACCGAACAGGCGCAACCTGAAGCAATCCCACTTCGACGTTCCTACCTTTATGGTCCGTAAGATCCCAAAACATGCTCTTGGCGAGAGCACATAGCCTTTCCTTCCTTTAGTGCCAGCCTCGTCAGACCGTTTGCTCCGGAAGTCTGTTTCCGTCGGTTCAGACGTCATCATTTACGACCTTGAAGACAGCGTCGCACCCTCGGAAAAAGGAAAGAACGAGGCGAGAGAGCGACTCACGGAGTTCCTGACGGCAAGATTCTTAATGTATTCGATGAGGCCGTCGCTGATCCCTTGCAGCAGAAAATCCCGGAGGATCAACTCCCACACCCTTCTCGCATCGCCGTTCGCATAAATGACCCACATAGCCCCTTCTTCGAGCGCGATATCGTTAGCATCGTAAGGCCGCCTTTCTCTCCATCGATCTTTTTGAGCATAGGCCGAACACGTGTTTGCCACTCTTCAGCTCACAATCCCCGCCGTTCGGACGCTGGTGTTGCCCAAAATTCACTCCGTTGAGGAACTGGAAACGGTCACGGACGCAATCGAAGCGTTTGGTCGGGCAAAGGGGACCATCCATTTCGTCGCTACTATCGAAAGTGCGCGCGCCCTCCACAACATCGGAACGATTGCTGCCTGGAGATCCGTGTACGGGCCCGAGAAGGGTGGTGAGCTCAAGGCGCTCTTGGTGACTCCTTCTACTCCTCCCGCGGTCATTACTGGATATTCACCATGCTTTACGTCCTAGTTTGGAGCAGAAGACTGTATGGTTTTCTTGCCCACTTGTTTCAGGGAATGTGCTAATTGGAATGGTAAAGACTGTGCAAACACGTCCGTCATTCGAACGCCCTCCCGTCAAGAATTGCTCTATCCTCGGTCCAAAATTGCCGTCACAGCAAGAGCTTTCGGCCTCGAGGCTATTGATATGGTCTGCGACACTTCTCTCTGAGTATGACCTAGCCCAGCTAAACTACTACAGGTTTGCGTAAACTACAGCAATTTGGAGCATTTACAGGACGAATGCGCAGACGGCCGGAGATTAGGATTCAGCGGCAAGGTATCTAATCCTCTTTATATTTTCAAAAGCTCGAACATTAAGAGGTCACGACGCTTTTCAGCAAGCGATTCACCCATCCCAAATCGAGGTTATTCAAATGACGTTTGTCCCATCTGAGAAAGGTACCCGGTTTTGCGTCCTGTACGCATCGCTGTGGGGAACAAGCTGACCTCCTGCAAGAAATTTTACGTGCTGCACAGATATTGGACAAAATGGCGCAGGCACATGCCGCGCATAAAGGAGCTGTGGGTCTCGAGCTGGGCGACAAGGCGGGCCACAAGGAAATGATTGATGCACCTATGTTGAAACAGGTGACATTAGTGGGTCCATGTATCCATTCGTTCGTCTAATTTTTTACTGTCTAGGCGGAGAAGACAATCCAAATGGCTCGCGCTGCAGGCCTTCCCATCCCAATACTGCCTCAGGCTTGAGAACGGGAACAAGTCTTTCGAGTAGCCCTCACATTGATGCGACTACATCAATATCGAATAAGCTGCGGGTACTACAATCTATGTATACAGTACATCCAAACGCTCAGCAGACTTGCCTGATAAGCCAAGTTTCAGGGCGCCGATACCTACAACTGGCGTTACCGTACATTCTTCGATTTTATGGTGATATCGTCATATAGATAGCAATCACGCATTACAAAAGCTAGTAGTATCGACACACAATATCAACATTCGGTGTAAAACGCATGTTCAACTTTCTCTTTTACTTGCAAAGAATTGACTGGCTGTCTTGACCGCTTGACCAAATGACTGTGTTACAATGAGTGATTTACCGATCCACCTGGGCAGCTTGCTGTGAATCTTTTCAGACTGGTAGCGCATGTCGACAAGGACAAGCATGGACCAGTCATTCCTGTGACGTATAGCACGACCTGCGGGGTGGCTTAATGAGTCCCTACTCGGCGCGGGTTGATCCCTCAACCAACTACCCACCGATACTCTGGTTCACCGAATTCATACACATGTTTTCATAGAGCTCTTTCCCTGCTGCACCGTAAGTAGAGCCCGCGTTCTTCGGCGCGACTTCTCCGGTGAGTCGGTCTGCGTGTTTCAGTCGCTCTTGAAGTTCCGCCGATCCCAAGTTGGCAAAGGGCAGACCGATCACCATGACCAAGCGTGCGAGGTCATCAGAGAAATTCAGTCCTTCGGACAGTTTTGCGCCGACAACGGCGAGTAAAAGTGCACCCTTTGTCTGGGGGACAAGGGTGAGTCACTTGAGACAGGGTTGCAAGGTGGGCAGGGACTAGTTCTGGTGACTTACACTACTTCGGATTTCTTCGGCATACTGAGACAGTAGCTCGTGGACGTCAGTCGTTGATTCCATAAACACCTGTACGACGTCAGGAGCACGACCAAGTCACAGTAGTAGGTGCGCACCCTCTTCTTATTCCGTATGGCCCCCATGATTCCTTTCTCCTCCCACAAGTTCTTGACCTTTTCAAGAGTTTTATAGGAAGGCAGGAAGACCACCATGCCCCCGGGCACGATCCGAGCAAAGTTGGCTACGATTTGTCCAAGCTCAAATAACTGCAAGTCGTCTGAGTATTGGGGTAACCGGTAGTGCAGAGCTCGAATTCACCATGTCTCGGTTCTCCATATTCGAGAACTTGAAGGTGAGGTCGGTCCCTTGAGGCCCGCGGGGAAGAACCAGCGTCCGCAAGTTGGCTTCTGGTGTGATGTGATCGCATGAGAAAAGAGCTATCCTCGAGCTCGGCAGATGCGAAAAGAGTTGACTGGTGAAGTCTGACATCTGTTGCAGATTTTGAGAAACAGACGCCATACAGGATATGCATCAAAATGGATTCCCTACAGGCGACATGGTCCCACCGGCTAGGATGACAGAGCGCGCGGCGTCCACAACAGCACGAAATTGAGGCGCAGGGTTCAAGGACTGGTACTTTATTTGGATTTCCGGCTTGCCTTGCTCGTGCGAAGAAGCCTTGTGAGTAAAAATGATGCGACCATCTATCACAGGTGTAGTTTTCCCTTCGGGTCTAGTGGCGTAGACATACCATCGGTGGCTGCTGCTAGTGCGGCAATAAATTCTTGAACCGCAAACAGCGGTGGCGTTCCGAACTCAGAGTGGCCCATAGTACCTCCTACTGTTTAGCTTGTTAGATGATGTCCTCGGGTGCTGCCTGTTCCCACCAGCCTTTTTTCTCCGCCTTAGCTTTCGCCTTTTGAATGTACGTTGTGATCTTCCTTGCTAGCTGTATTCATAAGTGAGTATTCCCTGGAGGGATAACTGAGAGGTTGCGCCATGCCTTGCTCTTGCGGAGATAGCTCTGAATCTCGAGGAAATTGATCTCTTCGAGCTTTCCACCCAGTTTCGAGAGCAAACCATCGACAGCCATCACCTCGGGTGAGTTTCCCTGTTGCCAGTTTGAGAGTAAGCCCTTCAAAGTGTGCAGAAGGCGGTACAGGCGCTTTAAGTGAAGCACATGTTTTGACGCCAATCTGTTCTTGAACCGTGATATGTACGCTGTCAGCTGTTCCAAGCAAATATTTAGGGTCCCTAGTGGGAGCGTGACGGTGGATAACGAGAGCAAAGATGATATGAGATCTTGTGGAGTCGAACAGGTTCGTCAGGGTTTGTTGTGTCTACATGACACAATACTCACTGTGGGCTTCGTCGACGACGACAACTTGGTTTGTCAAGTCTATACCAAGACTTTCTCGAGCGTCGCGATGGAGAAGAAGGTTGTAAGGCAAGGTGACGACCTACACAGCTTTTCATCTCGTCACTTGCGCACTCCCAATCGAAGATGTGGACTCACTTCCGCTTGTGAAATAGCTTCGCGGGAAGCGAAATACGGACAGGTCTGGGACGCCTGTCCGGTAACGATTAAGTCTTCGATGTCCTTGGGAGACGCCTTGGGTCGTCATGGTGGTGAGAGGAAGGTGGAACCCGAGATAGAGAAAGCGCGAACTAGTATCTGGTCGCGAAAGTCATGCAGACGGTTGTCTTCAATGGCGTCTGGCTTTGGTAAATATGGACATCGCTTATCGCCCCCAGCTGCAGAGCAAGTTCCGTCACTTAGAGATAAGACACGGAGACAGGCGAGTGATGTTATACCTTGTAGAAGTTCTCGACAACGCTCATCAAGGTCCCCGCCTTGCGCCTTCAGTCTCTCATTTAAACAAAGCTGCTTCCGGGAACCGAGGTTCACGAAGCGAGTCTCTGGACGTCCATCGTGAGCGTCTGCACCCGAGCCCGTTGCCTCGTACTTTCGTTTCCCTCCTTCGTCACCTGCGAGCACCCCTGGTGTTGGGCAGCTGTGAGACGATGAGCTCACGTCACGATGAGCTTCCCGTCGAAGTTTCTTCAATTCAGGCACGATTTGAGATAACTGGGAGTGTGTCCGTGACGCATAGAATATCTTATTACATGATGGACGCTGGTTGTTTTGATCCGTTGTAGTGACATAACCCAGTCTCATTTTCCTGAAGAGTGCAGCTGAGTACCCCAAAAACTCAGATAACACACTCCTTACCGAACTGCGCTTTCTGTACCACCATCTAACTCGTCCTCGTCGTCGTCGGGCAGAAAAGAATCGTCGTCATCAGAGGCCACCTCTTCAGTGCTAGTAATTCTCTGTGACAAGTTAGATGTTATGGTAGGCGAGAAGATCAGGCATCACACCTGTCTTTTCAGGTTTCGCGCAAAGAATTTTCTCCTCAAAGTCTCTTCGCGCTTTCGTGCTGCAGCTAGATGCGCCTCGTATTCTGCGTCATCGGCTTCGAGTTCTCTGCGAAGTCGATCGCGGGTCTGTGAGATAACCCACTCTGGGGCTGGGCTCCCTCGTAAATATCAAAGCAAGGCACTTGTCAAGTTGTGACACCGACCATCGCCACTTGTCAAAGCGTCGAGCTGGCCTTTGCGCGCCCGGTACTTATCGTCATCCAACCAAGTGAGAGTGGCAGAAAGCAAGCTCAATGTTTTTCCCTAGGGACTACATCAGGCCGTATCTGTGAATGCTGATGCGACTTCTGACTGACCGTCCCGGTCGGGCTTTCGGCGATGGAGACTTGGCGGTGCTCAACCGCAGAATAGATGTGCCGCATCAGGTCAACTTGGATTGAATATGGTGTATCAAAAGGAAAGGCTGGAAATGAGTCTGGAGTAGGAAGAGTGAGGGAAGCTTGAACAGATTCTTGCGAAGTGGCCATGAGCGCTGAGTACTGAGTACTGAGTTCCGAGCACTTTACAGCGGTACCGAACTGAATATTCCAGCCCTGGAGACGCGCCAATCCAATTTAACTTAATTCTCGCGACGCGAAGCGTTACGTCACATCACGTGCACGTAAACACACGCCCATCACATCATGACCGCAAGTGCCTGTCCACACAGCACACTGATTTCAGACTTTTCCCGACCTCAATACTCTCGATGGCGTCCGGTTCAGGAACCTCTGAAATATCCAAAGCACTATTGGAAGATTTTGGATCCACCCCTGGATGCGATGACCATTTCATTGAACAATGTGCGTCCGCACGGCTAGGTTGACACGGATGCACGATGACGCGACTTTCGTAGGTGTTGGCCTTTGCCAAACGTTTTCGATTGTCCCACGCGATCTTTACTTCAAATGGGAATCTATCGTCCTTGCACCGCATGCGATGGGGCAGCGATACATAGATGGCAGTACCCCGAATGCTATCAGGACGCTCATTCAGACGGAACTCGGGAGAGCTGCTCTTTCCCAAAAATTCAAATCTGAACCAGGGGTACGGAAGGCAAGAGGCGCCGACACTGCGAGTATGCCCCATCTCAGGTCTCGGATGAAACTGCCTAATGTCGGCCTTGTGGATACAACTCTGGCCCCGCAATCCTCATCTGCGATGCCCCGAAACGTTGGGAAGGCCGGAACAAGTATGATTGCGTTCAAATGTAGTGATATAGAAGATATTTCTCGGGATCAACGAAATTGTACGCGCCAAAGCACTTCGAAGTGACGTCTGTCCTCTCAACAATTGTGATTAGATAAATACATGTACGAGAAGATCTCACAGCGAAGTGATGGTAAGTGCCTCTACACCAATCTGGACAACTAGTCGATTTGACGCCACGAATAGCTCTGGATGAGCGTATAGATGAGCTGGCAGATCTAGTCCGCCGACATTACGGCTTGGCTGATCTGGGGGATCCTTCTACCTCCACCGATGTGAGTCGCCTATGCAGTTTCTGTGGTGTCGTTTATCAAGCGATTTCAGGAAGAGGTCATCGTTGTTGGTCGAATTACCCTCGATGCGGAAGCTTCTTCTGGCTCCGGAAAGCTAAACGAAGCAAGCCTCCACATCGAATCATCACGAATGATGGGATCGGGCGTCCGTGTCCCTCTGAAGTTCACACCAAACTTCAAAGTACGGGGAGGCCCCAAAGGGCAAGCCA
>Ga0307510_10007256_pt1 | contig 13200 bp, 13 predicted proteins | sample 12_EM_MG_FD_207224 | JGI IMG/M metagenome (GOLD analysis project Ga0307510, IMG submission 207224) | Populus trichocarpa ectomycorrhiza microbial communities from riparian zone in the Pacific Northwest, United States - 12_EM | ecosystem: Host-associated > Plants > Roots > Unclassified | place... | reverse complement strand
ATGGCCAACCCGATGTACGGCTTCATCGCACGCGAGATCGAGACGCTGGCGCAGGAGCGCTACGGCTTTCGCATCATGATCGGCAGCACCTACCGCGACAAGGACAAGGAGGCGCGCTTCTTCGAGGACCTGATGGCCCACGGCGTGCGCGGCGTGATCATCATCTCGTCGCTGATCGACGAGCGCCATTTCGAATCGGCCGGCGAGCGCGGCCTCGTGATGGTGAGCTACGACCGCCGCGCGACGCCGGGCGCGCCCTCGGTGATCGACCATGTCTCGGTCGACAGTTTCGAGTCGGCACGCCTGGCCACGGCGCACCTCATAGAGCGTGGTCACAAGCGCCTGGCCTTCGTCACGCCCACCGGGCGCACGATGAGCCGCGCCGAGAAGATCAACGGCTTTCTCGCCGCCGCCGAGAGCGCGGGCCTGTCGCGCAGCGCGCAGGTCATCGAAGGCCGGCTGGTCGACGATTACGGCGACTCGATGATGAGCGAGCTCGGCCGCCTGCAGGCCGGCCTGCTCGCGAAAGCGAAGGACCGGCCCACCGGCGTCGTCGGCGTCAACGACCTGCTCGCATTCGGCCTGATGGCGGGCTTTCGCGACGCGGGCCTGGCGGTGCCGGCCGATGTGTCGGTGGTCGGCATCGACAACCTCTTCCTGTCGACGCTGATGTACCCGGCGATGACCACGGTGCGCGTGCCGGTGCCAGAGATGGCGCAGGTGATGGTCGACCGCGTCATCGGCCGCCTCGCTGACGCCGACATCCCGACCGGCGAGTTCATGTTCGCGCCCACGCTCGTCAGCCGCGATTCGGTGGCCGCGCCGCCGCGCCGCACCCGCTCATGATCGACGTCTTCGTCAGCCATCCGCAGAGCAAGCTCGCCACCTACTACGGCGCGCGCGCGACCGCGGCGCTGCAGGCCGTGGCCCGCGTGCGTTTCAATCCGGGCGACACCGATCTCGACGCCGACGAGCTCGTCGCCCTCGCGCGCGATGCCGACGTGATCGTCTCGTACCGCCAGACCGTCGGCGACGAACGCGTGTTCGCGGCGCTGCCCGCGCTGAAGGCCTTCGTGCGCTGCGCGATCGACATCCGCAACATCGATGTCGCCGCCGCGAGCCGGCACGGCGTGCTCGTGACGCAGGCCAGCGCGGGCTTCATCGCGTCGGTGTCGGAGTGGATCGTCGGCGTGATGATCGACCTGAGCCGCGGCATCGGCGCATCGACCGCGCTCTACCACGCATGGCGTCCGGCGCGGCCGGCGATGGGCCGCGAACTGCGCGGCGCGACGCTGGGCGTCATCGGCTACGGGCAGATCGGCCGGCACTTCTGCGAGCTGGCGCTGGCGTTCGGCATGCGGGTCGTGGTGCACGATCCGCACCAGGCCACGCGCAGCGAACGGCTGCCGGAGCTCGGCCTCGACGAGCTGCTCGCCTGCGCCGACTATGTCGTGTGCCTTGCTGCGGCCACGCAGGCCACCGAGAACATGATGAACGCCGCGGCGTTCGCGCGCATGCAGCCGCATGCGATGTTCATCAACGCGTCGCGCGGCGAACTTGTCGACGAAACCGCGCTGCTCGCGGCGCTCGATGCCGGCACGATCGCAGGCTGCGCGGTCGACGTGGGCCGCGCGCCGGACCAGATGCCGTCGCCGCATGTCGCGGCACACCCGCGTGTGATCGCCACGCCGCACATCGGCGGGCTGACGCCGGCGGCCATCGAGCACCAGGCAATGGAAACCGTGGCGCAGATCACCGAGCTGATGCAGGGCCGCGTGCCGATGGGCGCCGTGAACGCGCCGCAGGCGCGGCGCTGGCAGGTGGCGTATGCGTCGGCCGTCCAACCGTGAGCGACGCCCTGATGACCTCCTACCCCGGCGCGTGCGACTGCCACGTGCACATCTACGAAGACGGCTACCCGCTGGTGCCCAACGTCGCATGGGTGCCGCGCCATTCGCCGGTGGCGAGCTACCGCGCCGAGGTGCAGGCGCCGCTCGGCCTCACGCGTGCCGTCATCGTGCAGCCCACCGGCTACGGCTTCGACAACCGCTGCACGCTCGCCGCCGTGGCGCAGCTGGGCGACAACGCGCGCGGCATCGTGCTGATCGCACCCGATGCGCCGGACGCGGAGATCGCGCGGCTGCACGAGGCCGGCATGCGCGGCGTTCGCTACATGATGCTCGGCGGCCCGCTCTCGTGGCAGTCGATCGAGCCGATGGCCGACCGGCTGGCCCGTGTCGGCTGGATGATCAATCTGCAGCTCGACGGGCGCACGCTGCCCGAGCACGAAGACGTGATCAAGCGGCTGCCGTGCCGCGTGGTGATCGACCACAACGGCAAGTTCCTCGAGCCCGTCGCGCCCGATCACGCGTCGTTCCAGTCGCTGCTGCGCGTGCTCGACTCGGGCCGGGTGTGGATCAAGTTGTCGGCGCCGTACGAAACCTCGCGCAGCGGCCCGCCGCGCTACGACGACGTGAGCCTGCTCGCGCGCACACTGGCCGAGAAATTCCCCGAGCGCTGCCTGTGGGCCAGCAACTGGCCGCACCCGTCGCGCGACCCGGTGCCGGCCATGGCACCGCTCTACGAGCTGCTGTTCTCGTGGGCGAGCAGTGATGACGCGCGGCGCAAGATCCTGGTGTCGAATCCGGCGGAGCTGTACGGGTTCTGAGCGGATTCACCCCCCACGAACGACTGTGGCGCACTCCCTCATTCGCAGTGGTGCGGCGTGGCGCGCAAGCCACCATCATCTGTTGCATCACTTCGGGAGTTCGTCATGCTCGAATCAGCTTGCAGCACGTCGGCCGCGCCGGTGGAGATTCCGCCCGGCCATGTCGGAGAGTTCGTGATCCCCGGCACCGGCCGCACCGTGTGGTGGACGGGCCGCGTCGCGATCGGTCTGCGCCATCAACCGATGCGCTTCGATGCGACCTCGCAGTCCTCGCTGTGGATTCAGAGCCTGATGCTGGGCGGTTCGCGCGCGGCCCTCAGAACCTGAGCGTCGCCGAGGTGCTGGCGAGCCAGGTGCGACCGGGCGCCGGCTCGAAGAAGCGGCTGTTGCCCTCGTTCACGATCACCGAGCCGGCATAGCGCCGGTCGAACAGGTTGTCGGCGCGCACGAAGCCGCCGATTTCCCACGCGCCCAGGTTCAGCACATAGCCGACATGCGCCGCGGCCACGGCATAGCGCGGCGCCGCGTCGCTGTTCGCATCGTTGACCATCACGGCGGTCACGTAGCGCGCCTCCACGCCACTGCGCCAGCCGGTGCGCGGCAGCCAGCCCAGCGACGCGAACAGCGCGCCGCGCGCGATGCCCGGAATGCGGTTGCCGGCCGCGACCTGAACCGTGGGCGTGGCGCAGGGCGACGCGGTGCAGGTCAGGAAGGCATCGCGGTAGGCCGCGTTGAGCAGCGTCGCCGCGAGTTGAGCGCGCAGGTTCTCGGCATAGGTGGCCGACCAGCTCAGCTCCAGCCCGGTGCGCCGCGTCGCGCCGGCGTTCTGGTAGGTCGAGCGGCCGCCGACGTTCGTCTGCGTCACGATCTCGTTCTCGGTATCGGTGCGGAATGCCGCCGCCGTGAGTTCGCCCCAGGGCCCGAGCCGCGTCTTCACGCCGGCCTCGACGCTGTCGCTGCGCGCGGCCTGCAGGCCGAAGTTCAGCCCGGTGCCGCCGCCGCTGCGGTAGGCCAGCTCGTTCAGCGTCGGCGTCTCGAAGCCGCGGCCCGCGGTGGCGTAGAGGTGCACTGAATCGGAGAGCGCGAACATCAGGCCCAGCACCGGCAGCGTCGCGCTGTAGTCGGCGTGGCCGCTGTCGTTGGGGTTGGCGCCGACCACGTAGGAATCGGTCGACGTGAAGCTCACACGGCTGTGGCGCACGCCGGCGTTGAGCGTCCAGCGCGGCGCGAACCGCCACTCGGCCTGCAGGTATTGATCGAACGCGTTGACGTCGTTGACCTCGTCGCGCCGCAGCGCGCCGCGCACGCCCAGCGTGCTGCCGATGAAGTTCTGGAAGCCCTGGCGGTGTTCGGCCAGCACATCGAGCGCCACGCCGCCGATCAGCGTGAACGGCGCGTCGGCGAGCTGCGTCTTGTGCGTCCAGCGCAGATCGGCGCCTTCGTAGTCGCGGCCCAGCGTGATCACGCCGCCGGGATGCAGCGGGCTGGCTTGCGCGGTGAATGGAATGGACTGGTACTGCTCGGTGCCGCGGTGGCCGGCGTAGACCAGCACGCGGGCCGCATCGGCGGCGCCGACGCGGCGATCGAGGATCACGCCGAACTGGGTCTGGTTCACGGTCTTGCGGGTGTCGTAGTCCAGCGCCGAGCTGTCGACGCTGCGCGGATCGCTCTCGAACCTGGAGCGTGGCAATCCGAGCGGGTCCTGCGCCTTGGGCAAGGCCAGGCTGTTGGCGAGCAGCGTGAGGCGGGTGTCCGAGTCGGGGCGCAGCGTGAGCTTGGCGTTGCCCAGCGTGCGTTCGGTGGCGCTGTGGTCGCGGTAGCCGTCGGTGCTGAAGCGGCTCGCGCTGACGTTGTAGGCGAAGCTGTCGCCTTGAGATCCGCTCGCCTGTGCGCCGTAGCGCAGCAGGCCGTCGCTGCCGCGCGCCGCGCCGAAGGTGAAGCTCGGTGGCCCGGAGCCTTCTTCGGTGAAGAGCTGGATCACGCCGCCGGAGGAGTTGCCGTAGAGCGCGGAGAACGGCCCGCGCAGCACCTCGATGCGGCCGACCGAGCCGAGTTCGACGTTGCTGATCTGCCCCTGGCCATCGGGCAGCGTGGCCGGGATGCCGTCGACATACAGGCGCACGCCGCGGATGCCGAAGGTCGAGCGCGCGCCGAAGCCGCGCACCGAGATCTGCACGTCCTGCGCGTAGTTCTGCCGGTCGCGTGCGAGCAAGCCGGGCACAGCGCCTAGGCTCTCGGAGAGGTTGATCAGTGCGTGGCCCTCGCGCACCTCGGTGGCGTCGATGCGCGAGATCGCGGCGGGGACATCGAACGCGCGCGCCTCGGTGCGTGTGGCGGTGACGACGACGGGGGCGAGCTGGGTTGCGGGCGTCGGCGGGGCGACGTCTGATTGCGCGAGCGCTCCCAGCGGCGCGGCGAGGCACAGCGCTGCGCCAACGCGCGTCGGAAAAGTGGGGGGCATCGTGTCTCCAGAGTTGGCACCTTGCCGATGCCGCGAATTGGCGTGCATCATCGGCGTTGCCGGGGCGCCGGGTCAAATCCGCGAAAATCGCGTGTCCGGTGCATCGATCTGCACCATTCCGCACCAATCCCAGTCAGTCCGAATCAGTCGACCAGAAGAGTCCCATGAACGACACCGTCAATTCGCCGCCATCACCGCCACCGCTCCCCGACCACCTGTCCGTCGACCCGCGCAGCCCGCACCATGTGGCGGCCGTGTTCGAACACGGCATCGGCATCCGGCTCAACGACAAGGAGCGCTTCGATGTCGAGGAGTACTGCATCAGCGAAGGCTGGGTCAAGGTGCCCGCCGGCAAGACGCTGGACCGCAAGGGCCAGCCGATGATGATCAAGCTCAAGGGCAGGGTGGAGGCGTTCTACCGCTAGAACATCGCTTGATCACCGTCAGAGCGGCACTGCGGGCGCGGCGGCCAGCGCCACGCGCTGCTTCCAGCGCAGCAGGCCGATCGCATACGCGATGTAGTAGCCCGCCAGCGTGCCGAAGATCGCGAGCGTGAGGGGGCTGCGCACGAAGTCGGCGGGTGTCAGCGACGGCGCGTTGGCCACCGTGTACGCATGCATCAGCCGGTACAGGATGCGGCCGATGAACAGCAGCGACAACGCCACGCCGAGGTAGGCGCTGGGCGTGTAGAACAGGCCCTGCGGCGTCTCCTCGAAGGTGGTGAGGTGCAGGCCGTAGACGCCGAGCGCCGCGCCTGCCGCCACACCCGCGAGCAGCGTCAGCAGGTTGACCGGATGTGCCAGCGAGGCCAGCACCAGCAGCGCCAGGATCAGCGGGAAGAAGCCGACGGTGAACCAGGGGCGCCATTGCGTCAGCCGCTGCCGGCCGATCATCCGGCGCACGCGCGAATACAGGCGCCAGGCGACGAGCGCGGCGATCCCGAGCGTGACCATGATCGAGGGATGCGGCGGTGCGATAGGCATGCGCAGAACTGTAGCGCCAGTGGCCGGCGCGGTGCGCGCAAAGATATTTTCATCGCGACGGAATACCCCGCCGCCGCGCGCCGTCTGCTCCATCGACAAGGACACATCGCCCTTGCGTCAACCCCTTCGGAGCCACCCATGTTCAGAACACTTCTTCTCGCCGCGGCCTCGACCGCGCTGCTGATCTCCGCCGGCTGCAGCAGCTACGGCGCGTCGTCTGCGCCCGCGCCGGCGATGTTCGCCAGCGGCGTGCTGGTGGCGCCCAGCGGTATGACGCTCTACACCTTCGACAAGGACGTGGCCAACAGCGGCAAGAGCACCTGCAACGGTCCGTGCGCCACGCTGTGGCCGCCCGCGATGGCCACGGCCACCGACAAGCCGACGGGCAGCTACTCGATCGTCACGCGCGACGATGGCTCGATGCAGTGGGCCTACAAGGGCAAGCCGGTCTACACCTACAAGCCCGACCAGAAGGCCGGCGACCGCACCGGCGACAACTTCCGGGATGTATGGCATGTGATCAAGGAGTGACGCCAATCACACGGCCAATCACACGGCGAATCGCGCGGCGCACGATGCGGCGTCGCGCGTGATAATCGGCCACGACTCGCTGCCAGGAGTGGCCACCATGTTCCGCGCACTCGCTTTCTGGTGTCTGATGACCTTCGTGCCGGTCGCGTGCCTGGCCGGACCGCCGGAACTTGCGCCTGCCGATGTGCGCGCGGTGCGCGCCGCAGTCGAGGGCCAGTTGAAAGCGCTGGCGGCCGGCGAGCCCGACGTGGCGTTCGCGTTCGCGTCGCCGGAGATTCGCACCCAGTTCCATGACGCCGCGCTGTTCGCGTCCATGGTTCGCCGCAGCTACCCGATGCTGATCCGGCCGCTGTCGGTGAGCTACTTCGTGCCCGAGACCGAAGACGGCGTGGTCACGCAAAGCATTCAGGTGCGCGACCGCGACGGCAATTTCTGGCGCGTGGTCTACGAGCTGCGGCAGCAGCCCGACGGCAGCTGGCGCATCAACGGCTGCGCCGTGGCGCCAGACGACGATTCGTCGACGACCTGAACCTGCCCCGATCGACCGAGCAAGCCTGCGCGCAGGCTACTTGGCGCGCGCCATCACCATCATGATGGCGTTGACCTTTTCCTTGATCTCGACCAGCTCGTCATGCATCGCGTCGAGGCTGTCCTGCTCGTCCTCGGTGCGCGCATCGGCGCGCAACTCGGTGTCGTCCACCGGCTGCAGGTCGGCGCGCAGGCCGTGCAGTTCCAGACCGATCCAGACCAGCGCGGCCAGCAGGGCCAGGCGCCATGCTGCGTCGGCCATCGTTCGCGCCAATCTCATGGTGTTCCTCGTTTCCTAGCGCCAGCCTCGGTGCCAGCCGTACTGGGGATGATGCCAGCCCCAGCCGTAGTGGGCATGGTAGGCCCAGACGAAACCGGGGCCTGGTGTGGCGTACGTGGGGCCGACATACACGACCCCGGCCGGCGCCGCATACACCGGCGCGACCGGCGTGACGACGCAGCCGGTGAGCGAAGCGGTGGCCACCAGAGCGATGGCCGTGAGCGATGCGATCTTCATGGGATGACCTCCACGCGCAGCGCACTGCGCGAATCGATGACGACGTGAACGAGCGAGCGTCGAGCGCGATGCTCGACCCCGAGCATCAACCCCGCACTTGCGCGTCGTGCTTCTGGCGATGGATGCGGCCGCTCTGGCGGTTCTCCGAGCGCTGGATGCGGCCTTGCTCGGCCTTGCCCACGTGCCCGTCGGCGCCGGCCGCGGCTTCCTTGCGATCGACATGCGCCTGGCCACGTTCGAGCTTGGCGGCTTCGTGGTTGGTCAGCGAACCGTTCTGCACGCCGGCTTCGATGCGCTTTTGTTGATTGACGTTGCGCGCCACGTCCGCCTGCATGCGCTTGGACGATGCCGAGTTGGGGTTGCCGGTGGCGGCGTTGTGCTTGTCGGCCGCGATGTCGCCGCTGACCTTGTTCTGCGCGGCGGTCAGTTGCGCGCGTTCTGCGGTCGACAGCTTGCCGTCTTTCAGATCCTTGGCCTGAAGGCGATCGACATGGCTTTCTTCGCGTTCGAGCTTGGCGGCTTCCTTGGTGTTCAGCGAACCGTCCTTCAGGCCGTTCTCGATGCGGGTCTGCTGGTTCACGTCGCGCTGCGTGGTGCTGGCGGCAGTGGTCTGCGCGAAGGCGCAGACACCTGCGAGCGAGAGCGCGGCAGCGAGCAGTGTGCGGGTCATCATCATGATCTTGGCTCGTTCGTTGTTTGTCGGTTCGGCGGTGCGGTGTGCACCCGTCGATGTGTCAAACAACGAGGCTGGCAAGCGGGACGTTGACCGCCCATCCGTAAGCCAACGTAAAGCGCCGCGCGCCCGGTCGCTCGCTCAGGAGGTGGATTCGGCCGGCGGCGTCGTCACCACCTGGCCGTCTTTCACCGGCAGCGTGGGGCCGGGCTTGAACGATGTGCGCACCGTGCCGTCCTGGCCGTCGAGGCGGTAGGTGACGTTGTAGCCGACCACCTTCTGCGACTTGTCGTTGACCATCTTGCAGCGGCGCTCGGTCGTCGTCGTGACGTCCTTCTGCTGCATGTTCTTCTGCACCTGGTTGCCCGCATAGCCGCCCGCCGCAGCGCCGGCCACGGTGGCCAGCGTCTTGCCCTTGCCGCCGCCGATCACGCTGCCCAGCAGCCCGCCGCCCACCGCACCGACCACGCTGCCGGCGATGCGGTTCTTGTCCTTCACCTCGGCCTGGTGCTGCACCTGCACGTTGTCGCATTGCTCGCGCGGCGTGACCACGGTCTCGTTGATCTCCTTGACCGCGACGACGTCGGCGAACTTCGGTTTCGTCAGCGCCTTGTAGCCGGTGACGCCGCTCGCACCCAGCACCACCATCGCGATGCCGCCCACGGCGATGCCCTTGATCATTGACTTGTCCATGTGCGTGACCTCCATTTTTCGGATGCCGCGATTTTCGCCGCCAATCGGTCCGGGTGCGTGACAGGAGGTGTCGGACAAATGCGCGCCTGCGCCTAGGTCGAGGCGCCGCGACGCAACGAATGTCAGGCCGTGATGTTCTTCTTCGGCGCGAACAACTTGTCGAGGGATTCCGCGAACGAGCGGAAGTCGATCGGCTTGGTCCAGTAGGCCGCCATGCCGGCGCGCAGCGCCTTGGCGATGTCGTCCGGCATCGCGTTCGCCGAGAGCGCGACGCACGGGATGGCCGCCGTCAGCGGGTCGGCGCGCAAGCGGCGCACCACTTCGAAACCATCGAAGTCGGGCAGCTGCATGTCGACCAGGATGAGGTCGGGCATGAACTCGCGCGCGCGTGCGACGCCGCTTTCGCCATCGGCTTCGCTGACCAGCGTGAGCCCCGAGAAGCGCTTGATCAGTTCCTCGACGATCAACACGTTCACCGGGTTGTCCTCGATGTAGAGAATCTTGCCCTGGTAGGTGCGCTCGCTGAAATCCAGCCGCGTGGTCTGCAGCGTGGACGCCGCTTCGAGCGCGCGCTCGTTGGCGGCTTCCAGCGTCACGACGAACTCGCTGCCGACACCGGGTTGGCTGCGCACCTGAACCTGCCCGCCCAGCCGCTCGACGATGGCCTTGACGACCGCCAGCCCGATGCCGATGCCTTCGATGCCTTCGAGTTCCAGCCCGAGGCGATTGAACGGCTCGAACAGGTGCCCGATGCGCTCCGCTGAAATGCCGCGCCCCGTGTCGCGCACGCTCAACATCACGCGCGCGCCGTCTGCGCGCGCCGAGATCACCACCTGCCCGCCGTCGCGGTTGTACTTGATCGCATTGGTGACGAGGTTGATGACGATCTGGCGCACGCGCGTCGGGTCGGCCCAGGCGACGACGTCGAGGTGCTCGACCTGCAGCGAGATGCCCCGCGTGCGCGCCTGCGGCAGCAGCAGCGGCAAGGTCTCGCTCACGGTGCGTGCCAGCGACACCGCGCCCAGGTTCATCTTGAGCTCGCCCGACTGCAGGCTCGAGAGCTCCAGCACATCGTTGATCAGCGACAGCAGGTGCTTGCCGGCGGCGTGGATGTGCTCGACGGTGCGTCGCTGTTCCGGCGGCGTGCGTTCGGCGTCGTTGATCATCAGCTCCGAGAAGCCCAGCACCGCGTTCAGCGGCGTGCGCAGTTCGTGGCTGATGCGCGCGAGAAACTTCGACTTGGCCTGGTTCTCGCGCTGTGCGGCAATGCGTTCCTGGCGTTCGAGCTCGTTGGTCTTGCCTTCGGTCACGTCCCAGTTGACGCCGGTCTGGCGCAGCATGCGGCCTTCGCTGTCGAGCACGGGAATCGAGCGCGATGCGAGCCAGCGCCATTGGCCATCGGGCCGCCGGATGCGGAACTCGTACATCGCGCTCTCGCCGTGCTTTAGCGATTCGGCCAGTGCATCCAGCACGCGTTGCCGGTCGTCGGGGTGCGTCATCGCCAAACGCTCTTCCACGCTCAGCGCCTGCGGGCCGGGCGGCAGGCCGCGCAGCAGGAACATCTGCTCGTCCCAGTAGGTGACGTTCTTGGCCGGATCGAACAACCAGGTGCCGATGCCGGCGCCACGCGCGGCCAGCGCGACGCGCTCGCTCGCCTGCTGCAGCGCGGCCTCGATGCGCTTGCGATCGGTGATGTCGATCGCGATGCCGTAGATGCGCCGCTCCGCGCCACGCAGTTCCATGTCTGCACGGCTGAGTATCCAGCGGGTGCTGCCATCGGAAAGCACCGCGCGGAACTCGACCTCGAAGGCCCCGCGGCCGCCGTTCAGCCATTCGAAGCCGACGCGCTTCATCATCGCCTGGTCTTCCGGGTGCACGCGCGCGTGGACGAACTCGATGAACGACGGCGGCTTGTCGCCCGCCGGCAGGTCGTAGAGCTCGAACATGCGCTGGTTCCAGTCGGCGTCGCCGGTGTCCAGGTTGGCGCTCCACGCGCCCAGGCCGGCCGCGCGCGTGATGGCTTCGAGGCGGCGCCCGAGTTCCGACGAGGTGCGCGCGGACGCGAGGCGATCAGTCACGTCCATGCCGACGCCGATGAAGGCGATCGCCTTGCCGTCGGCGTCGCGCTCCACGGTGCGGCGCGTCATCACGGTGCGCCAGCTGCCGTCGCCGTGCCGGTAGCGGGCTTCCATGTCGACGGGTCCCGGCGAGTCGAGCGCCTTGAGGGCGGAAGCGCCCACCGCGGGGAGGTCGTCCGGGTGTATGCGCGAGCGCACCTGCTCCAGCAGCATGCCGTCGGCCTGCGGTTCCCAGCCGAGCGAGCGGTAGGCCTGTTCGTCGTAGTGGATGCGGTTGGTCGCGAGGTCGTGCCGCCACAGGCCGATGCCGGAGAGTTCGATGGCGAGTTCGAGGCGCGCGTTGGCCTGCGTCAGCGAGCGCGCCATCTGGAAGGCTTCGGTGTCGTCGACCATGATGCCGATGACACGCACGGGAACGCCGTGGCTGTCGCCCTTGACCTCCCACTGCGAGTGAATGACCTTGATCGTGCCGTCGCCGTTGATGACCCGGTAGCGGCTCGAATAGCGGCCCACCTGCTTCGTGGATTCGGCGTAGCGCATGCTGCCGCGGTCTTCAGGATGGATGCGCTCGCGCGCCGCGTGGTGGTTGGGCGTGCCCTCGCTGGGCTGCATGTCGAAGAAGCGGAACACATGGCGGTCCCAGTGGCCGTCGCCGGTGTGGATGTCGCGCTCCCACACGCCGAGACGGCCGAACTCCTGCGCCATGTCGAGCAGTTCCGCGAGCCGCCGGGCTTCGCGGCGCTGGCGCCGCTGAACGCGCTGGTCCTGCAGCACGCAGGCGAAGCCACTCGCCTGGCCGTCGTCGAAACGCACGGCCTTCACGATGCACCAGAGCAGATCGTCTTCGGCGGTCTCGTTGGTGGCACCCGGCGAGCACAGCGCGATCTCGACGCCGCTGACGCCATCGCCGCTGGCCAGGCCCGCGACCAGCGTGGCGAGGGCAGCGGGGTCCGTGGCCGGCATCGCCAGATCGGCGAGGCGGCGCCCGAGGACGTCGTCCGCCAGCCCGGTCTGCTGTTGGAAGATGGCATTGCGCCAGGTGATCCGACCGTCCCGGTCGGTCGTCACGAGGAGATCGCCCCCGCGCGTCAGGAACGCGTCTACGGCCGCCGACGACGGTCGATTTCGGTTGTCCATGTGGTCCCTGGAAATGATGGCCTCATGCAGCAATGCGCGTGTGAATCGGCTGACGCAGACACATTGTGCGCCCGCCCCGGCCTCCGCCCGGGGCGGGACTTCTAGAATTGCGCGGCACATCAGGGAGCGCCATGAACGAGATCTGGGAGATGTCCGCGGCCGAGGTCGCCGAACACATTCGTTCGAGGAAGATCTCCGCGGAGGCGGCGGCGCGCGCCGCGCTCGCGCGGCTGGATGCCGTCAATCCCCGGATCAACGCGGTGGTCGACTGGCGGCCCGACGAGGCACTGGCCAGAGCGCGCGCCACCGACGCCGCGCTGGCGCGAGGCGAGGCGCCGGGCGTGCTGGCCGGCGTGCCCGTCACGGTCAAGGTCAACATCGACCAGGCGGGCTTTGCGACGACCAACGGCATCCGCCAGCAGCGCGACCTGATCGCCGCGACCAACAGCCCGGTGGTCGACAACCTGCTCAAGGCCGGCGCGACCATCATCGGCAGAACCAACACGCCGGCGTTCAGCTACCGCTGGTTCACCGGCAACCTGCTGCACGGCGAGACGCTGAACCCGCGCAACGCCGGCCTGACCCCGGGTGGATCATCCGGCGGTGCGGCGGCGGCCACCGCGGCGGGCATCGGCCACATCGCGCATGGCACAGACATCGCCGGTTCCATCCGCTACCCGGCCTACGCCTGCGGCGTTCACGGGTTGCGGCCCAGCCTGGGCCGTGTGGCGGCGTACAACGCGTCGTCGCCCGAGCGAACCATGGGCGGCCAGATCATGGCCGTGTCGGGCCCGATCGCGCGCACGGTGGCCGACATCGGCCTCGGGCTGGCCGTGATGGCCGGCGCCGATGCACGCGATCCGTGGTGGATGCCGGTGCCGCTGGTCGGTGCGGCCGTGCCGAAGACCGCTGCGTTGTGCACTCACCCAGA
>Ga0307510_10007255_pt1 | contig 13201 bp, 6 predicted proteins | sample 12_EM_MG_FD_207224 | JGI IMG/M metagenome (GOLD analysis project Ga0307510, IMG submission 207224) | Populus trichocarpa ectomycorrhiza microbial communities from riparian zone in the Pacific Northwest, United States - 12_EM | ecosystem: Host-associated > Plants > Roots > Unclassified | place... | reverse complement strand
ATATCAAAAATAATTTTTTTAAAATAAAAAAAATACTATTTTAATTTATTTTCAAATAAAAAATATTTTGTAAAGTAAGTTCTATTATACTAATAAATAAATAAATATTTAATAAATGCATATTTAATAGTAGAAAGTTCTATCATACTAATAAATAAATATTTAATAGTAGCATTCTTAGTAATAAAAGAGGAGTTAGCTTGGTCAATTTAATTATTATAGTTATAATAAATCACAAAATTAATAATAGAAACCGAACCTAAAGTCTTCAATAATTCTAGTGGGATCATTAGGCCTCTCTTTTGTGATTTGTCTGGCCTCTACTATATACTTGCATAAGATTAATTAAACATTTTTTCACGAATTAATTTTAGCTCAAGAACTCTACCCCGATATGATCCTTCCTCATTTGCTTGGCTCGATTTATAATTTCAATTCCAAAACCGGCAGCCCATCCTCAACTCCTCTTTCTTTTTTGAAGGGTTTTGCATGTGATTTGACTCTGCATAGCAAAGGAAAAGAAGAAAAATGACAGAATTCTTGCACCATCTTTAGTAAAATCTAACATTGGCCTCTACCTCTGAAGATCATGAAATTAAGGGAGAGCAGTCTCTTTCTTTTGTCTGCTATTATCATCATTATTATTTCAGAAAGATGGAAGGCAGCGGCTATTAAATGGCACAGGAAGGGCTTTGTCAAAAGGGAATGTGATTTCTAATCAATGCTTTCGCTGCTGTAGTTAGGTAAAAGGAGAAGGTATCCTATATTCTATGGGGCAGCAGATATCTGTTTTTGTCCTCAAGGATAAAGAATAATTAAGCATGGAGACGAGGTTGTTCGGGAAAAGGAAGGGCAGTTGCATGTCCTTCTCTATATTCCATGGCTTTTTGACAGTGAGACTTGCAAGCAATATATATCGTCGATGGAGTGAGGAGAGATTTCACGGATTTGGTATAGAAGATCGGAGTTTGGATCACCAGTTCTTGACTTCCTGCGTTCTTATGCCACTGTTTCTCCATTTGTTAGACTTGATCGTGACGTCTGGATCATTTCTAATTTCCATCCCATTTATATTTCGAACCCTTTTTTGGTTTCGTTTCCAGCGGGTAGATTGAGACTTCTTCTTGTAAATAAATAGTAACAGAGCCATAAAAGCATCCGTGATTTCTCTTTTCTTAGCTACAGTTGCTTGTTTTGGTTTTTTTCTCAAATAGCAAGAATACACATAATGTAAAGGACTTTCTTTTCTTCTTCTTTTTATGAATTGTTATATTTGAAGGGATTTTTTTTTTTATTTACGTGGGTGTCCGGATCAGCTTGCACACACCACGACTAATCCCACGGTCCACTGAACATCCTGCAAATCCAGTGAGCATGTAAGGCACCACAAGAGTGACAGGCATACACATGAAGGTTCGAACCCGGGTGCAGAGGAAGGGAACAAGTCCCTTCCACAAGGGATTTTTTAATATTAGTGAAGATGGTAAAAAGGAATAAAAAACAATATGAATCTTTTCATTTAAAAGAGTTGAAAATAATGTGTGTGTGCGTGCGTGCGTGCGTGTGTGTGTTAAGGATATGATTTAATAATTTAATTTGTTTTTTGTTTTTTATTTGAGTATTTTTAGAGTTTTGATTAGGGGTGATCATTTTCGCTTCGGTTTGATTTTTATAAAAAAAAAATAATCAAACCGAAATTTTTTTATTTTTTAAAAACCCGAAACCGGTTCAGATGTTGGAAATTTTTTAGAATAAAAAATGACATATAAAACAAAAGTGTAAGAAATCGTATTATTTTATACAAAATTTGTTAATAAATGATGAGAATACTTTATATAAACTATAGGTCAAAATGATTTTTTCCCTTTTTTCTTTTGTTGCTAGAGAAATCTTAAAGAACTATAGGTATTATTGTTTGTTTTGAAAATAAAAGATGTTGTTATGCTTGAAAATTGCATAGACAGAGTCATGTTTTTATTAAAATTTAAAATAAAAGAGTGGTTTTAGATTTGGACTTGAAGACGATGTAATCTCCCCTCTGACAAAAGACAAGCATTAAACCCGCATTAATGACGAGTTATTGATAGGTTGTTCTATATTATATTGATTAAAATAGACTCAAAGGCCAACACTCACTATTAATGGATTTATGTAGAATCACGTCGAACAAGAAATATATTCCACACACAAAAACAAATAACTCATATCAACATGACATAAATGTGTATCTGGTAATTCAAATACCAGATAATCAACATCCAAGGATAGAAGCCAAGAATAAGTCATCTAATCTTGGGTTAATGGTAGGTTGTCGCATCCATCCAAATATAAAATCTAAACTCTTAAAAATACATGTAGTAGTGCGAGTAAGAATCGTTCTCATAGAGAATATGTAGTGTAGTTTTATGCTACGTGAACAAGGATGAAATGGGGGTTTGAATGTAACAAAAAAAATTATAAGAAAAACAATTAGGGAATAATTATAATTAAAGTATCAAAGTTAACTAGAAGAACAAACCTTGGTCTAAGTCAACATCCACCATTAGAATTTTAAAATTGATCATCGATGCAAGTATATATCAATTCACATTTTGAATTTTTACCATTGTAATTATTTTCTTGTCTCTCCTTAATTTTAATTAATTAGAAACAAATGATTTAATTAATCCTTACTACTAAATAACACAAGACAAGAGCTGGAAGTTTAATCTAATAGTAACCATAAGAATTAGAGAGATCAATAAAACTAAACAACACAAGCATAAGAAATTGCATTTAATTTAGTCGAATATTCTTTCAAAGATTTAATAATTTTTGACGTAGCAAATCAATAGATCTTAGTTGCTTCATAAATTAGAGGAATCAAACAATTATGAATTTTATATCTAATCTAGTAGCAGATTGCAACGAATAATACACTAGTAGGCCTTCTAATAATTAAATGAGACAATCATGAAAATATACATAAAAGAATATTCATTACTCAAAGTGTAAATTGAACAATAAAAATAAATCAAATCTCATATTTCTATTGAATCCAATGCTTCTGTCTCTTTCAACCGATTAGAAAAGTTTAACCACACAAGGCCATGATGAATACCTGAAAGAGTTTTAAGGGAAGAGGGAAGAAAAATAGATCCCTAGTCTAATGGTTTATTCCTTTTTAAAGTTCATTCCCCGTATTATAAGCCCACCAAATCTCCTAAAAATATTCTAATATTATCCTCAAATAATAATAATCAAATTTGACTAATTAATGAAAATATTTAATAATAAAATAGAGTCCTAATATAACAAGCCATGTATTAGATTTGCAAGCTAAAAAACATTCCAACACGTTGATAACTTAGGTACAATGATTTTATTTCCAATTTTGACCTCGATGCAGTTAGTATATCTCAACACTCAAAAAATGGAAGTTCTAGATATTTTTCTTAGAGTTCCACAACATCTTGAATCATCTTAATCGGATCTTGTATGAGAGAGTTACACCTAAATTACAAAGTTGTGTCAAAACTATCCAAAATCGCCCAATTAGCTTTGTTTCGCACTTAACATCTCTATTTGCATCCAAAATCAAAATATAAAAATAATAAGTACATTTAGACATAAGTATAAGAGACTAAAAATTAAAGGAAAAAAATATGACATTTTTCATTCTCATTAGTTGAGTTCTCAAAATAAATAATAGCTTATATACCATAACAAATACACAAACATAAAAATAACAAAAATGTGTATTCATCAATTTAAATATTCGATAGTCAACATTAAATGATAGGAGCTGAGAATGGTTCATCTAATCTCAAGTTGAGTTCTCAAAATAGATGACAACTTATACATCACAACAAACACAAGCAAACATGAAAACGGTAAAAATATGTATTTGCCAATTCAAATACCCGATAGTCAAAATCCAAGGATAGAAGCCAAGAACGATTTATATGATCCTAGGTTGAGTTTTCAAAATAAATGATAGTTTATACATAACAAAACAAACATAAAAAAAAGATAAAAAAAATATGTATTTACCAATTCAAATACCTAATTATCAACATCAAAAGATAGGATATGAGAATGAGTTCTAATATGGGTTGAGTGTTTAAAATAGATGACATCTTATACATAAAAAAACACAAACATAAAAATGACAAAAAAAAAGTGTATTTTGCCAATTCAAGTACCTAATAGTCAGCATTCAAGGATAGAAGTCGATGACAGGTACTCAAATCCTGGGTTGAGTTCTTGAAATAAATCGCAGTTAATACACAACCCAACAAACAAAAACAAACATAAAAGTCACATAACAATATAAATAAATATGTATTCACTAATTCTATTACCCAATAGTCAACATCTAATTATAAAAGCCAACAACGGATCATCTGATCCTAGGCTGAGTTCTTGAATAAAAGATAATTTATACACATTTACATCAAACAAAAACAAACCTAAAACAACAACAAGAGAGACATAAATGTGCATTCATTAATTCAGTAAATCCTAAAAAATAAAAAATATCAATTGTTTAAAAAATTATTTGAAAAAGAAACAGAAAATTATTTCAACATGAACATCATAACAAACAAACACATGCACACATAAAGTTTTAATGTTAAGACCAAACCATTACGACTCAGATAAACCAAAATTAAGCATGATCCTCCCAACCTTATCGCAGAGTATTTATTTCCATCCTTATTCCACCTCATAAGATAAATCCCTAATGACTTCATACCCCAAGGGTTTGCACACAATGGTATGAACCATAATACTTCAACTATCACATCACAATATGCATAAAAACATAGTAATATATTAAAAAAAATACATAAAATAAGCAATACAATACTTTAGAGGTTCAAAAACAACCTTAAAAATTGTTGGAGTCGATTGTAACAATGAAAGGACATAGGGTACACATGTTGCCACTGTTGGGGCATGTTTTGGTTGGGTTTGGGAATGCCTCATCCTTTTTGTTTCTACATGGCGGTGAAGCTAATTTTCTTTTTTTGATATTTTCTCTATTTTTTTAGGTAGTTGGTTAATGGCGTGGAGATGGAAATGTTGATGTTGTTAGTGGCGGCTATTATGGAATGGTGACAGTGCACTAATGAATTGAAAAGGCTTGAAATGGATGGTATTACGAAGTTGAAAATGATGATGATTGCATCATTGACTATTGCTAAAGTTTTGTGGGAAAGGTCAATATAGGGCTATGCTAGTGATTAGAGATGATCTTGACCATAGTGATTTGTTGGCAAGAGGAAATATAAGGTGCTAAGTTTCTTTCTTCCAAATCTGATTTTTTTTAAAGCAATAACAGTTGGCTATAAAATTATAATAGTTGTAAAAGTAACCTCGTAAGAAGATAAAATATTATCATTATTAGCAGCAATCATCATATTTACAAATAATGTATTAATTGAAGGAAAAAGGTTTTTATCAACTAATATTGCTTCATTTTTATTAGGAAACCTAATATGCATTGATTATGTTAAATCTTTAATTACATGTTCAAATATCATAGACTTGAGCAATGTCTTTTCTCATTTGAACTTAAAGATTTCAAAGCTCTAACACTCTTTTTAATTAATACTTCATATATTATAGGTTCACCATATATGAATTCTGCTACATCTATATCCATTATTTCTTGACAATAAGTTCCATAAATTATGACTTTTCTCTCTCTATTTTTTTTTCAATAAATTTTCATATCCTGAAACTCATATTCTCAATTCATATATATCTTTAAATTTAATTCCTTTAAATTTCTTTCTTAGTTCCAACTATAATCCTTGTTGAGCAATCATGATAAATTTCTTTCTGAAATCTTAACCCAATATTCTTTTGCTTCCATGAATCTATTTAAATATTATTTTATATTTTATCCGAGATATTGTTTTAATTTAACTAAATCACCAAACACAAATTTTAGTTATATCCTAGAATTATGGTGGTAGATTTATGCATCAAGTAAAAGTATATCATTCCAATTTCGAACTGAATTTGGTGGTAGATTTATATATTAGGTAAAAGCATTCCCAGTTAACAAATTTAGGAATAATCTCAACTTCAAAAATTCAGAATCATATATTTTTTTACATTGGTAGATGAATTTAACTATATGTTCTATAACAGATATAGTTCATTGACTATTAAACAATGTGAAGTCTAGAAATTTAAAATTGTTAAGGTAAAGGTACATTCTATCAATATAATCTGGATATGGTCTTTTATATGTTCGCCTATGGATTTTTTAAACTCTTGGTATGTAGACTTGTTTTACTATCCCTAGAATGTATTATGGATCAACTCTTCCTAAAGGTTCATTCCTTTTTAGGTCATTTAGGATTATTCTTTCATCCATATTCCTTAGTGGTGAATTTTCATAATTAGTAAATTTCGCCTTTGAACTACTTTCAACTTTCTCTATCACCAAAGGCCTTCCTTAGATCATTCTAGGTTCAAACAAAAGCTTATTCTTTATATTATATAGTGTTTTATCCAATCTTACTCTTTCATATTTTGTTTAGGATCAATTTTCATAAAGTTTTATTCATTTTCCTCTTTTTCATCTAAGTGATTTCTTGACTTTAACTGCCATTTGTTTTGAAATCTTATTCAATGTTTCCATTATGGTATAATTAAAGTAAAAGATGACTTTATCATTTCCTTTCCTTATTTTAGCATCTGGTTTTAAATTGACATCTTTTCTTATTTAAGTTTTGCAATTTTCCTACTTCATGTTTTAGACTTCTTTCACCATTATGTCTCTGTCTAATGTTTAACTTTAAAATGGTATAATTAGATCTGTCATTCATTTCCACAATCCTATTATAATGATCCTCATCATTTTTTATCTTTAGTTTATGTTTTTCCTCAATTTCTTCATAAAGAAGCTTGTATCTTTCTTCAATTATTTTGCCAGTTTCTTCCACATTTTGTTTAAAGAGTATATATCTCCCTTCGACACTTATAAGACTGGGTTCTCCCTTTTTATTTTCTATTATTGCCTTTTGAAGGATTGATTCTTTGTTTCCTTCTTTGATAGTGACATCTACCAATTCTTCTCTTTCCTCTAAGCTTATTGGTAGTTTTGATTTTTTTGGTGTCATGGTTTCAAAGAAACAAATATGGAGAATGAAATTCACCTTTATGGTGATCAATAGCAAATGACATATTGATTTTGCTGATATAGGAGAGGTCGTATGACCTACTCAGCAGCAGAGGACCATTACATTCGCTAAAAAATCATGTAGGTGCTCGACACTTACAAATACAATATTAGTTAAATTATAATTGCAATTTTCTTTAATTGTATCTCAATTTTTATTTGGAAAATTTCAAACATTTGGAAAAATTAATTCCCTAGTTAATAGGATTATTGCCTTGCATAATAGGCGATTAGAGAAACTAATTTCCTGATTAATGAGATTAGTGCCCTGATTAATGGGCAATTGAAGAGATTCATTTCCTAGTTAATGGGATTAGTGCCCTAGATAATAGGCGATAAGAGAAACTAATTTCCCTTATTAATGGGATCAGTGTCTGGTTAATAGGCAATTGAAGAGACTTAATCCTTAGATAATGGGATTAGTGTCTTGATTAATGGGCAAGTGAAGAAACCAGTTTATTTAGTAATAAAACAAATGTCTGGTTTAGGTTAGAATTAACATTGGTATGTCCTTAAAATTGTGCTAATGACGTTGATTTGCAAAGATAAGGATATATTAAGAGATTAATTATTTGATAAATGATGTTGCGAATATATATGTAAGAGATAATATTAAATTATCATTGATCATAAAACTGATTGTATTTAGTATAAAATAAATTTCTAGGTACCTCGTCTTATCGCGTTGAATCGTAGATTCATGAATTTGTATCTTTTGTTTAATCAAACGATGTAATTGGGAGATGGAATATTTTGTTTTGTAATATCATTTTGTATCAAAAAAATGTATTTACATATCTAAATTAATTATGGATGATGTATCTAAAGTAATTGATGTTAAAGCATGTCTATATATATCTTGAATTATGTTGTAACTAATTTACTTGTCACATTATTCATAATATTTATGAAATAATATAATACTTGTTTTATTTCATTGAATAATGAAGAAAATAGGAAGTTGTTATTATGGTTAGGTTAAGGAAGTCCTGAATGGTGGGACAAACGTTAGAATTACTGTTTGCAGGTTGTGAAAATTTTGAAGTCGATAACTTGGTATTGAAAATATAGAGAAAATTCTGCTGGATTTTTGGTTGAATACAAAAAAAAATCTTGTACTTTCAATAATACTAAAAGAGGTATACATGGAATGTTATGTAAATAAAATTAGGGTAATTACACAGGGCCTATCTTCAAATGTTGAACGAGGAAATGATCAATGTGGAAAGACTCCTTAATCCCATCACAATAAAAGCCTTGATTAATGGATCTACAACTTTCTTATACGAAAGACTACTCTTCCTAGTAGAAATCTCTTAAACATTAAACATTCAATGAAAAATTATATAAGGATAAAAGAAGTCAATGCGACTAGATAAGGTCACCCTCGTTTCCACCCATAAATAAAGTTTTCTCGGCATCATCATTCTCCTACAAAAGCATATGAAAGAACCACCAAGAAGCAAATTCTTGATCATTGACATTCCCCGAGCTCTTAATCACACCACTAACCACCATACATTTTGAGGTCTTAGCTTCTAATAGAGGGGAAATATTTATACAATATCCTATTCCCATGAAAAATGGCATGAACACGAGAAACCTTAATAAGTTTTTTCTTTTTTCACTATGACCATGGGCATGACACTGAGGAATGTCATCTCTGAAAAATAAGATAGGAATATTGATTGGAAGATTGATCACCAGATGTTACCTCCACCAGTTTATGAAAAAAAAAAGATCTTGAAAGGAAAGAAGCTTGCACACTTAATGTGCTACCTATAACTAGATAATCTTTCGATTATCTCCATGAATTACATCTTCAATTTTGAACTCTTCAATACAAGTAATAATTTTTCTTTATACATACAATGTCTCTAACAAAATTCTCCATGATGTATCTCTATATAAGGTCTTCATATCTTCAAACATGTCTCCATGTCTCCATATATATCCCTATTAATCTCCATACATGTCTTCCATATCTCGAAAAAGATCAAGGATCATTCTCTAGGTCATTACAATCTCTTATCTCTAAAAGGATTAAGGATCTTTCTCCTAGACTTTATGACCAATGTAAACCAAGTTGCAATAAGAAACTCTCATACCAAGGTAACATTTTGATGCACGTGTAGCCAATATAAGTAACATTTTATACTATAAGTATTTTCTTCCCCAACTTATGCTAGTTAAGTCTTTCAAATACATTTATTTAAAAGACTTGGGGAATATGATGGTGCAAATTTTATCAGGAAAAAAAACACCAACATCGTTTGACCTTGGCCTAAACGGCTAACTCCTACTATGTTCGAGCCTCGGTGCAATCTGTTACACACTTACCATTGCAGTGGGGCATCCAATACACATACACTAAGTATTTTTTAAGTTTTGAGGGGTCATAAAACAAAGTCGTGCACCGCCCATACACACAAACTTTCTATACTTTACTGACAGGTTCTTTGCAAGTATAAACTTTTATACAGAGTGGGCACCAAATTACAAGCTCTTAATCACACCATTTTCTATGCAAATCAGGTGTCTTTTTTCTTAACCAATGGCTATTTTGATCCAATGACACTGTAAGCACTAAAACCCATAATGGCCACCAATGTTTTCACCAATCAACTATTGTGCAATTATCCACATCCCAAGGTAAGCTAACATGAGCTAAGTCTATAAATATATTGGATCATCAGATAAATAAAAGGTTCTCGTATTGAACATGTCAGATTCTATACATATTCTTTCTCAATTTGCTTACATATTATTCGTCTTGTATATTTATTGCCTTAAACATCAAATAATCTTTCATTCCATGAGAAACTTATTTTTTAAAAGAATAATCAAACCCTAATATAAATCCCAGTTCAAGCCCACATGTTTTTCTGTGTAAATTTTTTTAATTACTTCTTCACTAAGCAAATTCAAAGTTCAGGAGTAACCCAGGCAAGACCACACTCGTTTTCCATCACTCCAATCATTAAAATTAGTTCAAATTTATAACTTCTCAATTCAAGAAGTTGAAAACCCATGTCGCCATCAGAAAATTTGGCAATCATGATTTTGATTTTTACTTGTTTTTTTTCTCATCACAAAGAAAGTGAATGAGATATGACATGTGAGGGTTTTGTCCAGAGTAAAAAAGGAATAAATTTTACACTGATATATTAAGAGGTTTTCTTTCTTTCTTTCTATGGCTATTAAATTGTTTCTAATTAATATCTAATCTCAAATACAATTGTATTAACATCTTTAAATTTCATTTAATTACTATAATTTTGAGAATCCATACATTCATTTAAAAAAATGATAAATAATTATAAAAATTCTCAAAGTACACATGTTTATTGTCTCTTGTTTAGCACCTTTAATTGAAATAGAGGGTTTTTTTTTCAAATAGATATTTTCTTTGATTGATGAATAACTAATATTATTAAAGGTAGGCGGGTTCTGATTGTGTCACTAGACTTGATGTGTATAAATTACAATTCTTCCGCACCCAAAAATATTATTAAAAGAATATTTTGGTAAATCCAATGTTGGATAAATAATACACGATGGAAGAGCAATGCCTTAGCACAATATTTAATATTTGTTTGTCAAATAACATGAAAATTTAAATAATACATACAGGAAGTATACATTAAAATAGTGAAATGCTAGGCATTAAATTCCTATTAATGTTAATTAAAAAAAAATTCCTCCTATTATAATCATAAGCTTTTATATAGGGTCATGTTATTGATTGCTCACGGGCATTGGTTAAAGAATATTTAATGTGGTAGTTATCTTCTTTTTTTTCTTTTTCTTTTTAGATTTCATCGAATTATATTTAAGAAAGGCTTCTTAGATATAGATATAAATATAATTAACCAATGAAGTGTTGGTCTAGCGGTTAAGGCACCACTATATTCTTGTAAGGGTGAAAACACAAGTTCGATCCAAATAAGCGCACTTGTTGGGAGGGGCAGTCACGAACCCTGAACGAGACTAGTCTCACTCTTTAAAAGGGTGTGAAGATACCCGGGTAAGAACAAAAAAAATATAAATATAATTAAAATACAAAAAGATTTTCCACTTTGTCATTAAAAGATTTGAGCAGCAAGTGTGTCTATAGGTAAATGAATCACCCGTCATCTTTGAACAGTAAATGTTATCCAGTTTGGTCACAGTTTGTGATATTTATTGGTATTTTTAGATTTGTCTCGTCAAAATTTTTATGATGGTACCAGTGGTGTTGTAAACGAAGTTTTGGTTTGCTTTCAAGGTCTTTTTTCTTTGTTTATTTTCTTTTTTTTTCTCATCGTAATTCATGCAGTTTATTTCTCAATTTCTTTAAAATATTGTGTTTCTCAATAATGACATGTATTATTCTATTTTACCAATTATTTTTCAAGCTATGTTATATTACTTTTTTATATAAAAAAAAGTCATGCTAATAAAAAAAATACCCAACAAGCTAAAAAAAAAAAAGTTAACTTGTTTTATGCCTAGTTAGGACTTTAAAGTTTAGAGACACGAACTTTATGGCGAAAATAGTGTATTCATAGGAAACATCGCTTACATGGTTGGGTGTCTTAATTTTTCGGGGTCCCAAACCTTACACATGATTTCATTGGAATAGGCTTATAGTCAAAGCTATAAAATAAATCTAAGCTACTGTGATATCGTATCTTATAGAAAAATAAAAATGTGATATTTACATATCCCACCAACATATACAATTTTAAATCAATTTTTATGTATCAAAACTAAGTTTTTTCCGATCTAGTGGCGGAGCTAAGACATAAAATTTATGAGTCAACCACTCAAACTTTTCATAAGGTGAGCTCTTAAGAACACAAATTGTTTCTATAAGATTATTATTGTCTTTTCATATGCTTTATTAGGCATTATAAAATTGATTGAGAGCAACTATGTTTTTTCAAAAAAAATTATAAAGTGTAATTTCTTAATTACCCTTAAAAAAATTATTTAACTTGGGTTTATGAGTTTTTTTAAAATATCACTTTAAATAACATGTAAAATGATTTTATTGACCTTAAAATCAAAACTTCTTTGCCATGATTCCAGGAGCTTATCTATACTTTTGTTTTTTTTTAAATTATTATCATAGTGTCTTAAGAGCAAATTTTTATTTTAATAAATATAAAACAAATAAAAAAAAATAAAAAGTGGTTGGAGTGTGTGTTAAAAGTATTAGCGAGAAGTCGCCTCATCATGTTTATACGACTAATGTAGGGGCTTACAATGGCCAAAATCAACTTTCCTTGGTGTTTTCTCATTTCTCATGGCGGGGCCTCCCTCTATCGGTGGAGCGTGTAGTGGAATTCCCTTCAGTTTGATGTTAATTGGCTTTTTTCTTTCTCTCTCCTCCTTTATTTTTGTGCCTCACCGTCCAGAATTTCATAGCAACCTTTCAATTTTTTTTCTTTAGATTTGATCCATATTCTTTCAATTGATTTTTTTTTTAGTTATTATATAAAATTAAAATTTATTTTTAATTTCATCCTCCCTTAAGTTTTTTTAATTTGTTAGATTTAGTCCCTATTCTTTTTATTGCAATTTATTTCATTTGAGATCTTCTTTAAAATTTATTTTTTTATGATTTAACCCTCCTTCATTTTTTATTGTTATTTCTTTTTCTTTGGCAAAGTTTTTGAATTGGTTTTTTTTTCTTTTTTGATTTCATCTTTCAACATTGAATTGAACTTCGTAATCGAGCCCGGATCTATAATTTGATGGCTTGAAAATTTGAAAGATTAACTCAGGTTTAAGAGATTCACCCGAGTTTATTTTCTTTTTCTCTATTTTTAGGCTCCTGTTTTTCCGATCTCATCATTCTGCATTAAATTTAATGAGAGATTGGGCTTCGTTAATTATTTTTTATCTACCTTTTTTAGGATTTTTCACTAATTTTAAAAAATAACTCAGGTTATCTTAGGTCTTTTTATTTGTCTTTCTTTGTTAAATTTATCTTCTTTTTTTAAAAAATAAATTTTGTATTTTAGTTAAATTAAA
>Ga0307510_10007254_pt1 | contig 13202 bp, 10 predicted proteins | sample 12_EM_MG_FD_207224 | JGI IMG/M metagenome (GOLD analysis project Ga0307510, IMG submission 207224) | Populus trichocarpa ectomycorrhiza microbial communities from riparian zone in the Pacific Northwest, United States - 12_EM | ecosystem: Host-associated > Plants > Roots > Unclassified | place... | reverse complement strand
ACCGTGCACTGGGGTCCGTGGGCGCCCACCGGTGGCCATCACGGCATGGTCACCCCGGAGTTGGGACGCGAGTACGCCCGGCGCGGTATCTCGCTGATCGACCCCGAGGAGGGCACCGCGGCCCTGCTGCGCGAGCTCGCCTGGGGCGACGAGTCAGCAGGGGCCGTCGTCTACACCGCTTCGGGCTGGTAGCCATGACGGACCGTCAAGTGCCGGTCGCCATCGTGGGCATGTCGGTGCTGCTCCCCGGCGCCGCCGACCTCGACGCGTACTGGCGGAATCTGCTGGGCGGCACGGACGCCATCAGCGAGGTGCCGGACGGGCGTTGGGACGCGGACTACTACCGGCCGGACTCGGCGAGCGGTCCGGCCGTGGCCGACCAGGTGTACTGCCGGCGCGGCGGTTTCGTGGACGAGCTGGCCGAGGTGGAGGTCACCCGGTTCGGCATCATGCCGAACTCGGTGCCCGGCACCGAACCCGACCAGCTCATCGCCCTCCACGTGGCCGCCGCCGCCCTCGCCGACGCGGGCGGCGAGTCCCGGCTGCCCGACCGGCGGCGCGTCGGTGTCGTGCTCGGCCGGGGCGGCTATCTCACCCCGGGTCTGGTCCGCCTCGACCAGCGGGTCCGTACGGCGGGCCAACTGGTCCGCACGCTGGGCGAGTTGCTGCCCGACCTGGACCCCGGCCAACTGGACCGCATCCGCACGGCGTTCACCGAACGACTCGGCCCCGACAGTCCCGAGTCGGTCATCGGCCTGGTCCCCAACCTCGCGGCGTCCCGCGTCGCCAACCGTCTCGACCTGCGCGGCCCGGCGTACACGGTGGACGCGGCCTGCGCGTCCTCGCTGATCGCCGTCGACCAGGCGGTGACCGAACTCGCCGCCGGACGCTGCGACCTGATGCTCGCCGGAGGCGTCCACCACTGCCACGACATCACGCTGTGGAGCGTGTTCTCCCAGCTGCGCGCGCTCTCCCCGAGCCAGCGCATCCGTCCCTTCCACCGCGACGCCGACGGCATCCTGATCGGCGAGGGCACGGGCGTCGTCGTCCTCAAGCGCCTCGCCGACGCCGAGCGTGACGGCGACCGGATCTACGCCGTCATCCGCGGCACCGGCGTATCCAGCGACGGCCGCGCCGCGAGCCTCGTCAACCCGGACTCGACCGGCCAGACCCACGCCGTTCGCCAGGCCTGGCAGGCGGCGGGGCTGGATCCCGCGCTGCCCGGTTCCATCGGCCTCCTCGAGGCGCACGGCACGGCGACGCCCGCCGGTGACACGGCCGAACTGACCACGCTGGCCGAGGTGTTCGGCGACACGGGCACATCCCAAGGCCGTGCGGTGATCGGCTCGGTGAAGTCGATGATCGGCCACACGATGCCGGCCGCCGGAGTCGCCGGTCTGGTCAAGGCCGCTCTCGCCGTCCATCACGGCATGCTGCTGCCGACCCTGCACTGCGACGACCCGCACCCCGCGCTCGCGGCGACCCGGTTCCGTCCGCTGGAGAAGGCGGCGCCCTGGGAGACGACCTCCGAACAGCCGGTGCGACGGGCGGCGGTCAACGCGTTCGGGTTCGGCGGCATCAACGCGCATGTGGTGCTGGAGGAGGCTCCGGGAGCGCGCGCCTCGCGTTCGGCGACGGTGGCCGGCGGCGAACCGGAACACACGAACGCCCCCGCTCGCACAGCCTCCGTGGCAGAACCGGAACGCGTGCTGATGCTAGCCGCCGACAGCCCCGAGGCTCTCGCCGCGCTGCTGGACGCGGACGACTCCGCCCTCCTGGCCGCAGCCAACACCCCTGCCACCTCGGGCCGTTCGCGGCTCGGCATCGTCGCCCCGGACGCCAAGCGGCTGACGCTGGCCCGCCGGGCGGTCGCCAAGGGGCGGGCCTGGCAGGGCCGTAGCGATGTGTGGTTCACGCCGAGCCCGCTGATCGGGGCCGGTGCGGGAAAGCTGGCGTTCGTCTTCCCGGGTCTGGAGGGCGACTTCACGCCCCGGGTCGAGGACGTCGCCACGCACTTCGGACTGCGTGCGAACCGGTCCTCAACCCCCGCGCAGGTGGGGGACGTTGGCCGTCACGGGTTCGATGTGGTCGGCGTCGGGCGGCTGTTGGACGCCGCGCTGCGCAAGATGGGAGTCGTCCCGGACGCGGTCGCCGGACACAGCGTCGGAGAGTGGACGGCGATGACCGCCGCCGGGGTGTACTCGCCGGACGAGGTCAGCGACTTCATGGAGGCGTTCGACCCCGACTCGGTGACGGTCCCCGGCCTCGCCTTCGGGGCGATCGGGGCCCCGGCCGAGCGCGTGCTGTCGGCGCTCGCCGACGAGTGGCCGGACGCCGGGATCGTCCTCTCCCACGACAACGCGCCGGGCCAGTCGATGGTGTGCGGGCCGGACAAGGCCGTGGACGAGTTCGTGCGGTCCTTCCGCGCGCAGGGTGTCCTCAGTCAGGTGCTGCCGTTCCAATCCGGCTTCCACACCCCGATGTTGAAGCCCTATCTCGCCCCGATCGAAGAGGCCACGAACCGCTTCCGCCTCCACCCGCCGACGGTCCCCCTGTGGTCGGGGACGACCGCCTCGCCGTTCCCTTCGGACGAGAAGGCGGTACGCGAGCTCTTCATCCGCCACCTCCTGGAACCCGTGCGCTTCCGCCAGCTCGTCGAGGCCATGTACACCGCCGGCCACCGCGCGTTCGTCCAGGTCGGCACCGGTCAACTCAGCTCCCTCATCGACGCGACCCTGAGCGGACGCGATCACCTGGTCGTCCCCGCCAACTCGCCCCACCGCTCCGGACTGGCCCAACTCCGGCGCGTGGCCACGGCGTTGTGGTCGGCGGGCGCGACGGTCGATCCCGTGACCCTGGCCCCGCAGAAACCGGCTCCACGACGGGAACGGCCCCCGGTACGGCTCGACATGGCCGGCGCACTCGTGTCCCTCGACGCCCCGACCCTGGTGAAGCTGCGGGCGGAACTGCGCACACCGGCCGCCACGCACACACCGGCCCTCGCCGCGCTGTCCCCCCTCGACGCCCTCACCGACCGCTTCCCGGCCGCCGCCGAACTGCACGCCCTCATGCGCGACACCGCCGACACGGCCGCCCAACTCATCAGCGCGGGCAGCCGTCGTGGCGCACCGACCGCGCCCGCCCCCGCACCCCGGATCACGGCCGCGCCTCCCGCTCCCCCACGGGAATGGCAGACCACGGTCCACGTCTCCCCCGAGTCCATGCCCTACCTCATGGACCACTGCTTCTTCCCGCAACGCCCCAACTGGCCCGATGTGGCGGACCGTTGGCCGGTCGTTCCGGCGACCACGATCGTCCAGCACATCATCGAGGCGGCGGAACGGACCGCGCCCGGTATGCGCGCGGTCGCCGTTCACGACGCGAGGTTCGACCGCTGGCTGACGGCGACACCGTCGGTGGACGTGCCCGTGAAGGTGATCGCTCAAGCCCCCAACCGACTCGCCGTCTTCTTCGGTCCGCACGCCCGCGGTGTGGTCGAACTCGCCCCCGCCCACGGCATATCGCCCCCACCGCACCGCCGCCCCGACCCCACCACCGAACGCGTCCCCGACCACACCGCGGCCCATCTCTACGACGAGCGCTGGATGTTCCACGGCCCGGCGTTCCAGGGAGTCACCGAACTCACCGCGATCGGCGACCGCCACGTACGCGGCACGATCACCACACCACCCGCCCCGGGCGCCCTGCTCGACAACGTGGGCCAGATCCTCGGCTACTGGATCATGGCGACCCGCACGGACCGCACCGTCGTCTTCCCGGTCGGCATGCGCGAGATGCGCTTCTACGGCCCCCATCCGCGCCCCGGGACCGAGGTGGAGTGCCTGGTGCGGATCACCTCGCTCACCGACACCGCGCTCGAAGCGGACGTACAGCTCACGGTCGACGGCGAGGTGTGGGCGGACCTCACCGGCTGGCAGGACCGGCGCTTCGACAACGACCCGCAGACCAGGCCGGTCGAGCGCTTCCCCGAGCGCAACACCCTCTCCGAGGCCCGCCCCGGCGGCCGGACCCTGCTGAACGAGCGCTGGCCCGACCTCGCCTCGCGCGACCTGATCATGCGCAACTCCCTGAGCAGCGTGGAGCGTTCGCAGTACGCCGAGCATCCGCCGCGCGGGCGTCGGCAGTGGCTGCTGGGCCGGATCGCCGTGAAGGACGCGGTGCGGCAGTGGTTGTGGGGCCATGGCGAGGGGCCGGTGTATCCGGCGGAGATCCGGGTCCACAACGACGAGTCGGGCCGCCCGTACGTCACCGGACTGCACGGCCGGACCCTGCCCCCGCTCGACGTCTCGCTGGCCCATCGCGCCGAGGCGGCGGTCGCGATCGTACGGCCGCATGTGCCTGGTCCCGGCCCCGGGATCGACATCGAAGAGGTCGTGGAACGCCCCGCCACCACCCTCACCACCGCTCTCGGCGAGGAGGAACTGGCGCTCCTGCGCGCCCAGTTGACGGCCACCGGTGAGTCCGAGGCGCTGTGGTTCGCCCGTTTCTGGGCGGCAAAGGAGGCGGTCGCCAAGGCGGAGGGCACCGGCTTCCAGGGCCGGCCGCGCGACTTCGCCGTCCTCCAAGCGGTCTCCGGATCACGGCTGTTGGTGTCGGGGCGCCTGGAACGCGCCTACACCGTGCACTACGAGCCGGCCGGCAATCCCCCCAATCTGCCGGACAGGACCTACGTCGTGGCCTGGACGACGGGACCCGCGCACGAAGAGGAGTACGCCCGATGACCACCCCCACCACCGAGGACGCCGTCCTCGCCGACCTCACCGGCATGCTGACCGCTCTTCTGGAGGACGAGTACGGCGTCGACGACGTCGAGATCACCATGACGACGACCTTCAACCGCGACCTGGAGTTGGAGAGCATCGACCTGGTGACCCTGGCCGGTCTGCTCCAGGAGCACTACGGCACGAAGGTCAACTTCGCCGAGTTCCTGGCCGGGATGGAGTTCGACGAGATCATCGAACTCACCGTCGGCCGGCTCGTGGAGTACGTCGTGCAGAGCCTCAAGGCAGCCGAGGCGGGCTGAGCCATGGCGATGGTCGACACCGGTCAACTCCGGTTGCACGTACAGAGAATGAGCCCGCCCGACGGCCGACCGGTCACCGCCACGGCGGTGCTCGTGCACGGTCTGCTCACCGACAGCCTGGCCAGCTACTACTTCACCATCGCGCCGCCGTTCGCGCTGGCCGGCGTCGACGTCGTCATGTACGACCTGCGCGGTCACGGCCGCAGCGGGCGCCCGGCCACCGGCTACACCCTCGACGACAACATCGACGACCTGGAGGCGCTGCTCGACCGCCTGGAGGTGACCGGCCCGGTCCATCTGGTCGGCAACTCCTACGGCGGGACGGTCGCGTTCGGCTACGCGGCCCGCCATCCGGAGCGGGCCGCCAGCGTCTCCCTCATCGAGTCGGAACCGGCGACCACGGCCTGGGCACCGAAGCTCGGCGCCATCCTGGACCGCGTGCTGCACCAGCTGGCGCACAACGAGGACGACGCGATCGCCTGGATCAGCGCGAACCGCGGCCACAACACCGCCCGTCTCGCGAAGGGCGCCGCCCGCCTGGCCCGGGAGACCTCGCTCTCCCAGGACATCCCCGCGAGCAGGGTGTTGACGGAGGATCAGATCCGCGCGGTGCGCTGCCCGGTGCTCGGCGTCTACGGCGGCGACTCGGACCTCGCCCTGCTCGCACCCTGGCTGGAGTCCGTGCTGCCCGACTGCCGGACGGTCGTCGTCCCCGGCCACGAGCACTCCGTACTGGTCGAGGCGGCGGGCACGGTCGGCGGGCACATCCTCTCCCTGATCCAGGCGAGTGCGCCGGAGGCCGCCGAGGTGGCGGCCCGGTGAGCCGTTTCCTGTTCGTCGTCCCGCCGTTGGTCGGCCACATCAACCCGGCGGTGGGCGTGGCGTCCGAACTGGCGTCACGGGGGCACGAGTTGGCGTGGGTCTGCGCCGACCCCGCTCTCGTACGGCGGCTCGCGGGCGAGTCGGCGCGCGTGTTCCCCTGCGCCGGACCGGTACCGGGTGAGGGCGAGGGCGTACGCCCGCCCGACATCCGTGGCCCCGAGGCCCTGAAGTTCCTGTGGGAGGGCTTTCTCGCGCCGCTCGCCGAGCAGATGGCGCCCGGAGTCGCCGCGGCGATCGAGGAGTTCGGGCCGGACGCGGTCGTCGCCGACCAACAGGCCCTGGCCGGTGGCCTGGTGGCGGAACGGCTGGGCGTGCCGTGGGCGACCTCGGCCACCACCTCCGCCGAGTTCACGGACGTTCTCGCCGGGATGCCCAAAGTCGCCCTCTGGCTGGACGAGTTGCTGCACGGACTCCGCTCCGGGATCGGCGACCCGACGGGCACCGCCGACCCGCGTTTCTCCCCGCATCTGGTCCTGGCCTTCAGCACCCCGGAACTCGTCGGCCCCGAGGCACGGCAGGGCGAACAGATCCGCTGGGTCGGCCCGTCGATCGCGCCCCGCCCGGCCGCGCCGGACTTCCCCTGGGACTGGCTGGCCCCGGCCCGCTCCCTGGTCCTGGTCAGCCTCGGGACCGCCAACACCGATGTGGGCGCCCGTTTCCTCACCGAGTGCGTGACGGCGCTGCGGGCGCGAACGGACCGTGTGCAGGCGGTGATCGCGGACCCGGGCGGCGCGCTGGGCGCATCGGACGAGCAGGACAAGGACATCCTCGTCCTGCCCTCCATCCCCCAACTCCCGCTCCTCGAAAGGGCGGACGCGGTCGTCTCGCACGCCGGGCACAACACGGTCTGCGAGGCGCTGTGGCACGGCGTCCCCCTCGTCGTGGCACCGATCCGCGACGACCAGCCGGTGATCGCCGGGCAGGTCACCGGCGCGGGCGCGGGCATCCGCGTCCGTTTCGGCCGGGTCACCGCCCCCAGGCTGGGCGCGGCGATCGACGCCGTACTCCACGAACCCGACCACCGCGCCGCGGCCGACCGCATCCGTACGGCGTTCCGCGCGGCCGGAGGCACCCGCGCGGCCGCGACGCACCTGGAGCTGCTGGCCACCGGCGCGTCCCCCAAGGAGACCCCGTGAGCAACGAGGACGACCCCAAGCCGCCGAGCCGCGACGACCAGGTGGCAGCCCTACGGCCCACCTACCAGGCCGACTTGGCCGAGGGGCTGGACCGCTTCTTCGAACCCCGGCGCGAGACCTGCCCCTGGTGCGACTCGTCCCAGTTGAAGACCCGGCTGCGCACCAAGGACCTGATCCAGCACAAGCCCGGCGCATTCGTCCTGGACCAGTGCGAGGACTGCCGGCACACCTTCCAGAACCCCCGACTCAGCCCGGCCGGGCTGGAGTTCTACTACCGGGACTTCTACGACGGCCTGGGCGAGAAGCAGTTGGGCAACACCTTCGCGGCCCGTACCAAGATGTACGAGCAGCGCGCGGAGTCACTGCTCCCGCACTCGCCGACTCCCAAGAACTGGCTGGACGTCGGCACCGGCCACGGTCACTTCTGCGAGTCGGCGCGCACGGTGTATCCCGACACCACCTTCGACGGCCTCGACTTCACGGACGGCGCCGAACTCGCCGAGCAGGCGGGGCGGGTGGAGCGCGGATACCGGGGCAGCTTCCCCGAGCTGGCCCCGGGTCTGTCGGGCCACTACGACGTCGTCAGCATGTTCCACTACCTGGAGCACAGCACGGAGCCGGAGCGCGAACTGGCCGCCGCGCACCAGGCCGTGCGCCCCGGCGGCCACCTCCTGATCGAGGTCCCGGACCCCGACAGCCGCTACTCCCGGCTGCTGGGCCGCTGGTGGCTGCCGTGGCTCCAGCCCCAGCACCTGCACTTCATCCCGGTCGACAACCTGCGCCGCCGGCTCACCGACCTGGGCTTCACGGTCGTGGCGGAACAGCACGCGGAGCCCCACGACCCGGTCGATCTCCTGGCCGGCACCTGGCTGGCCCTGGACACGGCGGCACCGCGCGACAACCTGCCGTGGCTGCCGAAACCCCCGACAGGACTGGCCCGTACGGGCCGCGCGGCGGTGCTGATCGCGGGGATCCCGGCGCTGATCCTGGGCACGCTGCTGGACCGGTTCGTCGTGAAGCGACTGTCGCACCGGCTGGGGGTGTCGAACGCCTACCGGCTGGTGGCGCGGCGCGACTGAGCCTGCTCAAGGACCTGGCCGCTCCCGTTCGCTGAGCTTGCTCAAGGGCCCGGTCGGTTCAACTCCTCCAGCGCTCCGGCGACCGCGTCCGCCGTGATCCCGTCGGCCCGGTTGTCGAACACCAGCCTCCGGCCGTCCACCCACCGGCACTCGTCGGCCTCGGCCGTCTTCCAGAACGTGTCCCAGTCGGCGAGCTTGGACAGGTCCCGGGCGCAGCCCCGGGCCCGGACGCGTTCGCGGGCGGTGTCCTTGTCCACCCGCACCTGGACGACGACCAACTCGGCGTCGGACGGCCATTTGTGACGGTATGTCACTTCGGCGAGGTAGTCCGGCTGGGAGAAGTAGCGGCCGAACGGCGCGTCCAGGACGACCGGGCGCCCCAGCCGCAGATTGTCGGCGGCCAGGTCGAGGACGGTCGCGTATTCGAGGTCCATCACCACGGACTGGTAGTACGGGTTGAGGTCCCGCTCGTTGCGGTCCGTGCCGGCGAGGTCGAGGAGCGCCTCGGTGAGCCGGGTGCAGGCCGCGTCCTTGTCGATGTACGCGGCACCACCCAGCTCGGCGATCAGCCGCGCCACGCCGGTCTTGCCCGACCCGGCGGGGCCGATCACGAAGTGGACCCGTGGAGCGGTGGTCATGCGCGGCGGTCCTTCACGAAGAAGAGGTACGACATTCCGCCGAGCAGCAGGAGTGCTCCGCCGACGAGGAAGACGTACGTGTAGTTGTTGCCGGTCGCGTCCAGGATCGCACCGGTGACGATGGGCGCCATCGCGGCGCCGAGGAAGCCGCCGAAGTTCTGGATCGCGCCCAGCGAGGCCACCTGGTGCGACTCGGCGATGTCGGAGGCCAGCGTCCACAGGCAGCCCATCGGGACCTGGGCGGCGAAGTAGCCGAGGGACAGCAGGGTGAGCGCGACCGGGGTGCTGTGGACGTACGCGACGGGGAGGACCGCGGCGGCGGCCAGTACGGCGCCGCCGACGATGGGGACCTTGCGGGAGACGACCGCGGAGTGGCCCCGGTGGATCAGCCGGCCGGAGAGCCAGCCGCCGAAGAGGACGCCGACGATGCCGCAGAGGTAGGGCAGCGAGGACAGCCAGCCGGTCTGCGAGAGGCTGAGGCCGCGGGAGGTCTGGAGGTAGCTGGGCAGCCACGTCAGGTAGACCCACACCGTGTAGAAGATGCCGAACGCGCCGAGGATCATGAAGTAGGTGTTGCGCTGCCGGAACAGCGCGCCCCAACTCGCGGGCTTCGCCTGCTCGTTCGCGCGGGCCTGAGCCAACTCCTCGCCCCGGATGACGGCCTGCTCGCGCAGCGTGGGGTCGCGGTACACGCGCAGCCACACCAGCATGACGAGGATGCCGAGGGCGCCCACGGCGACGAACATGCCGCGCCACCCGAACGTCAGCAGCAGTCCGGTGAGGATCGGCGGGGCGATGGCGTTGGCGATCTGCGAGCCGGTGTTGACGATCGAGATCGGCAGGGCGCGCTCGTCCTTGTTGAACCAGCGCTCGTTGACCTTGAGGCTGGCCGTGAAGAACGGCGACTCGGCGACCCCGAGGGCGACCCGGGCCGCGTACAGCAGGCCGAAGGAGTGCGCGGCGGCCGTGACCATCGTCATCAGGGACCAGAGTCCGGCGGCCCAGGCGTACATCCGCTTGGGGCCGAAGCGGTCGACGAGGTAGCCGGCGGGGAGGTTGGCGATGGCGTACGGCCAGGAGAACGCGGCGAGCAGCAGTCCCATCTCGGTGGCGTTCAGGCCGAATTCACCGGCGATGGTCGTGTTGGCGACGCTCAGTGTGGCGCGGTCGAGGTAGTTGACGACCCCGCCGATCACCAGGAGGGCCACCAGGGCCCAGCGGATACGGATCGAGGCGCGTCGGGCGGTGTCGCCCAGGTCGAGGGATGCGGGGGTGAGGGACTGCTGAGCCATGGAGAGCTCCTCGGGGAACCACCGTGCGGGTGTTGGGGAGTCGGGGACGGGTGGTGCGGGGACGGGCGGTGCGGGAAATGCCGTACGGGAAGCGGGAGTTACGCCCGCGCTCCCTCGATGGCTCGCAGCATCGTCGTAGCGGCATCGGTGACGTGTCGGTAATCGCCGTCCGCGCGGGCCGCCTTGGTGACGAAGCTGCCGACGCCGACCGCGACCACTCCGGCGTCGAACCATTCCTTGACGTTGTCGGCGGTGACGCCGCCCGCGGGCATGAGCGGGGCCTGCGGGAGCGGGGCGCGGACCGTGCGGACGTAGGCCGGGCCGCCGAACTCGGCGGGGAAGAGCTTCACTATGTCGGCGCCGGCCTGCATGGTGTCGACGATCTCGGTCGGCGTGAAGGCGCCGCTGACCGTGACGGCCTGGTAGCGGTTGGCGGTGGTCAGCATCGCCGGGTTGAGGTTGGGGCTGACCAGCAGACGGGCGCCGGCCGAGAGGCACTCGTACGCGGAGTGCTCGTCCAGGACCGTGCCGGCGCCGATGAGGATGCCGTCGTCGCCGTAGCGCTCGGAGAGCTTGTTGATGACGTCCAGCGCGCCGGGCACGGAGAGGGTGATCTCCAGGGCCCGGATGCCGCCCTCGATCGCCGCTTCCGAGACGGCGAGGGCTTCCTCGGCGCTCTCCAGGCGGACGATGAGCAGGGCGCCCGTGCCGGTGATTGATTCCAGGGCGTTAAACTTTGTTACCATGGGAGCACACGTTAGAACATGAATTCACACGTTGTCACGCCCCTTCTCACACGAAGTTAGGCTGCCCCCGGCGAGCCGCCGCACCACCCACCGGTCCAGTCACCGGTGCACCCACCGCTCGACCCCGGCTTCGAGGAGACGCATTGAGCAGGGCACCCCTGATCCCCGAGCAACGCCATCAGGAGCTGTTGCGGCTGCTGAGGGGCAGCGGGGTGCTGAGCATCCACGACCTGACCGCGGCACTGAACGTCTCGCACATGACCGTGCGCCGGGACATCACCGCGCTGGAGAAGAGCGGTCAGGTGGTCTCGGTGCAGGGCGGGGTACGGCTCGCGGACTGGACCGGGCATGTGCCGCCCCGCGAGCGGGCCTCACGCGCGGCGCTGGAGATGCCCCGCAAGCAGGCCATCGCCCAGCGGGCCGCCGAACTCGTCGAGGACGGCATGACGGTGTTCCTCGACGCGGGGACGACCTGTCAGTCGGTCGTGCCGTTCCTGGTCGGCCGCAAGGACCTCACCGTCGTCACCAACGACTTCCACGCCGTCCTCGCCCTGTGCGAACTGCCGTCCGTGCAGACGGTCCACACCGGCGGCGAGGTCGATGTGTCGAGCGGTTCGAGCAGCGGGCCGCTGGCGGCCAGGACGGTCGGAGCACTGAACCTCGACCTCGCCTTCCTGAGCGCCGGTTCCTGGGACCTGGCCCACGGCATCACGAGCTTCTCGATGGACAAGGTGCTGCTCAAGCAGGCGGTGATGGAGGCGGCCGGCTCGGTCGCGCTGCTCGCCGACAGCACGAAGTGGGGCACGGTGGAACGGTTCAACGTGACGAAGCTGGACCGGCTCGACACCGTCGTGACCGACGACGGCCTGCCGTCCGCCGTGATCGACCGCATCGCGGAGGAGGGCCCGACGGTGCTCCGTACGGGCTGAGTGAGTACTGGGTGAGTACTGGCCGAGTACCGGCTAACCCCCATTGAATGATGCATTCACCGCGTCTAGCATCACTCGGTGATTCCAGCAATTCCCGTCTGACTCTCGCGAGGTACAGCGCGCGCGACGACGAGCGGCCGCGGCCCGGTTCCGGGGGCTCCGGCCGCTCGTCTCCACTGCACCTCTACGACGGCACCTCTACGACAACTCAGCTCGCGGTACGGCGAATTCGCCCCTCGTACCGCTTCTCCAGCTCCAGGTTGCCCTCGAAGCCGCCGGGCACATTGGCCGAGACGTACACCGGCGGGCGCTCCCCCGAGGCGAGCAACTGCGCCGCCGCCTCCGCGACCGAGAGCTGTACGAGCATCGCGCCGGTGAGTGTGGACAGGGCGCACACCGCGCCCCCCGTGGGGAGTTCGAGGAGGGCGTCGCCGCGCGGGGCCGCGTTGTCGAGGACGACGTCGGCGAGGTCGACCAGCTTCTTGCCGCTCGGGTGACCGGCCGGAACGGCGCGGGTGTGGGCGAGCGAGGTGATGGCCAGAAGCCGGTGGCCGCGCTCCTTCACGCGCAGGGCCATCTCCACGATCACCTTGTTCACACCGGAGTTGGAGATGATGACGAAGAGATCCTCGGGGCGGGGCGCCGCGAGGTCGTAGAGGCGCTCGGCGACCCCGGCCTGCCGCTCAAGGAGCGGGTCGTCGAGGACGCTCGGGGCGTCACCGCCGTAGAGGACGAGGTCGGCGATGCTGAGGCGGTTGGTGGGCACCAAACCCCCGGCTCTGCCCGCGAGTTCGAGGACCATGGCCTGGGAGTGGCCGGTGCCGAAGGCCTGGATGACGCCGTCCGTGCGGACGCAGTCCGCGATCAGTTCGGCGGCTCTCGACACGGTGTCCCGGCTGGACTCGGTGATGTGCTGGAGGACGACCAGGCTCTCGCGCGCGAAGGTCTCGGCGCTTACGGACTCGGCGGACACGCGATTCTCCCCACCGGTGGATCAAACCACCTATTCCTTCTAGATCAATGAATCAATAAATCACATGCGGTCCTGGTATTCAATCGATGGCCTCTGGGGTGGCTGATACCTTCTCCACATGCCCCCGACAGACGTCACCACCCTGATCCGCACCGAGCTGCCCCGGCTGGCCGGCTCACTGCGGAAGGTCGGCGAGCTGATCCTGGAGGATCCGGCCGCCGTCACCCATTGCTCGGCCGCCGAGTTGGGCCGCCGCACCGGCACTTCACAGGCGACGGTGACCCGGTTCTGCCGGGCGGTGGGCCTCGACTCGTACCAGCATCTGCTGATCGAGCTGGCCCAGGAGCGCGGTCGCGGCGAGGTCTCCGACTGGGGCACCGCCGAGATCGGCCCGGACATCTCCCCGGACGACGATCTCGAACGGGTCGTGCAGGTCGTGGGCAGCGCGGACCTTAGAGCGGTCCAACAGACGATCGACCGGAT
>Ga0307510_10007253_pt1 | contig 13204 bp, 14 predicted proteins | sample 12_EM_MG_FD_207224 | JGI IMG/M metagenome (GOLD analysis project Ga0307510, IMG submission 207224) | Populus trichocarpa ectomycorrhiza microbial communities from riparian zone in the Pacific Northwest, United States - 12_EM | ecosystem: Host-associated > Plants > Roots > Unclassified | place... | reverse complement strand
TCGTCCGGTCCGAGGTCAATTCCTTCTTGGTTGTGCCTCATGTTCCCTGGTTGGTCTCTCACCTAGATGGCCTGCGATTGTTGACGGCGATTGGTCTGGGCCCTTGCAAGACCTTACTGTGTCGTGGCGATGGCCCGACTTTGGAAGATCTCGGAGGGGAGGCAACGTTTACTTAGATTGACTGGGTCCATGCATTGGGTCTCATTTCTCGGGGTTTAATGGACGTGATAATAAGGTACAAGGACTGTGAGCTGGCATTGGCATAATAATACTATGATCAATGCCGCCGAGGACTTCACACACATCTATCGTGTCGTGTCAAAAAAAAAACGGCCGCCTGCGACGCAGACCCACAGCCCTCCGTGTGTGTGCTGAAAGAAAGGTTGTTACATGTACTTCGTCGGGTCTCTTACCAGAGTCTGAGTACCCCCAACGGGGATAATGTCGCCTGCAGTAGGCTGTGACAAGCTGAACTGCTGTCCTCGCTGAAAGATGGCTGATAGACTAGTAATGCAGCACAGGGGGTTTATACGTTACGTTGACCCAATCGGGGGTAGTCCGGCATTGTGTAAATCGACTACCACGCGATACGGACTTCGTATTACGATTCCCACTATCTCTCCACAGTCCTTCCTTCGAAGTCTGTAGTCTGTAGCCACTCATCTTGCATCTAGTTCCGACCATCCCTCAACTCTCAGCCCACAGGAGTAAACGTAGTTCGTATGTTTTGACCTACCCTAGTGGTACCAATTTCGGTAAAACTCGTTGCCTTCCAATCGCAGCAGAACAAGGTAGGCGATACTCAGCCGACGTCTAGAACAATATGGAATAGTCAGACGTGACCTTAAAATTACGGCGGATTCTGGTCATGAGGGAGATCTCCGAGTCAGGCGACCCGCGGCGTGACTGGGAATGTATAAGACGCGTTTTGATGGGATCTCGCAGTGTTGACCGAAGACCGAGACGGGCACGACCCATACCTTAACGGTTCCCGAGCAAACAGCTTTTTATAAAGCAACACGTGTAGAAGTTGAAACCGTGCGGCGAGTGTAATTATGTACCAGATCTGTGGCTTGTAGACAAGGCGGCGCGGTGTATTCAATGTGACGTGACACCCGAATTGGGATGAGGCCCAGGGACGGTGCTCCGTTGAAAGGCCAACGTCCAACAGGTGAAAATCTAAAGTAGTGCAGAACCTCGATATGGTGCTACTTGCTTGTTGAGGATGGGCATAACACCCATCATCTTGGCCCTACGAATCGCTTTGGTGAGACGTCGCTGATTTCGCCATGTCAACTTGGTCTCCGCGCGACTTTTCACCTTGCCCATGTCGGTGACAAAGTAAGATAGCAGCCGGGGATTCGTAGCCTCGTCAAGGGGATCAATACCCAGCTGGTAGAACCAATCATTCCGGCGTGACTCGGCGGCCCCTGGACCGAGCAAGGCACGTTTGCGGCGGAAAGGGTCTTCGCGGACAAGAAGGTCCGTTGGTTTTAAAAACTGAATTGATGGGAAGATGAGCACTTGAAAAAAAATTTGCTTGGGAACGTACATGCAGGCCTTTGGGAAGTCTGCCTTTCCTGACGCGTTCGTACTTTGCGCCAGCTAGGGACAGAAGGCACATTGAGTGAGTCAGTTGAGCTAGGGAGGGAACAAGTAGCTCACCACTAAAGTTGTCGGACTGAGGTGACTTGGATAGGTTAGAATTGTCAAGGATGTCGGTAATTTGCTCCATGCCGATGTTGCTTTCCGTTTGTGGTCGGTCTCCGATGTCGGTGTCATCATGGGTTAGCTCTGTAGCCTTAGCGATTTCGCGGTTTCGGCGGGCAATGACAAGTGAAGCTGTCTGAACCGTTGTTGGGCGCGAAAACAAGGTAGAACGAGAAGAGAGCCCACGAAATAGGTGGGTAAGCATGTTGGCAACGGACAAGTGATGAGAGCCGCGGAGGAAGGAGGAAAGGTCTGGAAGAGGGACCCTGGACAGGGTGTGACCGGCTTGGCTTGGTTGATGATCATAATCACCCATCCCCCGTCCAGTGCCCGTCCTCCCCGTCCCCATTGACTGACATTGCCAGTGCGACCGCCACTGCTTAAGCTTTCTCTCATTCCTTTTCTTCCTTTCTCTCAAACCGTTCCCCGTTCACTTTACACTCTGTCCTCTTCTCTCCTTCCTCCCTCCCCATCGGGGTGTGCGACGCTTCGTCGCTCATGTCTGAGCCTCTCCCTCCCCGTCGCCAGCTACCCAGCCCTCTCATTTCCCCCCCAGACACCTCCCTTCCGCCCGCAGTAGCTCTCTCAGTCAGCTCGGGCAGCACATATGGCTCGAATACCGTCTCCATGCCTTTCGTTCGCCGACATGTAACCAGACGCCTCAAGGCCGCTAAACAGGAATGCGACAAAGAGCTACAACGTGTCACGAACTCTATCACATCCTTCTTTGAGGAGAAACTCCGTGAGGGCGAGCTCGAACGAGAGCAACGTGAGCGGGAGCGTGACCGTGATCAACAATCTCCCGATCCCGAGTTTCTTCGAGAGGCATTCGTCTTTCAGCAGCCAGAGCCCAAGTCCGCTTCTGCTTCTGCTTTTCTCTCGGACGACGCTAGCTCAGACGGTGGCTATGAGGCCGAGCTAGAGGGAAATCACAGCCGACAACGTGCGTCCCTCGACGCCACTCCCCGCAGCCCGCCCTCTCTAACACATTCCTCTTCCTCCCCTGGACTCCATGCAGCCTCTCTATCTTCTAGTCCTGGTCTCATCCGCAGACAAGCCACTATCTCCTGGGATAGGGCTCCCGTCCCTCCACTCACAACCAATTCCAACTCTGCGGCCGGATCATCCCAAGCGGGAGAAGGAACCACGAGTCCACGTAAACAGAGTGCAGCTGGAAACGCTTCCTGGTCGTCTGGTGGCATTGCTTCTCGTCGCCTATCGCGTTCCATTCACATTCCCATACGTACCACCCGCTCTGGCCATAGTTCCCGCTCCACTTCTCGCTCCCGCTCGCCCCTTCCTCCGACCAACCATTCTAGTTTCACCGAGTCCCTTTCCAATCCTGCTTCATCAAGCAACCGCCGTTCTTCTCGCATCCTTATTGACAACCCCGTTGATCCTATCATGAACAATCTCTATGAACTCATATCAGTTGCGACCGACGTCATTGATATGACCGTGGCCCAACTTACTTCGCAGCCCAAGAGCGTCGAGGCCTTTGTACAGAGAGTACAAGTGATTGGAAAAGCATGGGATGACCACCCTGATTGGCATGGTCGCAACTGGTATGTGCAGGTACTCCTTGCAGTCGCCAGCCTCAGTCGCGTTGTCGAGTGGTGGGAAGCGGAGAAACAGTTTTGGAACTTCGACGACAACGACGACGAGCAGGAAGAGGCACTGCTCTTTGTAATGAAGCCAGCAGATGACCACATCCCTCCACCTGCACCGACACCCCGGCTTCTTCCCGAGGAGGATCCCCGCTTGCGCCTATCCCGTCCTACCAGCCAAGGAAAGCGGCCACGGGACGAGGTCCAACCTTTGTCCGTGATGCCGCCTGACCCATCTAGGGTAGTATCATCATCGAAAGCCCTTGATACCGCTGAGTCGGCGCGAGTGTTGGCGACGGAGCGACTCCGATTACAAGCTGAGACTGCCCAAAATCGTAATATTGTCATGGAACTCAGCCTGGATGGGGATCACATCATCTGGCTAAATTACGCTTGGATGGCCGTCGTTGGGTATGTTAGCCATCATATCCCACTGTGTTTGAGCCCACTAACTATGTCTAGTACGGACCCGGACGAGATGCAAGGCTCACGAATATCTAAACTTCTCGCGCCTCAAGATGCTTCGATGTTTCAAGGTGCAACACAGACGCTACGGGAAGACGACTCACACACTGTGGAGGTTCGATTCTATCTTCGGGTGGAACCCTACGACGAACGCGACGACACAAACAGTGCTCTCTTCCAACAGATGGAAGGGAAGGGCATGATGATGACCGACAGGGAAGAGGGAACACTTTCTCACACCATGTGGGTGATCAAGCCGTGTGGTCCTCCTGAGTACTTGCAACCTTCCATCCAAGTGGAGGACGACGACGATACACAACCTCCCAGTGTTTCTGCCTCTTTGGAGCCCTCGCCCGAGGAGCAGGACCAGGAGGCCTCGACACCCTTACCATTTGCCCGTCCCATTAACGTTGCGCCAATCTTATGTCGCATTTGCGAGAACAGCATCCCTCAATGGTACTTCGAGAAGCATAATGAAACGTGCAGTGAAACCCATCGTCTAGAGGCAGACATTGGGGAGTGCAACGAGTCCATATCGGAGCTGCGTAATGCCATCCGCGACATTTCCTCCGCCATGGACCGCTCTTCCCCTGTGACAAGCCCTGAGTACCGTGGACTCCCTATCCTTTCACCATCGAGTTCTCCCATTTCCTCCTCGCCTTTACAGCTTTTCCGCATCAATAAGATGCAGCGCATCGGTGTCAAGAAAATGCATCGGCGTTTAATCGAGCAACTTGATGACACGCTGCAAGTTGCGCTAGAGATCTCTATTCCTGCACTGAAGGAAGATGAAGCAAAGGAACCGATTGAGCGGCAGCGTCTTTTATCGCCTGGCTCCGAGAGGAAGATCACCCAAATCCGTAATTGGATGAAGCCCACGACATCGGACAACGGCCTTGGGCAACTAGTACAGGACACGGAACGAGTGATGAGGCAGAAGATTGACACAGTCATACGCCTACAGAACACTATTAGGTACTCTGAAAAGGTACGGCAAGAGTGGGAGGAGCGCGTTGCACAAGCTCTGGGAACGTACGAGGATGAAGACGAGGAAGAGGACGAGGATCTTGCTGGTGAAAACACCGAGTGTTATGACGACGACCATCTGCAGGCAGAGGATGACCGATCCAGTACTACTTCTGAATATGCTTTCGGAGGTGGAAGTAGTGCTTCTCTAGACCCAACTCCTTTGTCTTCTACCCCTCCTATTCCTACTGGCCCCAACGCAGAGAAGGCCTCTCCTTTTTTCTCATCTGCACCGCAACCTCTACCACCTCCCGTGGCGTTCCCTTGGCAAGGTATAACTCTTCAAACGCGTTCGTCCACCCCGTCCTCGGTGTCGTCCCCCTTGGCCCTGGCGGCACCGATTATTGCGTCTGATCCTCAAGATGACTGCAATCCACCCCATATGGATTTGAACGATAGTATCACGAAGACTGTACGTCCTAGAAAGTCAGCGCAAAATTTGGAAGCCTCCCAACAGCTGTCCCCGCTAATTTCCCCGCTGGAGCTCCCGGGAGGTCGTCGCTCACACCGCCGCCATTCCACCATCAATCCAATTCTCAGTCCAATCACTCAGCCGATATCAAGTGGACCAGTTTCACCCCGTCTTCCTTCTGCTACTCCCCTTTCGCGCACCACGCCGACATCAATAAAAGACTTTGAGGTCATCAAGCCCATCAGTAAGGGTGCGTTCGGCTCTGTCTTCTTGGCCAAAAAGAAGGCGACCGGCGACTACTATGCGATCAAAGTGCTGAAGAAGGCGGACATGATAGCGAAGAATCAGATCACAAATGTGAAGGCCGAACGTATGATCCTGATGAAACAGGCCGAGTCCCCATTCGTCGCGAAATTGTTTTTCACCTTTCAAAGCAAAGATAACTTGTATTTGGTCATGGAATATCTGAACGGTGGTGACTGTGCAGCACTTATCAAGTCCTTGGGTTCACTGCCAGAAGAGTGGGCGAAGAATTATGTCGCCGAGGTAGTTCTGGGTTTGGAATATTTACATCAAAGGGGAATCATCCACCGGTACGCCGACACTGACCTTTCGCCTGTCTTCCTTTGACTAATGCGATGCGAAACAGTGATCTGAAACCGGATAACCTTCTCATCGACCAGCATGGCCATCTCAAACTCACCGACTTTGGTTTGAGCAGGATTGGTCTCCTAGGGCGTCAAACTCGAGAGGCTCAGTTGATGCCGTTGGAGCGAGGGGGCCGTGCGGCCCGGACCCGTTATAGCCCACACTCTCGTCCACCATCCATGGATGCGGCATATCTGTCATCGCCTCTCATCAACGCCGACATCATTGGTGGAGGTTCGTACTTCAATCAACAACCCGCTCCGGTGCATCATCGCCAAAGGACGAATTCATTTCTATCCTCCACAGACGACGTCAGTGAATCTAGTGGTTCTGATTCCTTTTCTACCTTCTTCGCACGTCGAGCTGGAGGTCTCAACGAGAGTCCACTGCAATCGTTCGCTACGGAACTGACAACCGACCTACGCTCGCATTCTTCGCCTGGAGGAAGCGGTACGGCTGGCGAGCAGAAGTTTGTTGGCACGCCCGACTATTTGGCTCCGGAAACGATTCTTGGTCTTCGTGGTGATGACGCTGCCGTCGACTGGGTAGGTTTGGGTTTTGGGATCTGAGCAAATGGTGCAAGTGGCTGACATTAGTCCGACAGTGGGCGCTTGGAGTAATTACATACGAGTTTCTCTATGGTGCTCCCCCTTTCCATGACGAAACACCGGAGAAGGTATTCGAAAACATCCTTTCTAGACGAATCGAATGGCTGGAGGAGTACATCGATTACTCACTCGAGGCGCGAGACCTCATGGAGCGGTTGTTGACTGTGGATCCTCAACGACGTCTTGGTGCAAATGAGGCCGATGAGGTCAAGGCACATCCATGGTTTGCTGGTATCGAATGGGATAAAGTTACCACGACTGAGGCTGCATTCATCCCTCAAGTAACTGACCCAGAGTCCACGGATTACTTCGACCCGCGTGGCGCTATTCTCCAATTGTTTGAAGACGACCAACCCGTACCTACGACACCGTCTTCTTTGCAGCCGAATTGCGTTGGTATCGATGTCCCTCGTTCTGAGGCTGTTCCTGTCCCACGAGGACGTGATGCTACGACACCAGCAGACGACGAATTCGGAGCCTTCTCCTTCAAGAACCTGCAGGTACTCAAACAGGCTAATGACGATATGATAAAGAAGTTGCGGACGGACCAGATGGCGCCCATAACCCATACACTTTCCGAATCTGGCGCTGCACACACCCGGAAGCGGAGCATGTCGGCCAGGAAGAAGGTACCTTCAAGTGTAGTCACTTCATTCGAAGGCAAATCATCACTCACCAATCCTCCATCTCCTGCAACATCTACTTCTTCTATTGCGTCCTCGCCATCTCGTGGTAGTATTCCACCCTCTACTCCCGGCAGCGCTGCTGGTCACATGCGTAAACCTTCCGAATTCGGCGCCATCGAGCGATTCAAGCAGAATTACATGGACGCCGACGTCGTCCGCCGGAATACCATGCCCAGTCGTCTACGAACCGCGTCCGTCTCATCGAGCATGGGGGAAAGTACCATATCAGACGCATGGCCTACCTCCATCGGCCACGCGTCCAGCCATTTCGAGGTCACCACTCCTCCGTCCTCTGTGGCGTCCATCGACCTCAAGAGAGGTCCAGACCCGACTGATCGCGCGGTGACTTGTTTGCTCGCAGAGGACAACCCCATTACAGCAAAGATAATCGAAACACTGCTCAGCCGACTTGGTTGTCGATGCGTTGTTGTGGCAGATGGTTCTGAAGCCATCAGCGTTGCAATGGGTGACATCAGTTGCGTGTTTGCATGTGCCCGTCATCCATGCCTGTGCCTAACTAACTCGATCAACACAGAGTTTGATTGCATCCTGATGGACCTGCATATGCCAGTCGGTGAGTGACCACGTCATATTTTTGTCCATATGTCCCAATCTCTTAACACCATACCCACAGTCGATGGCGAAAGCGCTGCCCGGTACATTAAAAGTACTAACAACAAAAACACGAGTACACCAATCATCGCCGTCAGTGCTTACAGCGGGGCCGACATGGGCGAAGCGAGCACGCTCTTTGCCGCGTCACTCTCGAAGCCACTTCAAAAGGCCGACTTGCTGGCTGCTATGCGGGACCTCGGATTTAAGACATCGACCGCACATACCTCTGTCATTAGTAAGGTGAAAGCGAGCACGGCTCAGGTTGGGTAATATGAATGCCATAAATCACGTTTACTGTACACTCATCCACTCCCCATTTGCATCTTTTTCCGTTCGGTCATTTCACAGCAGCTGCATTCTGATGTTTTCCCTTTGTTATGCTACCTTTCGCTACGCATCATCAGCCCAGACACGTTCTCTTCGGTTTCTCGTCACATCCCTCGTCATCCTTCGTCGCATTGTCACAGTCCATTGCATTGTATGCTAGAGTTAGCCGGCCGATATCATTGTCATCCCCATGCATGAACAAGCGCCTTTTGATTGAGCGCTGTGAGACCAGATAAGGGTATATGCCCAGTGCCAACACGTTGGCACACCCCTGGGCTCTTTGATCGAATTGAACGACCCTCTCCCTTGTTGCTAACCGTACTACAGCTACAGCCACCCCCTAAGCGTAAACTGTCCGTTCCCATATCCCCAAACCCTAGTGTCCTCCGGCATGGCGTTCCAGTGGCCCCACCGTGACGACACCATACGCACCCGGCAATATCGCTCCTCAACCGAGCCTGTGCCTCCACGACCTCCCTCTGCGCAACAAATCCCACCTAGTCTAATACCAGGTAACAGATACCGCCAAAGCTCCTCAGCCACTCCTACCGCCAATAGTTTACTGTATTCTGGTCATGGAACTGGAACTTATCCCATGGCTGGGGTTCCTGCTTTCCCACCAGTTAGTAGCGTTCCAGTGAACCCTTCACCGTATCGCGACTTCCAACTGCCGCCTCCGCCTCCGCCGCCAAAAGCACAAGTCCAGTCACCAGTACCACCGAGACAACAACAACCTGCGGTACCCCCTCTCCCACCGAAGACTCCGTTTTCAACATCACCATCAACCTCGCCAACGGTACCGCCCAAACCCCCACCGTTCTTACCCCCTCCTCCACCCGACCACACTCGGCCCAAGCTGTCGACTCGGTCCCAATCCCAGCCAGCCGGTCCAAAACGACGGGACCCATCACCATCAGTACCGACACCACGACCAATACCGCCACCACCGCCGAAGCCTATGGGTGCCCGCTCTGCTTCATATAAAGTGACGTCAACATCAAGCCTTCTCCTACAACCCCATGCCATGCCCAGCGCGAAGCCCAGCCCTCCCGTTCCCGCGAAAAGGGAGCCGGACACTGACGCTGCTCCTCCACCGACCTCACTTCCTGTTACGTCACCTGCGAAAGGGCAACTTGGAATGAACGAGGACGAGGAATTAAAGCTCGTTCTAGAGTTGTCACGCGATACTGTGAGAGAGCATGCGAACTCACTTCTTTCCCAGGATGAAGACTTTGCTCGAGCGCTTGAAAAATCACTTCACGATTCATCACCGCGGCCAGTGAAACCGAGGTTGTCTAACCAGTTTGTGATGGATAGTGAGATCGTACCCTCGTCGTCTTCCATGCCACCGAGGGACGCGCACTCGCATGACTCAGGGCCAAGTTCACATGCCCCATCTCCCTTGCTCGCGCCGTCACCGGTTGATGCACAACTTCAAGACGACGAGGCCTTCGCTCGGAGACTGGAGACCGAGTACGAAAAGGAGCGTACCTCACCAACGACTGCGAATACCCACAGCACAGATCCAAGCCCGTCGGCATTCCCCGCACTGCCGCGTTATGCCGACGTCGTTAGAAAGGAAACTGGTATGTGTGGATCCAATGCGTCGTCACCAATTTCATGGTTCATTGTTTCACTACAGTGGTGGAGCGTTCCAAATCCGATGCGGTGGCATCACCACGCGTTCAGCAGGTGTCACCTACATCGACACCCCCTAATGATCTCCTTTCCGTACCGGACCAAACGAACACTCCTTCCCGGAACTCGCCGTTGCCAGCGCAGAGACCCAGTCCGCGACCAGAGCTTTTAGAATTAACTGGGTCTTCCGCGGAGGAAGAGGAAGTCCCTGAATCTCCTTCATCTTCATCACCTCAATCTTCACGACCGTTAGCGACGCCTAACCAATTCGTGGAACCAGAGTTACTCTATGGCATTTGTACGCATCCACAAACGAACGACTGAATCTTGTTATACTTACTGCACTCAAAAATAGCGTTTGGGTTCAACACGCCACCGATGGACAACGTCGAGATGCGGGGTTCTGTGCCAAACATTATCGCTCTTCCTTATGGAAAATCGCCACCGATGTATATTCGAGCTCCGAGCTGGCGGCAACTTTTGAAACTAATGGCGAAGTTGAGTGCGACCCGGGTCGAGCCGTCTGTTGAGGCTCTATCCGTGACAAAGGGTGAGTTACAGCTCCGAACTGTAATTCAGTTCTTCAAGGTGCGCGATTCTACGCGTCCCGTGAGGGCTGTTCTGATCCCGTGCTAGCTCCACCAAGATTCATCAGACTGGCGGACGGTCGTTTATCTCACCATCGATTATCCGCCTCCGCCCGACTATCGGTACACGAACATGGACGTTAACGTGCTCCCTTACTCTTATGGCTTATCGTCCTTACCCACCCTGCTCCGCAATGGCCCGGATTCGAACATATGCAAATTCTACACCATCCCGGAGACGGCACATACGCCGTTTCCCAAATTGCCGATATCGATGCCCAGTTTGGCCATGTATCTGACCGCGGCTCTGGAAGATTCGCGGCGTGCGCTTGGTGACTCATCAAGCGGTCTCCGCCGACTCGCAAAGATGGTTGACCAGTTCTACCCTAATCAAGCAAGTGAGAGAGAGGTTGGGGACGAGGAGGTGCGATGGAGAGGAGGGCGAGCGTTCATTGGTCGGCTCATCGGCCGATCGCCCAGGCCGCCGCAAGGAGGACGAAATGCGGACGTGTACGACCTCGTCACACCATTCGTTCCGGATGAATGGGGATGATGGCCACGAACATTGTGTGTATATAGGATTTGTACTTGTATGTACCGTACTGTAAAGCCAGGACGCTTGACTGCTTGTTGCTTGTTTGTTCTGGCAAGCCCCGGCGACTTGACTTAGTTGTCGGGACCGGGCCGATTATTGCCGTACACATGGTCCGAATTTTTAAAAACTTCATCGTTGGGCCCCTCGGACTGCTTCGCTGTAGCCTTGCAGCTCTCCTTCGACCATGAATCGTCTTAAACAGGTCCTCGCTATTCTCCTCAACCCAACGGAAGATTTAGAACAAACGCATGCCGTACTAGAAGCCGCTGGCGTACCCGTGTCCATCGCCGATTGCAGAAGTTGCCCCAACCCCTGTGAAGATGGCAAGCGAGCATTCTCCTCCCGTTTTTGACATACTCAACAATAGGGTCCGCAGGTCACGAGGAATATCCGAAGAAAATAGTATCGATGATTGACACCACTTCCGACATGCTGGGCTCGGTGAAGCCTTACCGCCGTCAGGTCCGTATTTGTGTATGTGTGATCGTGGAGCCGTTTATCTGATAATAACAACACGGAACCAGGTCGTCATCTCTACTGGAAAGTCTGATTGGGAGCACTCGGTTACCAGCGAACGAGGCTCGCTAGCCTCCCACCTTTCCATCATCGAGAAGGCTGCCCCCCTTACAATCGCTGGTGACTCCACGCCCGGCACCGCCAGTGTACCCGGCACCCCCGGGACGCCGACGTCCCGATTTCCCTCGGCCGTCGCTGGCATTTTCAAAGATTCGGAAACGCACACCGTGGCCATTTTGAATGGAAGCCACGACACGCTATCGAAGGACAACGACCACGAGACGGTGCTCGTATTCCCCGATTACAAAGTCGTGACAGAAGTACCGCGATCCTTGGATGGGGCGCGGGAGCTATGGAGGAACTCTGTCAATCCCTGCGTCCCCCGAATGGGTTCGTCGTCGGAAGCAAGCACGATCAAGTCCTGGGTTATTCCGTACACGTGTGTGATCTTGATCTGTGAGCGCCCTCTCTACCACCGCCGTACAGCACACGTCTACGTGTTTGCGATCTGTGTGTATGTGTGTGTGTGTGCCTTATCATTCCCAACTGAACGATGGTGCCTTTTTCTTCGTTTCTTAGGTTCCCATCGAAGGCGAGATGTTCGATGTGCCGTTGCGGCTCCCAAACTTGAACATGGTTCGTCGTTCTTTCTTTTTCGTCTTAGCATGAGAAATTTTTTTTAACGGACGTCTAATTGACTCGGCACAATGATCCGCCACCACCTACTTATCACTATCATGTCAGCCTTCTCTGAGACTTTGCAAGCCGAAGGCTGGGACGTTCACACGCAGCTCGAAGATCCGACTGGACCCCCATTAGAGGACTACCCCGACGGGGATGAGAAAGAAGCCGAGCTGGGTCGAAGGCTACAAGAACTCGACGAAGGTCTCCCGAAGAGGGCTTTGATTCTCAAGACTTCTCATATCGGTGGTCACAGGTATGCGGGCAATGTGATCGTGCGTGTACTTTCTCCCCTCTCCCCTGACATTGTCAGAATATTTATTTTTTTTGCGTTGGGCGCTGATGGACGTGGCTTAGATTTACGTACCTCAAGGTGCTGGCGTATGGTACGGCCGTGTGTCGACGCACGAGGTCTCGTCCATCGTGCATACGACTATTCTCGGGGGACGGATATTGCCTCCTCTACTGCGCGGGGGCGTCAACCTCGCAAGGCCAGATTGCAAGCGGCTCAATGACTGGTAATGCTAGCCTTCCGCGAATTCCCCGATTCGTGATTCGCACAACACACATCAAGTTTGTTATATCGCTGTCTCGCTCTGATTTGCTCTCCCACGATCTTACTGTACGATACCAAGCACCATTTTTGGGAACGGTACTGGTGGCTGTGAAATTGGCCTCCAGAGTGACCAAGATATACTGTATTCAGGCCAGCTTCTGACCTGTCATATAATCGACCTCGCGGTCCAGTGATCAGCGCTCAGCCCGCGAGCTGGGAGACTACTGTAGTACTGCATACGCTTTATAACCCTACACACTCATATGACGGAGACAGGTAATTATTACAAATTAGTGTGTATTTGCAAGCCGCCTGTTTTTTTTTCTCCAACGCAATGACATGCCGCAGAATTTAGTGTGCGTGTATGAAGCTATGCATGGAACGGACGGGGAATGGAATATGGAGATCGCTGTCCATGTGTTGTACAAAATATGCTATACCAAGGCGATGCAAGCATAGAATATGGGGAATGATTGCGGGATGAAATGCTGCGTGGGATGTAAAAAGTGATTGGGATTTGGCATGAC
>Ga0307510_10007252_pt1 | contig 13204 bp, 16 predicted proteins | sample 12_EM_MG_FD_207224 | JGI IMG/M metagenome (GOLD analysis project Ga0307510, IMG submission 207224) | Populus trichocarpa ectomycorrhiza microbial communities from riparian zone in the Pacific Northwest, United States - 12_EM | ecosystem: Host-associated > Plants > Roots > Unclassified | place... | reverse complement strand
TTTTATAAGAGCAACGCCAATGTTCTTGCATTTGGCGAAGTTTCTCCCGTACTGCAACTTTACTAAATATTTTAGTGCCTGCTTGACTTTAAAAGTCTTTCTTGATAAACTATTAAACCTCCCACATCCATCTTCGCCATTAAGACATCAGTGAGAACAGAGGTTGAAGACATGGCTTGGACAACTACTTTTCTCCTTAAAGTTTTTGAAAGCTTCTTTGATATTCTCTCCTGGTAATTCATCTCTCTGTTTTACCTGTAACAAACCATTTTGTTGCTTTAGTCATCTGATGCAAAATCTCTCATGGTTCATTCCTTATCACGATCTTTAACGTTGTCAGTGTGTTAATTCAAGATTCCCTTCCTTTTAATTTGCAGGCCTTCGTTTACTCTCGTCTGTCCCTTGTGAGTTGAGATTCTCTCTTGATTTTCTTCTTCATTCCTTCTGTTTAATTTTCTAAGCAAGTTTTCCTTTCATCTTTTTTTTCTTTTTTGAGTTTACAGGTACGCTTCATTTTTGGCGGTGAAGAGTGATTCCTGCTCCAAGAATCAGCAATGCCTTACTTTCTGGGTTTTATTTGCTCTTTTTACAATATTGGAGCAGGCACTTTCCAAGCTTTTATTATGGTAAATTAAATCCTTGTTATTTATTCTCTCACAATTAAATTAACCTTTACGTTTTCTTTTTATTGCTTGGAGGGCTGAAGCCCTCGGGTGGGATACAAATTAGTCAGGGCACATCCTGGGGAATTTGACTTGGATTTTCTTATTCTTTGCTTTTGAGATGATTCTTCTATCTTTGAGATAAAAATAAAAAATTGCTTGAGACCGCTGCTTGTCCTTGAAGCTCATTGCATGCTTCTGGGCTTGAAATATTTCTTTTCTATACGTCTATAAGGTGTTTATTGGCAAATCATTTTGATTGACTGTGATTTTCGCTACAGGCTTCCATTCTGGCCCTATGTGAAAGGTGTAGCAACTGTCTTGCTAGTGATACCTTATTTTGGTGGTGCTTCTTATATTTACATGTACTTTGTGAGACCTTATTTATCTGAGAACTCAATGAAATGGATCAACTTATCCCTGCCGAGGAATAATTGTTTCCCATCATGGAGGCATAACGACTTTGTTGACGTGGCTGACACAAACATGATCGGGGATGGGCATGAAGAATTGGAGAAATCCGTTTTCCAGGTACGCCCATGAGTTGATGATTGTAGTAATGGAAACACTAGAGCCATGCAATACACGGAGGGATAATATATTGTTTAACCCTACAAATCCAAACATAATTCCAGTAGTTTTTACTGATAGAGCCTTGATATGAAACCGCTTGCCAAGATGCATTTCTTTAGTGGTTTTTCCTAGCCATCATATGACCTTGTGCCTTGGTATGAGCTGTATTTTCAGTTTATTATCAATCTTGCTTGCATGTTTGACTTAATTTGACCACATTTCTCCTGTCCACTCTTAAATTTGGGCAATGTGCTAAATTGCTATCTTAAACTGGATGAGGATGCCATTCTATCTTTTTGTTTCAATAGCTGCTTCTATGTGTTGTCTTCGCCAGCAGATATTCGAGCCCAATCATGACCTCGTGGAGGAGGAAATTGCTGGGCCAACAAGTCCAAAGAAAGTTCAAAAGGAGTGGAGCTGTGCTGTTTGTCTGTTCAGCACTTCCAGCGAATTTTTTTTGAAGAAACACTTTCAAGGGAAGGAACACGAGACTAATGAAGAAAATCTACGTGCAGAAGAACTGGCGAGGGACACTTCCAAGTCTCTTCTTACAGCAAAGAGAGAACCTAGGATGGTTTTTCTTGGGAACCTGGCCAATCTTGAAACATGGAGCGACCTCCTAGGCCCTGTTGCTAGATCAATTAGATGGTGTCAATGGAAAAGGCCAGATTTTGGATGGATTAAATTAAATACCGATGGATCCATAGATAGTGAGAATGCTGGTATTGGTGGCTTGTTCCGTGATTACGAGGGTAATGCAATATGCGGTTTTGTATCTAAAGCTTCTGGACATGATATATTCTTGGTTGAATTGTGGGCTATATGGAGAGGTCTAGTTCTTGCCTTGAATCTGCACATTCAAGTACTTTGGGTTGAGTCTGATTCACTGAGTGTTGTGAATACCATTAACAGGCAGCAGCCTTACAGTGGGAAGGCTGATGCTTGCTTGAAGCAGATCCGGCTTCTTTTAAAGAAGTTCAAAAAGCACAAGGTTTCTCACTCATGGCGAGAAACTAATAGAGCAGCTGATTATCTTGCAAAGATGGTTGTTGAGAGAGATGTAGTTTTGTGGCCTGCTGATTTTCCTACTAGCCTTAACAACATTATCAAGGATGACGCCGAAGGAATGGTATATTGTAGACGGTAACTTCAGACACCACCTGACATTGTTCATACAACTAGAATAGAAGACGATATTACTCCATAACATAGGGTTGTGACTGTAAATGCAGTATTATGGTTCTAAAGAGGCCAACTATAGGACAGCTGTGTATTGTTAGGCCAAGGTTGAACATGGTGGATGTTGAAACAAGAAGCAGCGGTGACATGAAGAGCATCTAACACACATATATCGTCAACTTGGATCTGCTCTCTCTGCTGGGTTAGCAATGAAACAGCGTTTTTTTCTTTTGTCCGGTGATGTTCATTTGGTAGTTGTACCCTAACAACCAGCAGGAACAATGACCTCTCATCATCAGGTCTCTGTAGGTCATGATATTAAGACAATTTCTATTCTGAAAGGAAATCTTGGTTTATTCAGATTCCGGGATGTTCGTGATTTATTTGGAGCTCTTGTCCCAACCAGCACACAGACCAATACAAATCTGGTTTTGTATACTTGCAAACAAAAGACCTTTTCATTGTCTTTTACAAAAGAACGCTTGCGCAAAAGCGGCAAAGATTAGCATATCATGATTCGTGGTGATTCTTGGCCCTGATACCGGCAAAGAAGTTCCCATGTAACTTCACAGCAACAATACATCAGAGAGAAGTAAATTATGATGCCCACTTCCCCACCTCTACTTTGCACTTGATAGCAGAACAACATACAACCATTGAGATTATCATGCTCTCCTTTTCTTTTCTTTTCTTTTTTGGGAATTATAAAATGAAATGAAGCAACCAAGGTGTGTTATAAAACTTTCCGATGCATGTTATTTTGACGGGGATAATTTGTTTCTCTCTTTTAATGGAGTGGAGGGGTTTGTTTTGTCTTGTTTTTTTTTTTTAAATAAAGAAGGGAGGGGAAGGATGTGTCACACCCGGATATTACGACGACTCGTTAAAAAATTATCTGGTTCTAGAAAAAGAACAGATATCTGACATCTTGTTCTTTTAAGAGAAAAGGTCTTGTTCAAGGAGTCGCCACCTAGTATTATGGTCACTAGGAACTCTAACTGGTCAACAAAGATTCTACGGTACGGGACTGGTTACGTGAAAGGGAAGATATTATCACCCCTTAAGCGTCCCACCCAAGGCAAGTTGCATTGCTTGTTTTGTCTTAAAATTGCTAAGAGTTTGTTGTATTACGCTTTTCATGGTCCACCTAGGATATTCCTGACTCTGGCGTCAGTGAATAATCAACTACAAATATTTTCAACTCTGGCGTTGATAAATATTGCACAACCTAAAAAGTACAGTATTCCTGACTTTGACGCCAGTGAATAAATTCGTAAAATTCTGTATTAAAAGAAACATTAACTATTTTTTCTTTTTTATCATTTTTTTGTTTATTTATGTAGCCCGATCTCAAAACTAAAAAAAAAGGATCGGGTCACTGGTCCAAACCAGTGACCCGACTGGCCACTATTGCATGCATGCGTGAACAACTCACGCATGCATGCTACAGTAGTAAGATAATTAATTTGGCAAAACAAGGGAAGAAAGACTTACCTGGCGAGGCAGCGGCTGGAGGCGTTGGTGGAGGAAGACTAGTCGGCTGCTTTCTCTTCCTCTTTTGTTTCTTCTTGTTCTCCACTGATATTCCCTCCTCTCCGTTTGTCTTGTGCTTTCTCATTTTTATGAATTTGTTTCTGTAACAATACAGGACGAGTCCGGTGCAGCTGCAGCGTGTGGGTGAAGACGATAATGGTGATCGAGCAATCGCTGACGGTTGAAAATCCCACTTGTTGTTCTCTGTGGTGTGGTCGTTCTGGAGTTGCATGCCGCTGCTGCCAGAGGGAAGCTTGCGGTGCTGGGCCTGTTAAAGACGCTGCGCTGGTGAGGACAAAAACGACAGGGTAAAGGGCTGTCGCGGTTGAGGATGGTGGCTTCCGGTGTTGCTGAGATCAGTGCAGTTGCATCAATGGAGGACCGCTGGATGTTCCCGGTGTGGAAGAGCTGTTGAGGCTGGTGCAGCTGCGGAGTGAAGGCGAAGACGATGGCGATGGTGATGGAGGGTTGCCCGACTGCTGCTGCTTTCCCCTCTGTTTCTGTTTTTCAGTGTCTTCTCTAGTCTTTCTTTCCTGTGTTGTTGCTTTGTGCTATTGTTGGGAAACGAAGGCGAAGACGATGGTGATGGTTGGGGATGTTTGTTCGGCTGAGAGGGGAGGCCAAGGCTGGTGTGGTGGCGGTTTTGGTCTCAAGCCAGAGAGGAAAAGAAAAGCCATGGAGGGCTTGCTCTGGCTGTTTTTTTTGTAAATGTCTTTTTTTATTTTTTTTTATTTATCTTTTTTGTAGGGTTTCTAGTAATGGCCTCCTCTTGGGTTTTTTCTGCCCTTTTCTTGTGCATACACTGAGATCTGTATTTATAGTACAAGAGTCCCTTCGCGTGCGAGAAACAAAGTTTCAATCAAACTCATTCTCTTCTTTGAAGTTTGAATTTGATTAAGAATCAAATTTGAAAGCGGATAACTATCATTATCTTGAAGACAAGGATTATCTTTAAGATAGGGATTATCTTGAAGATAAGGATAGAATGACAAAAGCACATTGTAATCCCTAGTTTTCACGCAAGCTTACAAATCACATTTTTCATCGAAATAAATCTCTGATATTTTAATTTTACATTTTAAACCTTGTAAAATTAAATTAAAAAGCTAATGGGCCAAAATTGGGTTACAACAGGACGTATAATTTGTCACCTACACCCAATGCTCTCTAATTGAAAGTAGGAGCCTAATAAAAGTAGCAACAATCAATGGTTATATCTCCCTTTCCTACAGCCTCATCAGCACAAGCAGAAAAAAAGATACACAAGTTTTCTTTCCCTTTTCTTTCCTTTGCAAACAAACAGATGTTAAGCTAATGGCTTGACAAGGAAATAAATTGAGAGAAAAGAGAAGGAGAGAATTAGAGAAGAGAACACAGAAGAAGAAATACACTTTTTTATTATTACTTGTCTCTAATGTTGTCATAACTCAATTTTAGGTTCTCCAAATTCATTTTTCTTTTAAAATAATAATAAAAAATAAAACATTTAACATAAACAATAAAAAAAGACAAGCAAATTGGTTGGCAAAGACATACTGAAGAGGGATTTAAGTGCAAAATTGAAAGCTCAATTGCACCATTGAAGGATCCAAATGTGAAGGACAATGTAGATTTAAGGTTAATTTAAATGAATATCAGAAAAATTCTTATAAAAATTAAGTTTGGGGACTTAATTAGACTCTTAATAATCCAATTTGATTTATTCATAAGCCTAATTAAGATCTAATTAATTTTAAGAATTAATTTAGGCCAAGATTAAAAAAAAATTAATTAAGTGCAAGAATTTAATTAGATTTTTAATAGGTGAAATTAATTTTATTAAAGACTTAATTGGTAAGAAATTAAGTTTGGAAGCTTAATTCAGACTTAATTGAGAATAATAGAATTTCAGAGGATCAAAATTTACTTTTACAAACTCAATTTGATTGCACAAATATATGTTGATGATATTATATTCGGTGCTATTAATGAATCTTTTTGTAAGGAATTTGCAAAATACATGCAAGATGAGTTCAAAATGAGCATAATAAGGGCATTAAATTTCTTCCTTGGATTACAAATCAAGCAAACAAAGGATGACATCTTCATCAATCAAAGCAAGTACATTAAGTATCTACTAAAAATATTTGGGATGGAACATGTCAAAAAGACCGATAAACCCATTGGAACATCAATAAAGCTTGATATGGATGAAAACGATAAGAATGTAGACATCACCAAATATCGAGGTATGATCGGTTCACTTTTATATTTAACTGTTAGTAGACCCAATATTATGTTTATTGTTTGTCTATGTGCATGTTTTCAAGTATGTCCAAAAAAATCTCATGTTAATGCTGTAAAATGTATTTTTCAATATTTGCATGGTACAATTAACTTAGGGTTGTAGTATCTAAAAGGATGCAAGTTGAATTTAATTAGCTATTCGAATACGGATTTTGTGGGATGTAAAGTTGATAGAAAAAGTAGTAGAGTAACATGTTACTTTCTAAGATCATCACTAGTATCTTGGGCTAGCAAGAAACAAAACTCAGTAACTCTATCAACAACTGAAGCGGAATATATTATGGCGGGTAGTTGTTGTGTTTAGATTTTATGGATGAAACAAACCTTAGAAGACTTTGGATTTAATTTTGATCATATCCCTATTATGTGTGATAACACGTGTTATAATTCTATCTAAGAAGCTTATACAATACTCGCGTACAAAACATATTGAAGTGAGACATTATTTCTTAAGAGATCACATGTTGAAAGGTGATATTGTACTGAAATTTGTTAGCACAGAACATCAACTTGCAAATATTTTTACAAAGTCATTAGGTAAGGATCACTTTTGTGAAATACAAAGGAATTTAAGCTGTATACATACTAATGATATTTGAGGTCTTATGTTTGTGTGTCAGTGGATATAAGTTGAACATGTTTAAGTGATAAAATATATACCCCTTTAGCATAAAAAAAATTGTTTTGTAGAAAAGTTCTTTGTTAATGTAATTTGGGATGAACCGGCTGACCGATTCATCATACCATTTTAACTGACCATTTGAAACAGAAAAATAAAGGTTTCGCTACTAGATGAACAATAGCTTTTTAAAGTTTATATTGAGTTTAGTTTTTGAGACTGCAAGTTGGACAAAAGGCTTTTTTTAGTCTCACAAGACATGTTTTGATCAAAACTTAAATATATGATTTTCGTGTGAATCGGTTGACCGGTTTATACATCTGAGACAATTGGCCAATTGATTGATTCAAAGAACAAAAACCTTTGCTATTGCTTAAATTTTAAATTTTTTAACCCCCTTATTTCTTTATGTTTTAGGCAAAATTTTACACAAAAAGGATCCTTTTTAAGTGTATAAGAAAGATCAAAAGATAAATTTGGGAAATTTCAAGGTTTAGGTTAAACTAGTTGACTAGTTTAACTAATTAAGGCAATCGACTGACTGATCTCTCGATAGTATAATATTGTCTTCACTAACCAACAAAAGAAAATTTTTCTAAATCAATTTCTAAAACCCTAACACAAAAATCTCTTATAAAAACTCTCAAATTCATTTAGACCCAACCTTTCTAAGTAAATTTCTTGAATTTTAAACATCAATAACAATAAAGAAACACACAAAAACAATTGAATTAAGGAGAAAAAAGGCCAATGATCCTCAATCTCCTCTAAATGACAGTGTAGAAAGGTACATGCCCACTTTCTCAAATAGGTCCATTGCTATTAAAAGATGTAAAAGTGATGATTTAAGTGTTTTTGAGATAGAAATTTTATTTGAGAAAATGAGTTGGAGTATCATATACAATATGAAAAATGCTTCATATCTCTGTTTTATTAGAATGTCCTTTGCTAATATGAGAATAACCTATGAACCTAGGATCACGAGTAGCCTTCAAAACAAGCCCATTAAGTTTAATTGTAAAGTATTGGCTAACATACTAGCTATTTCAAATGATGGACCTCATGTATTTGAGATGAAAGTTATCCCTAAAATTGAGGGATTTATATATGATGAAGCGGTTATCATGCATATCGGGAGACAAAATCTTACATCGGATGTAAAGATTAAGAGTCAAGACTTGATGCTAAGACTTAGATTGCTTTATAGGGTCATAACACATAATATTTTGCCAAAGAAGAGGCCATTTGATGAAGTGACTTTTATGGACTTATGCTTTATCGATTGTATGATTAGAAGAAGACCAATTAATTTTCCATATATTATAATGAAGAATTTGATAATGGAAAATGAAAAAAAAAAAAGTCGTTACCTTATGGTCAATGCTTAACAACTATCCTTGAGCATTTCAACGTTGAATTCATGGATACAGATCGGATGCAACATTCCAAACATTTAGAGATAGATAATAGTTCTCTAACAAAGATGAAATTTTTCTTAAATGAGGATGATGCATGGGTTCCTAAAGACCAAACTTGCAAGGAAGAGCATGATGAAAAAGATGGACAAGTTGGTGATGATGAATTTGCTAATATGTTTGAGACACCACCTTCGGCTTCCTTTCCTAAAGATGTTGGTACTAATTCATGAAGATCCAGGATGGATGATCGCCTAGTCCATAGTGAGACTGATGTGAGTTATCTTTGAGAATTACAAGAGCATATCCTCCCTAATCAAGAGCATATGGTTGGCGACCTACGAGATATCAAGGATATAATGGCTAGCTTACTCTCTTACTATCCACCATCTTAGATGATTGTACCATGAACTTCTCATGTTTTTCATTTTACTTTCTTTCCTTTTTTGTAATGAATGTTGTATTTTGAAAATTATGTTATGTTTTTATGTCTCATTTCTCTATTCTTATTTACTTTCCCTATTTACTTTTTGTTGATAACAAAAGGGGAGAGAAAATAGAAAAATAAACATTGGAAAAAGAATAGATATAAATACATGTTTACATAATTAAAGGGGGGAGATATATTTATAGATTGTATATTATAGTTTAAGTCTCCAAGGAACTATATTACAAAATACAGGGGGGATACATATCTTTATGTCTATAAGTATACATTAATTATCACCATAAAAAAATAGAAAGATTGTCGATCTATAGGTTGGATATTAATATTTATAATATCTTGTATTTTTTATGAAAACAATTAAATGAGAAATGAACTAATGATATGCTTGGATGAAATTAAATTTAAACAAGTTTTATACGAAGATCATATAAAAAAGCATATGGAATTGAATGAAGAAATTCATCAACAAGTCAGAAGCAAAGCAAGTGAAGACTTCACTATTAAGGATTCATTTTAGAGTTTATTGTTAAATCTTTATATCTTACTCAATATCAAACTAAAATAAACTCACACACTTCACATTGCATGCATAAACATGATTGATATACATTTAATCAGTTCAAGTTTCACCAGGTTTAAAATTGCCAAAACTAGTACTTAAGCTGAACTGGTTGACTGCTTGGGCATACCAAATGAACTGATCGATCGCTGGTCTTCCATGATGAATGTTTGAGAATGTCGCAGGAACCGTTTAACCAAATGATGGTCATTTGAATCGATCAACCACTTTAGCTTTTAGAGGCATTCCAACGACTATAAATGACTAGTTTCTTTTGGAAACATATATATAGCTCTCTTTTATGCAAAATTATTGAAAAATTCTGAACATACATGATATAGAAACTATTTCAAAAGAAAAAACCAACTAGAAATCATCAATCCTAACATATTCTAAGTTGTGCTAAATTAAATCTTCATATTCTAGCACAAGAGCATTAAATCTCACACTCATTACATTTACACACTTTCAATCATCCTAAATGCTATTGAATAAGATCTAGAGATTATAGTTTTCAATTGTATAATTTACTCCTTGAGAGAGTGAATCTTGTTATAAACAAATCATAATTGTAAACAATTAAGAGTTTGGAAAACTCTTGGTATTAATGAGGTATTGTCACCAAGAGAAAATCTTGAAAAGAGGACATCTTTATGTGGTGTAATTGTCTGGTGTGGATACATAAGGTACCGTATCTTTCACTTGAATTAGTAAAAGAGTACAATACTGAAGTATTATTTATACTTGAGATGTGAATGTAGGCTTGTTGAACTACGTTAAAAATCAAGTTCGCAATCTCTCTTTCGTTATCTTTTTACTTTAAGCACTTTAATTATATTGTTGACTATTATGTTATATATTTGTATTATTTGACATTATCAGTGGAATATATAATTCACTCCCCTTAGGTATTATTGTTGTATTAATCCTAGAATAACAGTTACATGTGAATCACATAGCATGATGTTTCCATTTGCTACTGGGACTGCTATAATTGTAGTCTTTATTGTAGTCTTTATTGTAGCAGCTTTAATATTTCTAACAACCTGTTCATCAATAAAGTTGTGAATGCTTCCACTACCAATCAAGATGATCAATTATCTTCTTTGAAAACCTTCCTTAATTTGAATGGTGTTGTGTGCATAGCTATCAGCCAAGACATTTAATGATAACCCAAACTCTTTAACTTTACCATTTTCTATACTGTTACCATTAACATTCTCCATTTCATCATATGATGTTCCTTCCCCTTCTTCTTCGTTACCCTCAATCATATTCAACCCCCTTTTACTAAACACTAGTCACCAAGTGTAAATTTGTCTTCATTTTTGTAATACAATCCTAATCTACGCCTTTGCTCACATAATGTTTCAAATGAATTTCTTGACCTTCGTTGATTCTCATTCTTTAACTAGATAAGAGGCTTATTATGAATATTGCTTATTATTCTTCCAGTATAGGGTAAAGGAATATTACTTTGCATCATCTTGTTCTTTCTTTCCATGGTATTGTTGGGCTCTTCTTGCCATTTTGTTTGCTTAATTTGTCTCCATATTTGTAACACAATCCTAATCTACGCCTTTGCTCATATAATGTTTCAAATGAATTTCTTGGTCTCTGTTGATTCTCATTCTTAAACTGGATAAGAGGCTTATTATGAATATTGCTTGTTGTTCTTCCAGTATAGGGTAAAGGAATATTACTTTGCATCATCTTGTTATTTCTATCCATGGCATTGTTGGACTCTTCTTGCTGCCATTTTGTTTGCTCAAAGGCCACCATTAATGATAATAGTTTAAGAATTTTTAGCATTGGTGTGATATCTTCCATTAATAAAGCTGGAAATGTAATAAGATTCAAGAAAAAAGGGATTGGATGCACTCATTAAAGATTTTAATTTCTCAAACCTTTCAACATACTCATGTATACCAATTTCTTGCAATAATTTGTTGAAATATTCTTCCATTATATCTTTTTTACTGCCAAACCTTTCGCTTACAGCCTTTGAGAACTCATCCCAACTTATTACACAATCCTTTCCACTCATATATCCCTCAAACCATATTTTTTTCCTTCCAAATAAAAAGATGCAACTTCAACCCACTGTTGTACAAGAACAATATTGAGTTTTAGAAATTTCTTGCACCTTCTTAACCAGCCTTCAGGATTTTCTCGAAAAAAAAAAAAACAGTTAAGTCTACCCTTGGTAGGGGTGGATTGTACCCATTCCTTCGGTATTCTTGGCTACTTGTGTTTTCCCTACGGACATTGCTTCTAAATCACAGTACTGCTTCCTCCTGATAGTTGTGAGTATGAACTTCATGTACTGCATTTGGAAGTGGTGGCTTGTACCCTTTCTTGTGGTATTCTTGGCTACTTGTGTTTTCCCCCACGAACATTGCTTCTAAATCCCAGTATTTCTTCCTCCTGATTGTTATGATTATGAACTTCATGTACTGCAATAGGAGTATTCAAGATTCCTCTAAATTTATTTCCTCTGTTCATATCTTGCCTTTGATTATCCAGAAATGATTGGAATTGGATTGTGAGTACTTCAATTTGGGAATTGATTTGATCATTCCTCTTGTTTTGTTCTACCCACTGCTCTTGCTATTTGTCTTGTTGATTCACTAGGGAATCTCTGAATTCTTGATGGATATTGTTTTGTAGTTAGTAATCAAGCTTCCTACAATGCTCCTCTATAGCCTTAAACTTGTTGTTTTCTTCCATTTTTTATTAGATTTGAGTGAATGATTACACTCTTGTGCAAGCTCTAATACCAATTGTTAAGCTAATGGCTTAACAAGGAAAGAAATTGAGAGAAAAGAGAAGGAGAGAATCAGAGAAGAGGACATAGAAGAAGAAATACATTGTCTTATTTTTACTTGTCGCTCACGTTATTCACTTTGTTCTTATTTATACACTGCAGCTAAGGCTGCTGTTGTAACTAACCATTTATTTACGGTAATTAACTTCAACTAACTACTAACTACCCTTGCTGCTGCATTTCTACTTCTGCACATCTCTATTGCTTAATCTGCTTAATGGAATGCCTGTAACAACAGACGACTGTTCAAAATTCTCTGTCAGAAATTCTAACCCCTATGAAAACACTACTTGTCACCAGAACCCCACAAACGCCATTAACCCAAATTCTTTAGAGATCCCAAGAAAATGGACGCTGACCCAATTGACGGCCAAGATTTCATGGATTCCATGCTGTGCGTTTCGGGTTCGAGACTGATCCAGTCAGGGTTAATAAACACCACCCATTTCAAAGGTTTTCTTAAATGAATACCAAGCCTTCCTTTTGCTTTCTTTAATGTTACAATTATTAACAAGAAACTTAAAAGAGTTTTTGTGTTTGTTTGATATAGAGAGACCAGTGACATTTGTAAATGCGGGAGGCGGGGCTATAAAAAAAGAAGGGAATATCAATCTTGATATTGAGAAAGATTGCAGTTTTGAAGGAGGAGATGTTTTAAGAACAGATGAAAGCATAATTAATGGAGGTGATAGACCTTCGGTGTATCAATCGACGAGGTCTGTCTTCTCTTATAAATTGAATGCAGATTCTTCTGTTAAACAAGAGTTTTTAGCGTGCAACAATTCCGATGCTGAAGTGAAAATCTCATCTGATCAGGTTAGATGCAATTTGTATTGAAATTTGAAGTGAAGAGAGTTTTTGCTTAAAATTATAGCCTTAAATTGATGTGGTCTACAGAATAAAGTTACAAGCGTACTTGAAGTTTACAATGAGCAGATCAGAGACTTGCTTGCCACCTCAACGACTAAGAGGTATTATCATCACGTGCCAGGGATAGTTGAAGCAAAAGTTGAGAAATCAAGCAGGTCTGGGCTGTGGGGTCAAACAATGTGAATGAACGTAGCAGCCAATCACATTAGCCAGTGCCTATTTGAACTTGGTTT
>Ga0307510_10007250_pt1 | contig 13205 bp, 10 predicted proteins | sample 12_EM_MG_FD_207224 | JGI IMG/M metagenome (GOLD analysis project Ga0307510, IMG submission 207224) | Populus trichocarpa ectomycorrhiza microbial communities from riparian zone in the Pacific Northwest, United States - 12_EM | ecosystem: Host-associated > Plants > Roots > Unclassified | place... | reverse complement strand
CGACCAGTTCGCCAACGTCTTCTACAAGCAGAACATCGCCGTCGGCGCGACCGCGCAGAGCTTCTACATGACCTACGGCGGCACCAACTGGGGCTGGCTCGGCATGCCCGAGAACTACACGTCGTACGACTACGGGGCCGCGATCCGTGAAACCCGGCAGCTCGATCCGAAGTACGACGAGGACAAACTCATCGGCTACTTCACGCAGTCGGTCACCCCGCTGACCAAGACCGAGGCGATCAGAGCCACACCGCCGGACGACTCCGCGGTCATCGACACCGCCCGGATGAACCCCGACACCAAGACGCAGTTCCACGTCCTGCGGCACGGCAACTCCACGTCCACGGCAGTCGACAAGACCCACATCTCCCTGGACTTCAATGCCCAGCCGACCAATGACACCACCTACACCTGGGACGACCCCGACTCCGCGCTGCAGTACACCGGTTCGTGGTCCCATGTGGCCAACACGAGCTACACCGGGAGCGATTACAAACACACGGAGTCGTTCTCGAACAAGGCCGGCGACTCGCTCACCGTCCCCTTCGACGGCACCGCGATCCGCTGGATCGGCTCCAAGACCAACAACCACGGCAACGCCGACGTCTACCTCGACGGCACCAAGACGGCCACGGTCGACGACTCCGGCAGCGAGAGCCAGGCGGTGCTCTTCCAGAAGACCGGCCTGACACCCGGCGCGCACACGCTGAAGATCGTCGTCGCCGGGAACCACAGCTCGGGATCCACGGACAACTACGTGGCCGTCGACGCCATCGACGTACCGACGACCGCCACCGCGGAGCCGACCTACCCGGTCGTGCCGCAGCAGCCCGGTACCGCGATCACCCTCGACGGACGCGACTCCCACGTGATCGTGGCCAACTACCGCCTCGGCGAAGCGCAGTTGCAGTACTCGACCTCCGAGATCATGACCAGCGCGACCATCGGGGACCGGGACATCGCCGTGCTCTACGGCGACCAGGGCAGCGACGGCGAAACCGTCCTGCGCTACGCCGCCAAGCCCACCGTGACAGCCAACGGCGGTACGGTCACGACCAGTTGGGACCCGGTCACGGGAGACCTGCGCCTCAACTACACACACCAGGGCCTGATCCGCGTCACCATCAGCGGCGACGGGCAGCGCCCGCTCCTGCTGCTCGTCGGCGACAAGGCCACCGCGAAGACCTTCTGGCGTCAGGACACGGCGAGCGGCCCGGTGCTCGTGCGCGGCACCCACCTGCTGCGGACGGCGACCAGCCTGCACGGCGGCCACACCGTGGCGCTCACCGGCGACAACGCCGACGACAAGAACATCGAGGTGTTCACCTCCGCCGCCCAAGTCACCTGGAACGGCAGGACATTGGGCACCAATGCCACCGACACGGGGAGCCGCACCGGAAAGATCGCGGTCGCCGCCCCAATACACCTGCCGACGCTGACGAGCTGGAAGCACACCGGGGAGTCCCCCGAAGCGGCCCCCGGTTTCGACGACACCAGCTGGCAGGTGGCCGACAAGGCGACCACCAACAGCGTCTCCGGCGTCAACTCGCTGCCGGTGCTCTACGCCGACGACTACGGCTTCCACACCGGCAACACGTGGTACCGCGGCCGCTTCCGAGCCACGGGCAAGGAGACCGGCATCCACCTGATGTCGGACTCCGGGGGAGGAGCGCAGGCGTTCTCCGTCTGGCTGAACGGAACCTTCCTGGGCAGTTCCACCACGGGCAGCGGTGACCTCACCTTCCCGGCAGGTTCCGTGACGTCCACGGGCGACAACGTCATTTCCGTGCTCACCGTCAGCATGGGGCACGAGGAGGACTACAACTCCTCCAACGGCAACAAGACCGCGCGCGGCCTGACCAGCGCCTCCCTCGTCGGCGCGCCGCTGACGTCCGTGACTTGGCGCCTCCAGGGCGTACGGGGCGGCGAGGACCTCCAGGACACGGTCCGCGGCCCGCTCTCGACGGGCGGCCTCTACGGCGAGCGGGCCGGCTGGTCTCTGCCGGGCTACCCGGACAGCAACTGGAGCCGTGTGTCCCTCCCGACAACCGATACGACACCCGGGGTCTCCTGGTACCGGACCGACGCCAACCTGGACCTGCCGCACGGCCAGGACACGTCGCTCGGGCTGACATTCACCGACGACCCGTCACGCAAGTACCGCGCCACGATCTTCGTGAACGGCTGGCAGGTCGGCAACTACGTCAACTACCTCGGCCCGCAGCACACCTTCCCGGTCCCCAACGGCATCCTGAACCCGAACGGCCACAACAGCATCGCCATCGCCGTCTGGAACCTCGACGGCAGCACCGGCGGCCTCGGCAAGGTCTCACTGACCAACTACGGCAGTTACGCCTCGTCCCTGCGCGTCGCGCAGAACGACAGCCCTCGCTACGACGCCCGGACCTACGCCATGCCGATGCGTCCGGGAGCGGACGTCACCCTGGACGCGCCGGACACCGCCCAGCCGGGACAGGCCTTCACCGCCCGGGCAACGGTGCGGGTGGCGAAGGCCTGTCGGTCCGCCTCCGAGCTGGCGGCGTCGCTCTCCGCGCCCGACGGCTGGAGCGTGAGCGCCCCGAGCCCCACCTCGGTCAAGCGCCTGCAACCGGGCACATCGGCCACCTTCACCTGGCAGGTCGAGCCGCCGACCGGAACGCTGCCATCCGCCTCGGCACTCACCGCCACCGTGCACTACCGGCAGAACGGACGGCAGGCCGTCATCGCCGACGAGCGCATCGTCGGCGGAATACCGCCCGCTCCGCCTGCCGGGAAGAGCGACGTGAGCGCCCTGCCGTTCTTGTCCTCCACGAACGGATGGGGCCCGGTGGAACGGGACACCAGCGTCGGCGAACAGGCAGCCGGGGACGGCCGCCCGATCACCATCTCCGACGTCGGCTACGCCAAGGGCCTGGGCACCAATTCCATCAGCGACGTCCAGCTCTACCTCGCTGGACAGTGCTCGCGGTTGACGGCGGACGTCGGCGTCGACGACGAGACGGGCGGTGCGGGCACGGTGACGTTCTCCGTGATCGCCGACGGCAGGACGTTGGTGACCACGCCGACGATCCGCGGCGGGCAGGCCGCGGTGCCGATTGACGTCGATGTCAGTGGCGCCGAGGTGATAGACCTCAAGGTCGGTGACGCGGGCGACGGCAACGGCAACGACCACGCGGACTGGGGGGTGCCGACGCTGACGTGTGAGTGAGCGTCGCTTCGTTCGCGGGGTGCGGTCGACGACTGAGGACCTGAGGCTCGGGGGACTCCTCCGACGCCGAGGAGTGTCGCCGTCGGCTCCGAGGCGCGTGAGCGAAGCCGCTTCCTACGCGGGGCTCGAGTCGTCGAGGAAGTGAAGCAACACGGCGGCCTCGGCACGGCGTCGTGCGATTCGGTGCACGTGCGCGGGCGTGGTCAACTGTGCTGCGGCTTCCAGACGCTCGGCGGCTTCGGCTTTCACGATCTCGACCACACGGTGCTCACTCAGCTCACGCCGAGCCCTCGCCGCGCCGAAGCCTCGGGCCAGAGCCGACCTGAGCAGCGGGAGCGGCTCTCATGCCAGACGGGCAGTGTGGCCAGGGTGTCCCGCAGATTGCCGCTGGCCTTGAAGGACTGTCCGTTCCAGTCGTTGCCGGCCTGGTGATCCACTGCGCATCGTGTTGGGTCAGTGGCGGTTGCCCAGCAGGGGAGGGGTGCTCCGTCACCGCCGAGTCAGGTTGGCGAGGGCCGTCACCAATCCCGCAGTCAACGTCAGGGTGGCCGCGAAGGCAACTGCCGCTCGGGTTATGGCCGTTGGATACGAGGCGTGGTCGCGGCGGGCGAGATGGCCGGCTGCGGCTGCAATGAGGACCGCAGCCAAGGTCACGAGAGCGCAGGTGAGAAGGACTACGGCGTGATGGTCGGACACGGTTGAACACCCCTACAGGTCGGTGTGACTGCCGTCGCGTCACTGACTTTCGGGGCTGGGGTGTTCATCATGGTGCGCTGGCCGAAGATGAACACGGGCGAACAATCGAGCACGGCCAGGGGGCTCCGCGTGGGGATCGACGAGGTGCGCGACGCAGCGGCCTTGGCCGAGTTACGGTCTCGCCTTGAAACGGGACGGATAGTCCGGGGGATCAACCAGACGGATCTCGCCGGTTTGGCGGGACTGGGGCGCACAACAGTGAGCCGGGCGCTGAGCCCCGGCGCTCCGGGACCCTCGGCGGACACCGTGGGAGCGCTGGGACGCGCCCTGCGTCTGGACGTGGCTGTGCTGCTGGGGCTCCTCGACACCGCATACGGGCGCGGCCCTGCCAGTAGGACCGACAGTCGAGCGCTGGGCAGGCCGATCCCGCTGTGGGACCCCCATGACCTCGAAATCCATTTCGCGGTAGAGGCACCAGCCCCGAGTTACGGCTCCAGCGGCTCCCGAGACCGGAGCAGACCGGCCCGGACGGGGAGAATGCCTGCCTACGTACGCCGCCCGCACGACGAGCACCTGAGCATCGTCGTCGAGGCGGCCGTTGATGGGCACAGCGGGATGGCTGTTCTTGTCGGGTCGTCGTCGACGGGCAAGACGCGTTCCTGCTGGGAGGCCGTCCAGCCGTTGGCTGCTCTGGGATGGCGTCTGTGGCATCCCTCCGATCCCATCCGCGCAGAAGCAGCACTTGCTGATCTGCACCGCGTCGAGCCGCGGACCGTCGTCTGGCTGAATGACGCCCAGCACTACCTCGGCGACAAGAGCGGCGAACGCATCGCCGCAGCCGTCCACCGGCTGCTCACCGACGTATCGTCCAGTCCGGTCCTGGTCTTGGGAACCTTGTGGCCCGAATACCAGAACGACTACATGGCCCTACCGCGGCATGGCGAACCCGACCCGCATTCCCAGGCTCGCGCACTACTGGCCGGACGACTTATCACCCTGCCGGACCGCTTCGACCACATCGCCATCAACAAGGCCAGAGCCCTCGCCGGCGCCGGCGACCGCCAGCTCGACCATGCGCTGAAGCACACCGACAGCGGTCGGCTGACCCAGTTCCTGGCCGGAGCACCAGAGCTCCTGCGCCGCTATGAGACAGCCGACCCACCCGTTCGCGCTCTGCTTGAAGTCGCCATGGACGCACGACGTCTGGGAGCCGGACTCCACCTGCCGGTCAGCTTCCTCGAACAGGCCGTTGACGACTACCTCGGCGACGACGAATACGACGATCTCACCGACAACTGGATAGATCAGGCCTTCGCGGACGTCACGCAACCGGTTCTCGGACGCCTTGCGCCCCTGCGGCGCACCCGGCCACGCTCCAACCAGAGATCATCCCCGACGAAGACCGCAACCGTGCCCTCCTACCGGCTCGCCGACTACCTCGAACAACACGGACGACGCAGCCGCGCACGCCTCTGCCCGCCGGAATCATTCTGGCAGGCAGCTCACGACCACCTCACCGCCGAAAGCCTCATCAATCTCACCGAGGCCGCCCGAAACCGCCACCGATTCCACTGGGTCGAGCAACTCGCCCAACGGGCCGCGGATTTGGGTAACACCGACGCCATCGCGCGACTCGCCGAAATCCGACGCGCAAACGGCGCCGACAAGGAAGCCGACCGGCTCCTCCAACAGGCCGCCGACTCAGGCAGTACCGCTGCCCTCATCCGGCTGTCCCTCATACGTCATACGGCCGGCCACAGTGAACAGGCCGAGGCCCTCGCACAGCGGGCCGCCGACGCGGGCGATGCCAGGGGACTCGGTCAACTCGTCGAGATCTGTGAAGCCAACGGCGACCGTAAACAGGCCGAAGCACTCGCCTTGCGAGCCGCAACAGCAGGCGACACCGGACCGCTCGTTCGCCTGGCCGAGGTGAGGGAACTTGCGGGAGCCACTCAAGGTGCCGAACGACTGGGACAACTGGCCGCCAAAGCCGGCGATACGACGGCGCTGGTCCGGATCGCCGCGATCCGGGAGACTGGCGGCCCGACAGCCCGCCACGAAGCCCAGCGCCTCTACCAACGCGCCGGCCGTGTAGGAAACACCAGCGCGCTCGCCCATCTCGCCGCAGAGCAGGAAAAAGCCGGACGCCGAGAGGAAGCCGAACAACTCGCCCGGCGGGCCGCACGCGCTGGCCAGTCCTTCGCTCTGGTCCGGCTCGCCGAGACACGCGAGGCAGCAGGCGCGCACCAAGAGGCCGAGAAACTCGCGCAACAGGCCATCGAAGCCGGTCACCGCTTCGCCCTGATCCGCATCGCCGTCATTCGCTACGCGGCCGGAAACCTGCAAGGCGCCGAAAGGCTTGTCCAGCAAGCCGCCGCAGCTGGTAATCCCACCGCAGTAGCCCGCCTCGCTGAGATGATGGTGGATGCCGGAGATCTGGAGGGGGCAGAACGCTTAGCCCGTCAGACCGCCGCGGATGGAAACCCCAGCGCGGCAGCACGCCTGGCCGACCTGAAGGAAGCATCAGGAGACCCAGAGGGAGCAGAGGACCTGGCGTGGCTGTCGGCAGACGCGGGCGATATCAGCGCTCTCAACCGGCTCGCCGAGACACGTGAATTCACCGGGCATCAGGAAGAGGCGGCCCGTCTTGCCCATCAGGCTGCTCAGCGAGGGAGCACCACTGCCCTGGTGCGTCTGGCCGACCTGCGAGAAGCAGCAGGTGACCATGAAGGAGCCGAGGAACTGGCCCGGATTGCCGCTGATGCGGGAGACACTCACGCCATGGCGCGTGTCGCGATCATGCGAGAGATGGCAGGAGACAGACGTCAAGCCGACCGACTCGCGTGGATCGCAGCGGACGCCGGCAATCCCAGTGCCCTCGCTCGCCTTGCGCAACTGCGAGGCGGGGCACATTCCTGATCGCCCGTTCGCCGTCCTTCCGCAGTTCAATCCCTGGGAGTTGGTGAAAGCTGGATACCACGAGTGAGATACCGCGCGCTACGTCGTCGCGGAGCTGGACATCGTCGGTACGTCGTCCGTGAGGTCAACGGCCGGGTGCCGGGGCCAGGTGGAGAAGGGCAGCCGCAGGGCGTAGGCGTACGGGTGCAGCATCGGCAAGGGAGACAACAGCGGAGGCGACCGCCGGTGACCGCTTCGGCACCTACTCGTTGTGCGCTGCCTGGTGCCCGAGCGCGGACGCTTCTGCTCATTGTGGGTGCCGTTGGTGGGGGTGTCAGGTGTGGTCGGCTGCCAGGAGCATCTGGGAGATGCGGCGTCTGTCGCGTGTGGTCACTGAGCGTTCTCCAACCTCACGTTGACGCGTGGTGAAGGACGAGGACGGCCTTCACCATGTCGGTGATCCGGTTGGTGCTGCAGCGGAGCTTCCGCAGAAGACGCCAGTCCTTGAGCGTGGCCATAGCTCGTTCGCCGACGCATCGGATCTTGGCGTGACTGGTGTTGTGGCGGCGCTTCCACCCCTTCAGACGGCGACCGCGGAACGGGACTCGAACAGGCCCGCCGGCGCCTTGATACGCCTTGTGCGCCCAGCACTTCAGGCCCGCCTCGGTGAGCGCGTCGATGATTCCGTGGTGTCGGGCAGCAGTGAGGTCGTGGCTCGATCCGGGCAGGGCGGGCGAGGCCCAGAGCAGGCGTCCGAACGGATCGGCGAGGACCTGGATGTTCATGCCGTGGCGCTTGCGTTTCCCGGAGTAGTACGGGGAGTCCGCAGCGATCTCCCCCAGCCTTCGGCCGGAAGGTGCCCCCAGCCGATCGGCAGCAGAGTGCCGTCCAGGATCACGAACGCCTTCTCGCGGATCGTCCGCATCGCCTCGGCGAGTGAAGGCGCGAGGGAGGCCAGGGCCTCGACAGCTTCGCCTATATAGCGGCAGACCGTGGCGATCCCGATGTCGAATCCGGCAGCGAGCTGGGCGTAGGTATCACCGCACCGCAGGTGCGCGAGGGCGAGCAGAGCCTGGCGGCCGACGGCCAGACGTCGCCACCGTGCACCGATCTTCGCCCGCCGCGCGGCCAGTTGACCGGTAAGGAACCGCAGGGTTCGGCTGGACAGATCGATCGAGGATGAGTAGACAAGCATGCGAAGCTCCTGGCAGGCACGGGTGATCTTGGTCGAGAACCCGTCTACCAGGAGTTTTGTCGTTGCGCAGGGGCGTCCAACTTGTGGCCAGCATCGGGATGCTGGAAATCGCTCACTGTTCAGTCACGGCGGTGAGCTCGGCGATGAATCCCGTTCGTGACCTCGACGCGGTCGCTCCCGGAGCCGATGCTCAGCCCATCGACCGGTTGCCTATGAACGAGTACTCATGCAAGAGTAGTCGTATGTCATCGATCAGGTTGTTCATCCTCGACACGTTCGCGAGGAACGGCGAGATGCACGGGCATAGGGTGCGCCTCCAGGCCGAGCGGGAACATCTGCACCTGTGGACGGACGTGTCCGTGGGCAGCCTGTACCAGGCGATCAAGCGTCTGCTGGCTGAGGGCTTGCTCGAAGAGGTCAGGACCGAGAAGGAGGGCAATCTGCCCGAGCGTCAGGTGTACGGCATCACCGGTGAAGGGCGGCTGCGTCTCAAGGAACTCCAGTCCGAGAGTCTGCGCCACATCTGGATGAAGCCGGACCCGTTCGACCTGGCCCTCACCCGCCTGGACCCGGAGAAGCTGGACGAGCTCCACACGGTGATCGCATCCCGGCTGGATGAACTCGCCTCCATGCTCTCGGACACCGAGGCGCTGAACGCCAACGCCATCGACGGCGGCTACCTGACGGTGAGCGAGGCACTAGCGGTCAGCCACAGTGCGCACAGGCTGCGCGCCGAGATCGCCTGGCTCCAGGAGGTCCTGAACGCGGTGCCCGAGATTGTCACCGATGAACGGACCCGTCAGCCCGACACCCTCTGAAACACCGGATTCCGCCCCCCTGAATCCACCCGCGTCGCAGCCGGCGCGGTATCGCCCGGTAAGGAGCACGCCCCATGTCCGAACTCATCGAACCCTTCACCCTGTCCGTGCCGGAGGAACAGCTGACCGACCTGCGTGAGCGGCTCTCCCGCACCCGGTGGCCCGATCCAGAGACCGTTCTGGACACCAGCCAGGGACCCCAGCTGGCGAAGCTCCGCGCGCTGCACGACTACTGGCTTAACACCTACGACTGGCGGCGGTGCGAGAAGACCCTCAACTGCTTCGGCCAGTCACGCACCATCATCGATGGTCTGGGCATTCACTTCCTCCATGAGCGCTCGCCTGAGCCGGACGCCCTCCCGCTGGTCATGACCCACGGATGGCCCAGCTCCGTCCTCGATTTCCACAAGGTCATCGGCCCACTGACCGATCCCGCGGCCCACGGCGGTGACCCGCGGGACGCCTTCCATCTCGTGGTGCCGTCGCTGCCGGGATTCGGGTTCTCCGACCGGCCTACGGAACCCGGCTGGGGATTCCCCCGGGTCGCCGATGCCTGGATCACGCTGATGGACCGGCTCGGCTACCGGCGATGGGGCGCCCAGGGCGGCGACCTCGGATGCGCGGTCACCGACGAGATCGGCCGCAAGGCCCCCGACGGATGCATCGGGCTGCACCTCAACTTCGCCATGTTCCCGCCAACGCCCGACGAGATTCGGGACACCACCGAGCATGAGCAGGCAATGCTCGACAGCGCCGCCTACTTCTGGGAGAACCTCTCGGGCTACGCCAAGGAGCAGGCAACCCGCCCTCAGACCATTGGCTACTCCCTCGCGGAGTCCCCCATCGGCCTGGCTGCCTGGATCTACGCGATGTTCCAGGACACCTGCGGCACGCCGGGGGACGCGGAAGCATCTTTCACCCTGGACGAGCTGCTCGACGACATCATGCTCTATTGGCTTCCCAACACCGGGACGTCCTCTGCGCGGACCTACTGGGAAATGGCACGGTCGGCACGGCCCTCCGCGCCGAACGCCGCCGCACCGATCACACTGCCTACCGGATTCAGCATGTTCCCGGAGGAGCACGTCCGGAAGTCCCAGCGCTGGGTGGAACGCCGCTACAGCAACGTAGTCCACTTCAACGAGCTTGAGGTGGGCGGGCACTTCGCGGCCCTGGAACAACCGGCACTCTTCGTTGACGAAGTCCGGACCACCTTCCGTTCCTTGCGCTGAGCGCACCGCCGGCATCGGCACCTCCTACCGACAGCTTCCCCCCCCAGGAAGGGCGATACCTCATGACACCCCTGCCCGGCGAACTCCTCAAACTGCTGAACCGGCCCAGCCCCTGCTTCATCGCCACCACCATGCCGGACGGCTCGCCTCAGCTCACCCAGACCTGGGTCGACACCGATGGTGAACACATCCTCATCAACACCGTCGAGGGCTACCGCAAAACCAAAAACGTTCAACGCGACCCCCGTGTGGCCGTCAGCATCGCCGACCCGGATGACACCTCCCGCTACTTCTCCGTACGGGGACGCGTCACCAGCGCTACGACCGACGGCGCCGCCGAGAGCATCGAACACCTCGCCCAGAAGTACACAGGCCACCCCTACGCCTCGCACGGCAGCCCGGGCCAGACCCGGCTCCTGCTGACCATCACCGTCGACTTCGTCATCCATTCCCCCATGCACTAAAGACCAAGGGGACCGCCATGACCAGCCTCCCCCACAGCGCCGGCACCGCCCGCCCCTATGTCTGGGCGCCGGACCAGTCCCCGGCCTACTGGAACGTCGGCACGTACTGGAGAGTGCTCGCCGACAGCAGCCAGACCGACGGCCGGTCCTGCACGTTCGAGGAACTGTGTCCGCAAGGACTCGTCGCCCCACCGCACGTCCACGACAAGATCTGCGGCCACTGCTGGCCGAGCGGGGCATCGACCTGTCGCCCAGTCAGACCTACCGGCTCGTGTTGGAGAGGCCCGAGCGGCTGAGCCTGAACACGCTCATGACCCTGCTCGACATCCTCGGCTGCTCGATGGAAGAGCTGATCGAGCCGGTCGCCGTCGCCGCGCAGCGCCGCAAGGCGGCCGGCGACGCCGCCGAGAGCCACGGCGGACTCGGCGGCCTCCGGCCGACGCGGGCCCGCATCGTGAAGGAGTAGCTCCGGCGTGACCCAGGAGCACGACCAGCCTCCCCGGTTCCTCACCGAGCCGACCGCATTGATCGCCGAGGTAGTGCTGGCTATCGAACCCGAGCTTTCCCGGCCGTGGTCGCCGAGGCCGTCGCCTCGACGGCCAAGATGAAGTCCCGTCACCGCAAGCTCGCCGAGGCCCTCAGCCGGGATCCCGAACTGCTCACGTCCGGCCGTCCCGAGGGACCCGTCACTATCCAGAAACTCGTACGGGCCCTGCAGGCGGTCGGCGCCACACGGGTCGTGCTGCCCCGATGCGCCCACTGCGGCAAACAGCACCGCTTGCCCAACCTCCACGGCGACCAGCGGATCTGTGCCTACTGCCAAATGAAGCAGGCTGCGGCTGCCAACCCGTGCGTCATCTGCGGGCGGACCGCGCACATCGCCAGCCACGACCACCTCGGCCGGCCCCGCTGTGCCCTTCACCCCGACACCGGCAACGAGGACCCCGTCGACGTCGTCTGCGACCACGCCGCCGCAGTTGACCCCGGCCTCGCCCGCGATGAAGTGGCCACCGCGGTCCGGGCAACCTGTCAGATGCCCGCCCACCAGCGTCAGCTGGCCTTGGCCCTGGAGGACAACCCCCGTTGCTGACCGGCGAGGGTGCCCACGGGCCGCACAAGCTCATCCTCCTGATCGAAGACCTCCTGGCCCGCGGCGCCCGGAACATCGTGCTGCCGCCCTGCCCGTTCTGCCGCACCGACCGCAAGCTCCGCCAGGGCCTGGACGGCCAACGCGCCTGCTACGAGAAGTTCCGCCTCCTGCCCTGCTCGCGCTGCGGGCGAACCAAGCCGGTCGCTACCAGGACGATCGACGACCAGCCACTGATTCCTAATGCCGCCGGTCAAGCCGCGAGCGTGTTGGGCGGTGAGAGCTCGTAACATCGCCCGTCGCGAAGGAGGGCCCACAGGACGTTCACGCGGCGACGTGCGAGGGCGAGCACGGCCTGGGTGTGACGCTTACCCTCGGCTCGTTTGCGTTCGTAGAACCGGCGCGACTCATCGCAGTGGCGGATACTGAACAACGCCGAGGTATAGAAGACCCGTTGGAGGCGCCGGTTGTATCGCTGAGGGCGCCGAAGATTGCCGCTGATCTTCCCGGAATCGCGAGGCACCGGGGCAACGCCCCCGAAACCGGCGAGGCGGTCCGCGGTGCCGAAGACCGCCATGTCGCCGCCGGTGGCGGCCAGGAACTCGGCGCCGAGGATGATGCCCAGACCGGGCATGCTGGTGATCACGTCGAAGGTGTGGTGATCGCGAAACCGGGCCTCGATGTCCTTGTCGACCTCTGTGACCTGCTGGTTGTAGGCCATCACCTCCTTCGCCAGCGTGTGCACCAGCTGGGCAGCCAGCTTCTCCCCGGGGAGGCTGGTGTGCTGTCGTTCGGCGGCCTGGACGGCGATCTCAGCAAGCCGGTCAGGCCGCAGGACATGCCGGTTTCGAAGCCACGCCTCCAGCCGCTTGGCGCCGATCCGACGGATGGCCGCAGGCGTCTGGTAACCGGTCAGCAAGGTGAGCGGGCCGGTGTTCGTGAAGTCGAAAGCCCGTTCCAGGCCGGGGAAGACGCCGGTGAGTTGGGCTCGCAAGTGGTTGACGGTGCGGGTGCGATCGGTGACCAGGTCCATGCGACGGCTGGTGAGGAGCTTGAGGTCGATGATGGTGTCGTCGCCGCCGTGTAAGGGGTGCAGGTCACGCCGGACGCGGAGCTGGTCGGCGATGACAGCGGCGTCCTTGGCATCGGTCTTGCCCTCGCCGCAGTAGCCCTCGGAGGCGCGGTGGATGGCTCGGCCGGAGATGTAGTGCACCGGCTGGTCCTGGTTGAGGAGGATCGTGATGGCCAGGGCGGCTCCGCCGTCGGCCAGATCGATGGCCCAGGTCACCTCGTCGGCCAGGGCCAGGACGTCGGCGAGGAGTTCGGTCAGTTCGGGCTCGTCGTTCGCGACGCGCCGCGAGAGCAGTCGTCGGCCGCTCTCGTCGATCGCGACACAGTGGTGGTGGGTCTTGCCTGCGTCGATGCCGGCCCAGATCGCGGCCATGTAGTGCCTCCGTGCGCTGTTCCGCTGACGCTTCCCACGGACGACCTCGCTGTCGACTCCCTACGAGCTCGTAACACGATCATGATCGGTGCTTCTTCAGTCGCCTCCAGCAGACGAGGCTGCAGGCCAATGAAACGAAGGCGTCGTGGAGTTCGGTGCGGCG
>Ga0307510_10007248_pt1 | contig 13206 bp, 11 predicted proteins | sample 12_EM_MG_FD_207224 | JGI IMG/M metagenome (GOLD analysis project Ga0307510, IMG submission 207224) | Populus trichocarpa ectomycorrhiza microbial communities from riparian zone in the Pacific Northwest, United States - 12_EM | ecosystem: Host-associated > Plants > Roots > Unclassified | place... | reverse complement strand
GAGGACAACCCACTGAGCAATCCCAGTCGTCGCCAAACCAACCCATGCACGTCGCGTCTTTAAGGCCCTTGGACCTTAACACAAGTTAGGCTTTCCTACAAACTCTTGAAACACAGAGTTGTTACCATCGTGGCGACCACCCAGACATACACACTCAGCAACAAGTCTACACAAATCTTCAGGAGACAACAGGATGATCTCCCAGAACACGTTAAAGTCAACGTATACTTCGACGATCAAGGACCAGGACATCCTGACACCGGATACTACCTTGATACCCAAAGAAGACAGCACACGCCTATCAAATTTATTGAGGCCAACGGAACCTACTATTGGGTCAGACTCCGTTTCAGAAACAACCAGTGGGAAACCAATCAAGCAGGCATATACAACGGCCCAGACATTGGCTGGTGGATCATATCAGACCCTCAGCATCCCAACCACAGCATTTACCAACAAGAGGCCAGCATCCCTCTTACTATCGCAGCAGTTACCACAGCACTTCAGCAGCTTCCTACCCGCCCCAACACCCCAGATTATCCAACCGCAATGGAAGGACAACAGGAAGAAATTAACGTCGCTACTGGTCAAATCCAGCAAGAAGTGCAGAGGATCAATGTCATCACGAACACCTCTAATGGCGCTCTCAAAGGAAATCCTCCATTCATATTCGATGGAGACAGAAACAAAACTACCAAGTTCCTACTCAGTTGGGACTTATGGTTCGCAGTAAACCGAAACAACGACACCATGAAGACACCTTACTCCAGAATCGTAGCTATGCTCAGCTATGTTACGATCCTGGGCCCTACCACCAATTTTCCGCTATTTTCTACCATTTTACTTCACGTTCTCGGTCACTTGTTCCCCACTCGTTCCCTCACGCGCCGCTCGGACCGTTACCAAATCACCTGACAAGTCACCTGATGGATCACCTGACCATTCCGCAGTCAGATATCACATGCCATCACTCCGCAGTCCGCAGCACTCCGCAGCATCACCATTTAACCCTTTCTGGATTGCCAGCTCATGATGCGCCACTCCGCAGTCGCCAGCTCATGATGGAGCTATACTTAGAATTGCCAGCTCATGATGAACCTTACTATACGTGACAGTATTATCTTGTGACTCCTGTGACCCGTTACTTCTCACTTGTATATAAGCACCTGTACTTTTAGCAGTTAGGCCCTAAGCCTAACTTGGTTTTCAATCCAAGACTTGTAGCTTCCCCCAGACTCTCAGAGTCAGACAGCCTACCTTTGGTTAATCCATTCGACCGCGTTGTACTTCACTACTGTGAAGTACTCAAAGTCATAGGCTTATCCCTTGTCGCTTCAAAGTGCCATTGAAGCTCTTCCTCTCATCATCTATCAGAACACTCAGGAGTCGCCCTTATCATTGGGGACTTACTTGTTATACTGCGTAGCCAACCGGTACCGAGCTACCCATGTGATCATTGCCTTAGGAGGACAACCCACTAAGCAATCCCAGTTGTCGCCAAAACACTCCATGCACATCGCGTCTTTAAGGCCCTTGGACCTTAACAAGCTACATGGACGGCACTTGTGTAGATGCCTGGAAAGGAGAACAACTCTTGACGCTTAACAAAGCCATGGACGATGGAGCCCAGGAGACGGATGAAGATCTCTGGACCGACTACCTGGAACGATTCAGAAACACCTTTGTTAACCAAAATCGCCGAGCGGAGGCTTACCAGGAGTTATGCAAACTCAAGCAAGGAGACAGTCTAGACGACTTCTTCGCCAAATTCAAGCAACTCGCCTTTGAAGCAGATGTTCCCCTAGACGACAAGGGAACCATCGAAACCCTCAAGCACGCTATGACGCAAGGACTCACTAGCGCCATCATTAACTCCCCCACTTTCGATCCTACCGCTAAAGACCCTTGGACCTTCAAACAGTGGGAAGAACAGGCCCGCAAATCCCATCTCAAATGGAAGGCGGCAGCCGAGTTCACCCAGAGACGTCAGGGACTCTTCCAAGCATTCAAACTGGCCCCTAGGCAGGTCAACAATCCAGGAAGAGGCGGTTATGGAAGGAACAACAACTGGAGGAACAAGAACGATCGACGCACCACCTCTCAAGGAGGATATCATATGGACGTCGACGCTACAGTCACCTCAGATATCAACGCCGCCACTGGCGGAGGACAACAACACTCCGAGGCCAAGAAAGCGGACCTCATGAGAAGCAACTTGTGCTTCTATTGCAAAAAACAAGGACATCGAGCCAGGGATTGTTGCAAGAAACAAGCTGACTGTGGTAACTTCAGCGGTCGTCCCAACAATCCCAGGGAGCCTACTAGGGCTCATGTCGCACCCACTATGCCAGATATCCAGAATCTTGACAACTTTGCCGACTACCTGAAAGAAAACATGGATTCCTTCGATGAAGACACCAAATTGGACTTCATTCAGAAATTGATGCCGAAGGATTTTACAGGAGCCCAAATCTAGCTGCCTTAGTTAGGGCTTTTCGACTTGATAGTGTATTTGTAAACAAGTCAAATTCAATACAACTCAAAGTTCCAATCATACACTATCGAGGGACGGCAGAAGAAAACATCTTGCTTGACACTGGAGCAACAGACAATTTCATCGATCAAACTACTGTGGATAAACTTTGCTTAGGCACCAAAAGACTTCCTTATGCTAGGAAAGTATTCAACGTCGATGGAACCCTCAATCGAAGCGGAACCATCACCAAAGCATGCGACCTACTAGTCACTCAAGGAAACAAGAAAGAACGAACTAGGTTCTTTGTCACCAATCTGGGTAGCGACCGAATGCTCTTCGGCTACCCCTGGTTCAGAAAGTTCAACCCGGATATTGACTGGGAGAAAAGCGAACTCAAAGGACCAAAAGTCAAAATCGAAACCTTGCTCTACAGCACCCTTCAACAAGCAAAAGCATGGCTCAAACAGAAGAACCAAGATAATGATGACCTCATCCTGGAGGCACAAACATGCGCTCTATGGTTGGGAGTTACTCCTTCAGAAATGAAGGAAGGCCCGGTAGAGATCAATCACACCCACACAGCAGTCGAAATGGCCCATAAGTACGCATCGGAACATGGGAAGGAGGAAGTTACCCTCCCGGAAGAATTCAAACGTCATACGGCACTATTTTTGGATGAAGAGGCAAACAAGTTCCCGCCAGCTCGCGGAGACGGAGACCACAAAATCGTACTCATGGACACCGCCCCTACTCGCTTCAACTGCAAAGTCTACCTGCTCTCAAGAGATGAGCAGGAAGCGGAGAACAAATTCATCGACAAAAACCTGGAAAAAGGCTACATCGCACCATCGGACTCCCCTTACGGCTTCTCCACCTTCATGGTCCCTAAGAAAGACTCGAAGGAGAAGAGATACATCATCAACTATCGCCCCCTCAACACAGTCACCCGAAAGGACGTCACCCCACTCCCCAATCTCAAACAATGTATCGAAAACTTGCAAGGAATGGAACTATTCAGCAAGTTCGACATCCGCTGGGGTTACAACAACATCCACATACGGGAAGGCGATCAATGGAAGGCCGCATTCAAAACATGTTGGGGACTATTCGAACCCAAAGTCATGTTCTTTGGGATGAGTAACTCACCAGCCAGCTTCCAGCGATTCATGAACGGTATTCTCGAGGAACTATACGAATACTTCGAGAAGAAAGGCATACATGACATACAACGCATCCTCCAGAACTACATGGACGACTGTGGTATAGGCACCCTCCTCAAAGACTTCAAATTACACGTCAAAATCATTCACTTCCTATTCAACCTACTTGCACGTCACGGCCTACACCTCAAACTATCAAAATCCATCTTCATGCAGCCACAAATGGACTTTTTAGGCATCTGGATCTCCAAGGAAGGAGCTACTGTCGACCCAGCCAAAGTTGCCGGACTCAGGGACTACCTATGCGTACTCAAAGACAAACGACAAGTCCGCGGATTCCTAGGAGTCGCCAGTTACCACCACATGTTCTGCCCCAATTTCAGCATCATTGCCGCACCGCTTACAGCACTTACTGGAAAAGACGTACCATTCGAATGGGGACCCAAGCAAATCGAGGCCCAAGACAAACTTATCACCCTAATTACTAGCGCACCCATCCTAGCCAGACCAGACCCGGACAGACAATTCGAACTCGAAACCGATGCTTCACAAGTCGGTACAGGAGCAATACTCTACCAACGGGACCCCCCTATCACCAAACCAGACGGCACTCAGAAACCAGGACCACGACGACCGGTGGGATTTCACTCCCAAAAATTCACGCAAACCGAGCAAAACTACCCTATTTACGACTGCGAGTTCCTTGGAGTCATGAGAGGACTCCGCTGCTGGTCCCACCTGCTCAAAGGAACAACAATCCCCGTCCTAGTGTATACTGACCACGCAAATCTTAGGTATTACAGAGAGCCCCGTAAAATTGGGCCACGCGTTGCTGGTTACTTACCAGAATGCAAACAATATAACATCCTACTGGAGTACAAACCTGGGGCTACCAACCGAGCAGACGCACTATCTAGGCGACCCGACTATGAAGGACCAAACGAAATCAACGAAGACGTCACTGTATGGCCAGATCAATATTTCTGCGACCAGCATACTTCAATCCGCGTATTCGACATGGACAGCATAGGAGACAATCTAGATTCAAGAATCAAGCTAGCGCAATATCAACACCAGAAAACACTCAAACAATGGGCACCAACTCACAACCTATCCCTACTGGACGGCACTCACTGGCACCACGGAACGGCACTTGTTGTCATGGCAGACAATGACCTTAGGAGGGGAGTAACATCCCTTTTTCACAACCACGAAACCGCTGGACACGCTGGAATTACCAAAACCCTCCAACTCATTGCACCTTACTACTGGTAGCCCGGAATGAAAATCTTCGTAACTGAGTACATCAAGGGCTGCGCTACTTGCCAAATGACTAAAGTCAACACTCACCCTGCTCATCCCCCTATGTTCCCTATAACCCCAACTGAAAACGCTTGTCCTTTCAAAACTGTCGCTATGGACTTTATCACCAAACTACCCCTATCAGGAGGATATGACACCATCCTCACGATCACCAATACAGATTGCTCAAAAGCATCTGTCTTTATCCCCTGTAACGAAACAATCGACTCTGAAGGAGTCGCTCTACTCTACCTGAACAACGTTATCCCTCACTACGGCATACCTCACAAAATAATCTCAGACTGTGACGTCCGCTTCGTATCCAAGTTCTTGACAGAACTATGCCGCATCCTGAATATTCACCAGAACATCAGCACAGCCTATCACCCTCAAACAGACGGAGCCAGTGAACGAACTAACCAAACCCTCAAACAATATCTACAAGTCTTCTGTGGCACTCAACAGAATAACTGGCATGCTTGGTTACCTCTCGCTCAGTATACTAAGAACTCCTGGCCCTCCGCTACAACAAAGAAAACACCATTCGACCTACTCATTGGCTATACCCCACAAATACATCAACCTACCAGAAAGACAGACATCCCATCCCTTGAACAACGACTCTCAGCCATTAATGAAGCCAGGGAAGCCGCCCAAGAGGCACAACATAAAGCACAAGAATCCTGGATCAAAGAACGTCCACGCCATTCACCATTCCCCGTCAAATCCAAAGTCTGGTTAGAAGGAACAAACCTACGACTCCCAAGTAACATCACACCCAAGTTATCACCAAGGAGATACGGACCTTTCGAGGTAGTCTCCCAAATATCCAAAGTTGCATACAAAATCAAATTACCCCCTACTTGGAAGATCCATGACGTCTTCCACGCGTCCCTGCTCACACCATACAAAGAAACCGATCAACATGGCCCCAACTTCCTAGAACCACCACCAGACATTCTAGAAGGCGAACCGGAATGGGAAGTCGAGCAAATACTCAAAGAAAGACTATTCGGTCGATGGAAGAAGAAGCAATATCTTGTACGCTGGAAAGGATACTCGCCAGCTCATGATTCCTGGGTTAACTCCAAGGATCTCCATGCTTCGGACCTACTAGCGGACTTTGAAAGACAACCAAGCAGTATAAGAACCCTTGGAATCTCAGACGACACCCTCTATTCCCAACCCCCATGTCTTCCATCCACCACGAACTCCCCAGTTCAGGATTTGCCACCTCTACCATCTTCACCTTGGGCACCGACAATGGAATCATCCTCATCCGCATGCATACCGACAACAATCAACTCCACTTCTTCAGGACCTTCATTCGACAAGGACACTTTGACGTTGGGTACCACTGGACGACTTGGTGACCTAGAGAGAACTTCAAAGCCATCGACATTGACCACAAAGCAATCGTGGTCCCAGTTAATAACGAAGACCCTGTCCTCAGGACCCATGTCAATTTTGAAAGATTTCCATTTGCTCCCCATCCCCCTCGATATCAACCCCGACCTGCAACCCCTTTCAACATCGTCATCCCTGCTAGTACTACTAGCGGAAGCAGCAGCAATGAAACAATCATTACCCCCGAAGAAGCGGAAAACGTTCCACTTCACATCACCAACCCCGACCCCCTTACCCCCATCGAAGAAATCGAAAACGACAACCAGTCCGAGCAGTACACCAATGCCGGACTCCTCCCCTTGGACCACCTCCTCCATATCGCTCAAGAAGAAGCGTGAGGAATGTATCAAAGACATGGTCCGACTCAGCGACAGGTGGACCCTCCTTAACAACCGATTCAAGAATACCTCAGTCGCCAGGATGTTCAGAAAGAAAGACAGCAACACTACCCTCTACCTCTATCACTTCCACCGACGACTCTACGACATGGTCACAAAAGAGATTCTCCTGATCATCACCAAAGAAAAGGACCTTCGAAAGAGAACGACCCTCCCCTTCGGCACATTATCGCCTCACTACCACATCCTAAAGGACCAAACCTTCCTCAAAGGATTACGAACCCTTCTTGAAGGACGCAAAAGAACTATGAGGAGCAAATCATTGTCACCCATACTCATACCAAGTCCAGGCCCCTCAGGAGGAACAGGAGAACCATCTACCATCCCAGAACCACTGTCATCAGCCCCAGTTACCGCACCACCACCTCACGTCAGACCAATACCAGTCATCCGACAATACATCCACCCATCATCATCCCTACCCAAGGAGGTCATACCGCTACCATCAGTTGTACCAAGGCCACTATCACCACCCCTCGTAGACCCATCCCCATTCGCACCCCCATTCGTACCTACTCCACCCAATTTACCAGTGGAACCGCCCCAAGTCCCATCGCCACCACTCCCCTTAGTCCCCTGGGGATCACATCGACGTCAATATTCATTGATGGAACAATACGAACCACCAGTACCTATGGACGAAACACCCGAACCAGCCAACATACTCCTACCCCAGTCACTCACCCCATCACCACCGTTAAGGGCGGCAACGCCTATCATTCCAGCACCATGGAACAGATCACCAACGCCGGAAGAAATTCCATTACCACCATCTCGACCACCAGTAAAGAAACACACAGGACCCTCATCCCTCGATCTCATTCCCCTCCCATGGGACGTCCCCCCTTTTAAAAGGATCACTCCACAGTCATCACCTCCAGTCGCTTTGACGTCGTTCCTCCCCGAAGAACCAATGCCACTCCCAGTTGAACCACTACCAGAATTCCCCCTCATTGTCTCAATGACTCCCAGTCGTACCACCCCCTTACTCCCAAAGAATCCCCTTACAGAAAGTGAACCACCGTCCAATAGACCCACCCCTCCAGAATGGAAACAAGTCCAATCGCTACCAGTTACAGGAAAGCGAAAGGAACTTTCACCGGAAACGAAATCCTCGCCACCGGTAGCCTCATCGTCTCGGTTACCATGAATTCCACCCATTCGTACCACTCCATTACCCAAACACCCCCTCACAGAGGACGAACCATTGGTCAACAGGGAAGGACCACCTAGTTGGTCAAGCAGACAACCATCACCGATTACTGGGAAACGACAAGAGTCACCACGACACGTTACGATGCCACTTAAACGTGAACGAAGTGACCCAGAAACAGAAAGATCAATGAGTCCTGTAGAGCAACCTACCCCTCCCGGTTCACCCAAGAGCACTGCTCTATCAACGCCATCCAGCTTTGGGATTGCCGATCTTTATAGGACTCCAGTCCAAACAATTGTCAAAATTGAAGACGAGATGGAAGAAGGAGAAGCAACCGACTCAGACTCATCAATGGAGGAAGGACAAATCGCAGACACCGAACGATCTACTCCTGACAGCATGGACATAGGGATACCTCGTGTACCCTCCAACTGGTTGCAACCGTCTCCCCCTTAGGTCGTGTGGTAACGACCACTCTAGGAAGGGCGTCATGTTACGATCCTGGGCCCTACCACCAATTTTCCACTATTTTCTACTATTTTACTTCGCGCTTTTGGTCACTCATTCCTCACTCGTTCCCTCACGCGCCGCTCGGACCGTCACCAAATCACCTGAAGAGTCACCTGATAGATCACCTGACCATTCCGCAGTCAACTATCACATGCCATCATTCCGCAGTCCACAGCATCCTGCCACATCACCATTTATCCCTTTATAGATTGCCAGCTCATGATGCGCCACTCCGCAGTCGCCAGCTCATGATGGAGCCATACTTAGGACTGCCACGTCATGATGTACCTTACTAAATATTTCCATATTTCTCTGTGACTCCTGTGACCCGTTACTTCTCATCTTGTATATAAGCACTCATACTTTTAGCAGTTAGGCCCTAAGCCTAACTTGGTTTTCAATCCAAGACTTGTAGCTTCCACCCAGGACTCTCAGAGTCAACAGCCCAAACCCTTAGTCGCTTCAATCCCCTCTTGAAGCTCTCCCCTTTCACCTCTATCAGAACACTCAGAAGTCGCCCTTATCATCGGGGACTTACTTGTTATACTGTGTAGCCAACTGGTACCGCGCTACTCATGTGATTATTGCCTCAGGAGGACAACCCACTGAGCAATCCCAGTCGTCGCCAAACCAACCCACGCACATCGCGTCTTTAAGGCCCTTGGACCTTAACAGGGTTACTCCCAACCATGGAGCACACCTGGTTTGTTGTGCTTTGAGGATGAGGTCTTCATTGACTGGTACTTTACTTTTGACCCATGTTTTTGCATGTTGAAGGGTTCCAAATAATAGAGTTTCCATTTGAACTTTTGGGCCTAAGAGTGTTCCCTTTTCCCAGTCGATTTCTGGTTTAAAAGCTTTAAACCATGGGTAGCCAAAGAGAAGTCGGTCTTGTCCCAGATTAGTGACAAAGAATCTTTGATGTTCCCTTTTGTTGCCTTTAGTAACAAGTAAGTCACAAGCATGAGTGATTGTTCCATGTTGGTTAAGGGTTCCATCAACATTGAACACTGGGTGGGGATAGGGGAGTTTCTTCATTCCTAAGCATAGTTTAATGACGGTTGTATGGTCGATAAAATTTTTGGTTGCCCCAGTGTCAAGTAGGACTGTTTCTTCTGCCTTCCCTCGATAGTGTGAAAACGTGACTTTTATTTGCACAGAATTTGAGTGATTTACAAAAACACTATCAAGTCGGAATACCCTAACTATGGCAGCTAGTTTTGGGCTTGAGGAAAATCCTTTGGCATAAGAGATTCGATGATGCTCAGCTTGGTATCTTTGTCAAGCGAGCTCATGTGTTCTGTCAGGAAACTGGAGATGTCGTCTGGGGTCATATCAATGGGTCCTTGTCCTCAGACAGTAGGGGCGTCGTCTTTAGTGGTTTTGCCACTTTTGGCACGGTCCGCCATTTTCTTGCGACAGACACAGGCTTGGTGTCCTTTGTTTTCGCAATAGAAACATTTGTTTTCATTCATAAGTTGCTGCTTTTTGGCGTTGGAATGTGTTTGTCCCATTCTATTGGTGTCAACGTCCATGGCATATCCTCCTTGGGAGGTGGTACGTGGTCCGGAAGTTCTGTTCCTTCCATGTTGGTTGCTTTTCCCTTGGTTTGACTTGGGCATTAGTCCGAAGGCTCTGTACAGTCCTTGCCTTTGCTGACTGAATTGAGCGGCAGCTAGCCACTTCTGGTGGGACATTCTGGCCTGGTCTTCCCATTTCTTAAAGGTCCATGGGATTTCTGCGTTTGGGTTGAAATCAGGGGATTGTATAACCGCCCTGGTGAGTGGTTGGTTCATGCCGTGTTTGAGGGTTTCAATAGTTCCCTCATCATCTAGGGGAACTCCCGCTTCATGGGCAAGTTGTTTAAATTTGGCAAAGAAATTGTCAAGGCTTTCTCCTTGCTTGAGTTTGCATAGTTTCTGATAGGCTTCCTCCTTTTGGTTTTGGTTGGTGAAGGCTGTTTTGAACCTTTCTATGAAGCTGTCCCAGAGATCTTCGTCTGTCTCCTGAGATCCATCATCCATTGCTTCCTAGAGCTTGTGCATTTGTTCCTCTTTCCAAGCATCTACTAGGGGACCGTCCATGTAGGTGAGGAGGGTGACAACTCTGGAAAAGGGTTTCCTCATGGTGTCGTTTTGTCACTTAATTGCCTTCCAGAGGTCAAAGTTGTTTATAAACTTTCTGGTTGTGCTTCTATCTCCAGTGAAGATTGGTGGTGGGTTCCCTTTAAGAGCACCATTGGCAGGGTTAGTGATGACATTGATTCTTTGTGCTTCCTGTCCGCTTTGGCCAGTAGCAATGTTAATTTCTTCCTGTTGTGTTCCCATTGTGGTTCGGATGGCTAACTGGGGGTGAATAGCAGTGGCTGGAGTGGTATCAAGAGGGATATTGATGCCTTGGTGGACTGCTGCTTCAATTTGGGGGAGAATAGGAGCTTGTTCTGTGAACGGGTTACTTTCTTGGAGGGTTGCAATGTGGTGAATTCCTCCTGCAAGTACTTCTTCGTCTGGTGATTGCTTGATAGCAGTGTGGAGCGTTGGGCTAAAGTGTTCTGTACTGACGTGATCTGGGTGCTGTGGGTCTGATTCGTTCCACCAGCCAAGATTCCTATTTCTTCGTAGTTTTGCTTTGATGGATGTGAACCAGCCTTCTGGTTTCCAGACAAGTCCAACCCAAAAGTAGCTATCGTTTACTTGAATGAATTCGACAGGGGCATGTTGTTTAGTTGAAAGATCAACGTAGTATCCGTTGTCAGTGTTCCCTGGTCCTTGGTATTCGTAATATGCATTTCCTTTGACGTGTGCTGGGAGATCATCCTGTTGTCTCCTATGAACTCATTTGTATTCTTCTTCAAGTTCTCCGATGAGTACTACTGCTGCCAGGGTGTAATCGGTGTTTGTCCTATATTTCAAGGATGTTTGAGGAAAGCCTGACTTATGTTAAGGCCTATTGAACCTTAAGGCGTGATGTGTGCAAAGGTGAGATATGCGGCAGTGATAAAGTTACAAGGGTCATGATTCCCTTAGTAACCTGAAGTGCTCTGGAAGGTGATAAAAGTGAGAAGGTTGCTAAGACCAATGTCTGGGTGAAGATAAAGAGGAATGGGGAATATCTTCAAAGACTTGAAGATAATTCCAAAGAAATAAAAGAGGAAAATGGTTTGTCAAGCAACAAGGATTTAGAACGCAATAGATTGCAATAGTGTTTCAAAGTCCGGTCCGGTCCAGTTTTTGGACCCAATTTGGGGTTAACCGGGACCGAGACCAGTCTAGACTGATGCCCAAAAGGTCAGAGACCGGACCGGACCCCAAAAGACCGGTCTTTTCCAGTCCAGCACTGGTCTATGGACAGGTCTTGACCAGTAAAGACCGGTAAAGACTGGTCGTTTGACAAAAGTACAACTTTGACACAACCACGATATCTCCAATCCCTGACGACGTCATGAAGATCCCTGCTCCCCCAACGACATCATGAAGATCCCTGCCTTTCAAAAGGCTCAAGAAAGGGAGAGCATCCATTAACATTCACCTGAAGAGCGGCACGACAAACAGGAAGGTTGTAGCTTTCAGTTTGCTCCCTTCTTGCTTGTCGTCTGACCATCTTTCGTTCAAAGTAACGAGCGCGTCATACTTGTGAGTTGCGACAAGCTTCCGGCATTCTATCTCATCAATGCGTTTTCAAGAACACGCCCAAGTCTTTTCTGCATGAGACTCTGAAAGCACCTCCCGACCCCATCGCTGTACTTAGCTCAAAGCGTGGCACTATGGCTACTGCTGCATGTGTTTCCTTCACCAACCCAATGTCAAGCATACGCTCGCGAGAGAGCTGAGCCCACCAACTGCATTACCCAGCAGGACGCCGGTGATGACTGCAGCACTACACAAGCGCAGGCCACAACTGAATAGATCTCATTGTGGGCATGGAGGATCAGGCCTGGCCTGGTGGGGGCCCTTCCTTGAGACGGCGAAGAACGTGACAAATGTCGAGCAGGGTTTCATGGCGATTCGCAAAGCAGATCAAGCACCAGTGCGTAGTTGAAAGTATATCAGTTCCCCTGACACTGACAGTCCCTCCTTAGTATGGGATCCACCCCATCGGCACTAGGTACAGGGAAGTGATCAACGAATACCGTACATCTTCGTCTTTACATTTTTTTGTCTTTCGTTACCCTGTGCCTACAATTCAATATTCGCATTTTCCATATAAACCACGCGCGAGTTGCACAATGGCCAAAGAGGTATATGTGGTACAATAAAGGGGTACATATACAACAAATACCAGCCAAGATGTGTCCCATATCATAAAAGACAAGTAGGGCAGTTGCAACAAGAATACGGGAGTACAATGTCATTGAGAGATCAGCAGGTTGACCATGTTTGTGCATTCCTCTGTTTCTGGGAACTCATCAGCAGTGATCATGTTCGCACATCGATTGTGGTTCCTCTGTTTCTGGAAACTTATCAGCAGATTGAGCTTTGCACCCCAAATGAATTTGACGGTGTCGCCAACAGATGCATTGACAGCGAAAGGAGCCTATCGAAGAACACCAGTGACCATGTTCGCGCATCGATCGTGGTTCCTCTGTTTCTGGAAACTTATCAGCATGTTGACCATGCTCACACTGTGACTACAGTAGTTGTGTTATGTGGGATCGCTTCCCCGCTAAGAGCGTGCACAGAGGTGGTCCCCTTGCTGCCACTTTCGATTCCTTGTCTACCGGTTCCATTTAGTGATAATGTACTCTAGATTAGCCTATATACTGTGAAATAACATGGCATCGACCTCAACATCCCACTT
>Ga0307510_10007247_pt1 | contig 13210 bp, 18 predicted proteins | sample 12_EM_MG_FD_207224 | JGI IMG/M metagenome (GOLD analysis project Ga0307510, IMG submission 207224) | Populus trichocarpa ectomycorrhiza microbial communities from riparian zone in the Pacific Northwest, United States - 12_EM | ecosystem: Host-associated > Plants > Roots > Unclassified | place... | reverse complement strand
ATCGTCTGGGGTATACAGTGAGCACGGCTGACTTACTCCGCCCAAATCTGAGTCTGATCACACATCGATGCTTTCACAGGGAGGGGCGTGCTGCCGCAGCGGAGGTAGACATGTGGCTGATGGGCAATACGCGACTTCCGGCTGCAGGAGGCATTAAAGCGAGAGTGAGTGCACCCTGAATCAGCTAGCTCACTTGCAGCCTGACCTTATCCTTTTGCAGAATTTCGTTCCGCCACCCAGCAAGGTTACCGTTGCCGTTCCCAACGGAGGTCCTGCTGTAATTGCCGTAGCTGCATAAATTTCAAGAGGAATAAAGAACACTCGTGCAATTTCTGATCTATGTAATATTTCATTTCTATATTGTCGGCTTCGATCGTGGATGGAATATTCCCCCATGTATCAGTGATCAATAAATAAACAATATAGTATCAATTCTTTTTCATGTGTTCGCTTGTTAACCGGGAATCAACAACAGGGGCGAAGTGCCTAGATAAAACTCGTCACATCACACGGAAGTACAATGCTACACATTCATCCATCTCGGGGATAAACTGTGGAAGGACGTAAAGAGTCTAATGACCATTGAATGGGGCATTTTAATCCTGATAACGGACTTTCTCCTTATAGGCAGAATGTATATATTAAAAGTGAGCATTTCGTCATTTCCTTTTCTTCTCACAAAACAAAACTTCGCCGTGAAACCCATTGAATGGCAACCGTAAGAGGGAATCGTACATTCAGCAAGATAGATGGAGGTATACTTCTATTCTTGATATATTCGAACACCACCTCCGCCCCACTTTTCCATCAGTGCCTTTCCTGAGGCAGTGGGTTGGGTAAACGCGACCTCGCCAAGACGGGGAGTCAGTGGACAACCATGCACAAAAGTCATGGCTGCAGCATCGAGAAGGCGGAGAGCGATGCCGCGCCTTTGGAACGCAGAAGGTACGAACACGCGGGGGATGCCCATCGGCGTTGAGAGGGGCTCCGGTCTGCAAAATAGGCTGGAGTTGGTGTCCACGGAGACTAGGCGAGCAGTAGGGGGCGACAAGGGACTCGCTTCTGAGAGCGTTTCGGTGACTGGCCCTCGGACCTCTGCCGGAGAGGCGATAGCCATGGCGGTAGAGATGTGGGTGGCAATGATGCAGCCCGCAATGGTTTCGCAAGAGAGTGCCTTCTCGGATGGAAGGAGGAAGAGGTAAACCTTTGAGACGCGAAGTACATCGCGGGTGAGTGGAGGTGATGAAAGGTGCAAGGATATCGTTTGTAATAGTGTTGCCAGCTAAACACGATCGTTCAGCATCTATCAGATGAATCTACATAGTTATCATTGAAACATACTTTCGAGCCTATCTTTCCCCCGGCATCGGCGTTGATAGAGATAATCCTGCCTGACTTGCCGTCCTTGAGCTTCACGCCTGTGGCGATCTCGGAGACCTTGGCCTCTGTAGCTGCCCTTTCATCATCGCGACGCCACTGCATACCCCTCTGAACCCTTGCGCAGTGGGAATTATGCAAAGTCTCATCCTCCGGTGCACCCTTCGTGTAAGTAAGATCGCAGAGAGGACACGTGCGTAGGACCGAGGAATCGAGGGTGAAATGGAGTTGGGTGAGGTTCTTGGGAGGGCGATCTTCTTTGCTCTTGTACTTGTGTTTATTCTTTGGTTTTTGTTTGGAGACTGTTGTTGAACTAGAAGCGATCGTACGAGCTCGCTTGAGAGGCTGGGGCGTGTTGTGGAAGGCGAGGCGTTCTGCGAGGGGACGCTTCTTTGTATGTTCCTGAGAGGATAGATCAGAAGGAGAAGAGGAACGCAATTGCGTGCGAGAAGAACGAGAGGTGGAATAAGTTCGCATGATGGAGGAGTCAAAAAAAAAGCTGCGCGCATCCAATGTGTACCAGTCGCGGTCGTGTGCTTGTAAACGCGTCAGTCACGTGTTTGGATCACCACACCATACCCAATCAGTGCAGCGCGTAATCGCGTAATCGCCAGCTGGCTTACCTTGGCAGTACCTTGGCTTGTACTGGGAACGCATCGTCATCATGCCCGTCCTTCACAATCTTAGGTTATCCCTCGCTTGTCTCTCAATTGCCGCAAATGCGTACGTTCTACTGCTCTAATCCAGCATCTCGCCGAACACCTCACCACTTATCTGTAGTCTCTTTGCTGGCGGAATCTTCACATTTCCCTTGCTCTCACCCGCTCTCGCCCTTCATCTCAAGCTCACACAACCACAGTTGACAACAATCGCACTTCTGTGAGATTTTACACCCCCCAATCCGCTCTTTCCTTTCTGAACTGTCACAGCGGGATGGTGGGCCAATACCCGTTCGCTGCTCTTGTGGGCAAAGCAATCGATGAATATGGCCCTTGGGCGTGCTCCTTACTCGCATCCTTCCTCTTTTCTACTGGTTTTGGTGTCTTTGCTGCTGAGATTTCAAAGACTCCTGATGACATTGCAGCACCATCCAAGTCATCCTTCAGAATTCTTGCCGCTTGCTTCTTCCTGATGGGGCTTGCGACAGTTTCATCGTATGTCTCTCAACATAGTTAACGTCTGCTCTTGTCCTCACCTCCAAAAGCTATTTCTCGTCTCTCTTTGCAGCCTCTAGAATTTTCCCTCAATACCTGGGTGCTGCATCGGGAGCAAGTACGACACTTTTTGGCTTGTCTCCGCTTTTCCTCTGCCTCCTGGCATCCAGATACTTTACCGACCCGTCCACGGGCTTGAATGTCACGCATTTCTTAACGTTTCTGGCCCTCGCTTCTGGAATTACCCATCTGGTCGGCGCGTTCACCTTACACATAACCAAATCTCAGTGCAATACCGCATCAATATCCGACGACTCTACTTCTTGCGATGAAGGTGGTTCCATAGACGAACGCCAGCCTCTTTTGCGCAACAAAGCACCACCTGTGTCGAGTATGCAGGCCATACCCAGTGACGAAGGCACTTCTGTCATGTATCTGCTTAGAGATCCTCATTTCTGGCTCCTTGCTCTCGTAATGCTCATCATACTTGGTTCCGTGAGTTACCTAGTTGCTACCAACCCTTGTGCGATTGTTAAACAATAATCTGCAGTGCGAAATGGTTATCTCGAATATTGGAACCATTGTGCTTTCCCTATACCCCGAGGCCGTGTCTGGTGTTAGATTTCTGTCTTCCTCTGCAGAATCCGTGACTGCAACACAAGTCCGCCTCCTTTCCATTTCCAACACATTGTCACGCCTTATTTCTGGCCCTCTTGCGGACTTCATATGTCCACTCACGTCCCATATTCCTGGCGATGGGCCGTCACGCCCGCAAAGTTACCGAATAAGCAGAGTTATGCTCTTGTCTGGCACATCTCTTCTCTTGGCAGGGACATTCACCTATGTGGAACTAGCTATCAGAACTCCAGATGACCTTCGGATACTCAGGTATGTCCTCATAAACCCGTCTGTGTTCGCACATCACTCAGTGATGTATCAGTATTGGTACTGGTGCCGCTTATGGTGCCGCATTTACAATCTTGTGCGTCAGAGATTCTACTTTCTCCCCTCTTACATCACTCACATCCTTGCCCTGAACCCAGGCCAAGTATTGTATCCTCCATCTGGGGACGTACTGACTTCGGGCGTAATTTCGGCATGATAACCTACGCACCCTTTATTGGCACACCCCTCTTTTCATACCTCTACGCATTTGTCTCGGCGCACAACAATGTCGGCGGTGGAGTTTGTATAGGTGTCACATGTTGGAGCCTTACGTTCTGGGTGGGCACTGGCACGTCCCTTCTAGCTTTCGTCGCAAGCATTTTTTTGTGGCGACGATGGAAGGAGTTAGTCTAATCAATTCTTCCGGCAACTTCCCGTCTGGCTTCCTCTTCAGTCGTGAAACAGTCATATTTCATGTTGCTTACACGTTAGACCTGATCATGCATGTATCATGTAGCATTCATTTGTTTCGTACGTTACGTTCATCAATAGTCTTATCTATAGAGTGCCGATCACCGAACCGCGCAATGACCTACACTCAGCTGACCAGGCCACACTAGTTCGTTTTAGTCATGACCGGCATGACCCCCAATCAATTTCGGACTCAATAGAATCATTTCAACGGCACGGGCTCGGTAACAGTCAGGGTTGGCTCTGAGAGTTGCTATTACCGTTTTTCTCTGCACTTGTAATGTGAACCCTGGGTTCCTGTACAGGTTTGGCTCACATGGATCGAGCCATGTAATGTGAAAGCTCAAGTTGCTTGCTTGATAATGCTCAAGCAGAGTGTGAAGTAGCTCCTGCCTTATTAGACCAAGGAGGACCGACGGAAATAGGTGTTCAAGAGGTGAATACAAGCTGAAATTAGAGAACTCAACCGAGCTTAAGACCCAAGCAAGCATTTAGCTGTAGATTAGGAAGCCAGGGTGTGCCTGTGAACTCCGACAACAGCATCAGACATATCATATGGTGACACCCTTCCAAGACCCCTCACAAGATCCATGAACCTCCAGGCCTATTGCCTTGTGCTTTTCTTGAATTTTGATCACCAGCCTGAGGCCATCAAGGGTGTCTGCCAACATGCAACTGGATGTCCCCCAGGTTGGACCTGCCAGGTCTGAATCCGGCATGCATCCTCATTCCCTTGATCGTGAAGATGGCGACAAGATCCATGGACCGTGGCTCGGCCTGTATATTTTTACGTATTTCGTTGCGGCTTGCCGATTCATTCAGCGTTTGAGATACGCCCCGCGTCACAAAAAAATGTGAAGACTGAAGACCTCACCGTTTGAAAGAAAATATTGATGAATAGGTGGACAAGGTCGACTGAGTGTGAAAATCGTGGCGTGGATCATTTCACGATCACAGGAGGCGAAAGGTGTCTGATAACTGGAGGTGGAAGGTGAGTTGCTAAAAGCGGCTGAACATCGGAAGCGCCGTTGCGACTTGCCACCGTCCGATCCTGATTGAAAGCAACCACCGCGCGATGGCAGAACCTGCCAAGCAGAAGTTATGGGGTGGCCGCTTCACAGGAAAGACGGATCCCCTGTGATTCTCCTTTACTTTCACTCTGCATTAGGTCGGGTTACTGACTACTCAGATCCATGAAGCATGCACGCATTCAATCAATCATTGAAATACGACCAGAGAATGTACGACGCAGATATTCGCGGCTCGATCGCATACGCCAAAGCATTGACCCTTGTTGGTATCCTGACCAAAGACGAGGAGAGCAAGATCATCCAGGGTCTCATCGCTGTTGGGAAGGAATGGCAAAACGGCCAGGTTGTTCACACGATTTTCTTCTTCACTGCGACCTTCTGATTGCTGACCCACACGCAGTTTCAGGTTCAACCGGATGATGAGGACATTCACACCGCCAACGAGCGCCGCTTGAGCGAGCTGATAGGGCCGTTGGGAGGGAAATTACACACCGGCCGGTCGAGGAACGATCAAGTCGCGACGGATATGCGCCTCTGGCTGATCGAACAAGTCAGCGAGATAGAAGCAAACCTGGTCGCGCTCATCCGGGTCATGGTCGAGCGCGCTGACAAGGAGAGGGACCACCTCATGCCGGGGTACACACACCTCCAGGTTTTCATTTTCCTGTTTATCTTGCGCCCGAGCGGATGTCTAATCGAATCCACGACGCCGTCGCTCTAGCGCGGACAACCCATCCGCTGGTCCCACCTCCTCCTGTCCCACGCGTTTTCTTTCAGCACGGATCTCGAACGCCTCCGTCAACTCGTCCCGCGGATATCTGTTCTGCCCCTCGGCTCCGGCGCACTCGCCGGCAACCCCTTTGCCGTCGACCGTCACTTCCTCGCAAAGGAGCTGGGATTTCAGTCCCTTGCGGAGAATAGTCTGTGGGGCGTCGGCGACCGCGACTTTATCATAGAGTTCATGATGTGGGCCAGCCTGACAACGACTCACATGAGTCGCATCTCGGAAGATTTTATCATCTATTCCTCGGCTGAGTTCGGCTTTATCACTCTCAGCGACGCGTATAGGTATGCTCTCGCCGTTGTTTCACTCTCGAGTGGAGCTGGACTGAGCCATTCTCAGTACTGGTTCGAGTATTATGCCGCAAAAGAAGAATCCTGACTCGCTAGAATTGCTTCGCGGCAGGGCTGGCCGCGTATTCGGACATGTTAGTCTTTGGAAGCTCACATTAGGAGACTTGTAACATTGACAGCGGAATAGATGGCGGGGTTTCTCATGACGTACAAAGGCCTACCGTCTACTTACAACAAGGATCTACAAGAGGACAAGGAACCCCTGTTCGACACAGTCGACACCATTTCTTCATGTCTCCGTATTGCTGAAGGAGTCATAGGTACATTAGACGTAAGTACTCCAGATTGCGCCAATGATACCATGCATTCACGGATTTCAGGTGCACCCCGAGAGGATGAGACAGGCGCTCACCATGGATGTTTTGGCGACTGACTTGGCCGACTATCTCGTGCGCAAAGGAGTGAGTTAACTTGTTTATTGAACCTCCACAACCCGTTGTGATGCCTCGCAGGTACCGTTCAGAGAAACGCACCATATATCCGGACGCGCCGTGGCCCTCGCCGAGTCCCGAAAATGCCAACTTAACGAGCTCACGGTCGCGGATTACAAAAACCTTCATCCGGACTTTGGTGACGATGTCCATGACGTGTTCGACTTTGAAGCAAGCGTGGAGAGGCGGCAGGCCATCGGCGGGCCTAGCCGTGCAATGTTGGACAGACAGGTTGCGGTACTACGAGAGAAGCTTGATGGGTAGTGTAACTGGAATGTATGTTCTCGAAAGCGAACAAAAGAGCGGAAACAAAACACAGGACATTCTAATTTATCACTCGAAGTGGGCCACTAGCAATCAGAATATACCAATATTAGTGCTCGCCTTTGTCGATACTTTTGGGAGTCACCAGGACGAAGAGAGGAGACCTCGAGCGACACCTCACGCCCATTTTTGTATATATTGGTGTTCTTATCTTTTGCCTTTTCCACACACGGACGTTCCCTTTTATACGAGACGGGCAGTGAGGGGCGGGGGCGCAGCGCAGGTGTCATTCCGTTCTGATTGCGGCGTTGGCCGGCTGTGCAACTGCGGCCTCGGCCTCGAATCATTTGTCCCGTCCCGTGAACTCCGTCTCTCCTCTCTTTCCCCTATTACTCTCCATTTTTCTCTTCAACTAACTGATTGTCCGAGGACTCAACCTCATCCCATTTTCCCACTCTTTCATCCACATCCACATATCACACCGTCACACACCATGGCTAGGGACAGACTCGCAGCGATGAGAGTCAGTCATTGCCATGTTCAACCCACTGCAGATTTATTGATAGTAGTTTTCTTCAGGCCCAGCAGACTGCGGGCAACAAGTATGTCTCGATTGAATTTCTCTTTGGGCGTCGGTCTGAGTCATTCTTTTAATAGTTCGTATCCAACGCAACGCACTGGTAATGACGGAGGGTATTCCCGCCGACAAAACCCCTACGCTCAACAAGATGACGATCCTAGCTATGAGATGGCCGACGTAGTGAATCCCAGCACAACCCATCTAACTTCAAACATGGCTGGAGATTCGTTGTCTCCTTTCTATGACGAGGTATTACCCTTGCACAGGATAAGCAACACTCTCAGTTGACCACCACCGCCGTCTTGTGTGGCAATAGATCTCATCTATCCAAGAGAGTATCAGGCTCTTCAACGAGAACGTCTCGAGAATATCGGACCTACATGCGCGGTCACTGAACAACACAGACGATGCTGCAGCTGCGCGCGATAGCCAACGGCTGGAAGAACTCGTCAGTGAGACAAGTGCCCTGAGCACAACCCTCAAGCGAAGGATTCAGGCTCTGGAGCGCCAGGGTGTTTCAGCGCGGGAAGCGCAAATCAAGAAGTCGCAGGTCAGTGCCGCGTTGGCGTCGTTTTGTTCCGGGTGGCATCAGTTTTCCTAAATTCCGTGGTAACCAACAGACCGCATTAGTCAAGTCGAAATTCGTGGAGGCCATTCAAAATTATCAACAAGTAGAGCAGCAATACAGGCAGAAATACAAGCAGAGGATGGAACGTCAGTTCAGGATTGGTACGTCTCCTAGTACACCTGTATTCGTATATCTCATCTCAAATATGGATCACGTCTCCAGTCAAGCCCGACGCGACACCAGAGGAAATCCGTGCTGTCGTTGATGATGACCAAGGCGGACAAATATTCTCCCAGGCTGTGCGACTCATTCTCCTCATTTGTCGAGTGATCTCTGAACCCTTTATTAGCTCATGAACTCGAATAGGTATGGCGAGTCTCGTGCTGCCTACCGTGAGGTGCAAGAACGTCATGAAGATATCAAGCGTATTGAGCGGACCATGGTCGAACTCGCGCAGCTATTCAATGACGTCCGTTTCTATGTATATCATGTGATTCCGTGCCTAATTCTACTTTGAACTTCAGATGAGTATCATGGTCGAACAACAAGATGAAACCATCAATATTATCGAGGCTCAGGCTTCGGAAGTTGAGAAAGATGTCGAAACTGGGTGAGTAGGGATCCTCGACTGCATGGAGTATTTGTTTTTCATCACCCTTTGCAGTCTTGGCTACACCGAAAAGGCTGTCACATCTGCACGATCTGCACGCAGAAAGCGCTGGATCTGCTTCTTCATATTCCTCCTCATCCTCGTTGTCGTCGGCATCGTTGTTACCATTGAAGTGATGAAGAACAAGAAGTAAAATGAGACTACGAACTGTGCTGACTCTTCCATTCTTTGCTCATCCCTATGGCCGCGTCATCTGAACCCTCGACGTATTTATGTGGGCTTTTTGCATCTTTCGCAAGCCATTCATTCCACTCCTTCTGCATCTGCGTTACTTTTTCGGGTGTTCTTTTGCCTTCTTGGACATGCGGCGTCATTAGCATACTCTCATTTTACAATTCAGATGGCTAGTTTTGCACTGAGTAATTACTCTGAATACCATACCCATTAAATATGACAGGCCTGAGAGGAACGATGCGACCCGACTGGGAAACTAGTGAATAAGAGCCCACCGAATCATCCCATGACGCCGTGGCGATACCCTCGTGAGAGCGGCCTTATCACGGGTACCCTTTAGTGGCGTCACACGACTAAAAATTTGCTCTATGATGGTGGCACATGTGAAGCAAAAAGGCGATGAAAATTTTTGGAAATATTCTGGGAACGCCTGATCGTCAATAAGTCCCATACTAGTAGGTCTGCATTCTTTCTCCGTGATTGATTAGTACGGTACGCAAGAGTATCACCCGAATCTCGGAGAAGCTCGCCCGAGTCGTTCGCTTACTGAGACAACGTCGCGTCGCGTCGCCAACAGTTACAGAGGAGCGACAAAGTGTCAGGACCATGTTACATGCCGTGAAGCTGAAACAGGAACGTTGAGTGGGCTGGGGCTGCCCGGCTCGGTGCTAATGGACAATACTTGGACCCAGCCTGGGCCACAGCTCGGATTCGGATTCGGACAAAAGGTATAAGACGGGGGAAGAAGACAAAAAAAAAAAGTTGGCCCCTGGACTGGAATGGAATTAAATGCGGGCGGTGTGGTTGCAGCATGTTGAACTGTTTGACGGGCTCTGGGCTTCGTTCGGTGGAGTCGGCTTTTTGAGAACCCGCTAAAGTACTGTGTCAAGAAACTGGCAATACAAGGCGCCGCACCGGGAACATGAGGAGAGCAAGCGCAACGCATTTGATTTGAATCACTTGCCTGTTAACCGGAAAATGCCATGAACAGAAATGTCGATCTTAGATCTCCACATGCTGACGCGTCCCCCCTCCCAGTCGTATAAATCAAGCCCGCCGCTTACCTCCCTCCATCTCCAAGACCCCTCGCAGAGAGAACGCCTCGCACCGTCCTACTCCTCCATCGTACGTCAACTACCATACCGTCCATATCTGGAAACTGACAACTATTTCTTCTCAAGGCTCTCCAACCCCTCTTCTTTTTACCAAACCCGCTGTCACCCCCACCTCTACGCCTAAAACATGCCGGCCAAGAAGCGTTGCCAATTCCACGGCGAGCAGCAATGCAACCAAGCCGCTTTGCGCATCATTGGAAACTGCCCCCATTGTCGCTCCGACTTTTGCGGAACTGTGCGTATTACGCGCGCTTTTGGCACCGTGGCACACTTTTGTTGACGTGACCGGCTCTTTTTGTTTTTTGTTTTTACAGCATCGGTTACCAGAGCACCATGCGTGCAATAACCTTGAGGATTGTCGGCAACAAGCCTTCAACCGAAACAAGCTGAAGCTAGAGAGCGAGAGGACCGTAGCCCCCAAGATGGCCACCGCGTGATGGCGTCCCATGTCGCATTTTGTTGTCAATCTTGGCCGATGTCGGCTCGCTTGCTCCACGAATCTCCTACGTTACGTGGCATCCACAACCCGCCATTCATTATACACATCCCCTGTCACCTCGAATGGATACGACTTCATCGTCTGTTGTCGACACGCTTTTTTTTTCCTCGTTGGTTGCATATCACTCATGGACATATTTGGATACTACCTATCCCTCTCGCTAATACTTGCCCTGCAAATTTTTTTAAAATTTTGGGCAATCTACGTTGTAGATTTACTAGTGTCGTTTTGTATCGAACTGGAATGACGTTATGACCGAAAATATTTTGAGACCTCGGAATGACGTGTACGTAAAAAGCCGTTTTGCCATTTAGGACCGTAACTGGAAGGGATAAGAGCAAAGAGGAAATCCTCGGGGGGAGGAGCTTGAGCGGAAGCGGATAGCCATTGCCCCCGAGTCTCGCTCACTACGTGTCGCTATCTCCGAATATTATTTTTACGGTACTGGTTTTGTCCGTGCCCGTACAGCGCCATTACGACCTTGCGGTGGTTGAGCGGCCGTTATGCTGTGTTGAGGCGATGGATCAGATCAGCATCGATACAACAATCGATAAATCGAGTCGTCATCTGCCTTCGGATGCCAAATTCCCCGCCACTGAAGTAGCACCTGCCAGTGTACAGTGACTAGGAAACCAGTGCGTTATTGGCCTTCAGCTTACCCCGTATAGTTCCAACGGCCCTTTGACTGTCTTGCCAACTTCCTGACGGTGATCCCACAGATCAAATTATCACGTGTGACGGCACCTCCTTCACACTTGACCCTCAAAATTTGTGCGCATCCCGCATCTCCCCTTTCCGGTCGACTCTCGACTTTAGCTCATCTAACCACCATGTCTGATAGATTGCAACAGATCGCACGGCACATCGATCCGCAGCAGAGCATGACCGCAGGTGTGTCACTCTGAGACATCATGACTTGGTCGATAACGCTCACGCCAGTGAATCCGTAGAAACGTGGGACGTTGTTCCGCTGGCTCCGCCAGATAGGTATGTTTTACAACATAAGTGAGAGAAGCACGCTCACCCCCATGGCGACAGCATCTTCAAGCTCACTGCGGCTTACCAAGCGGACACCTACCCAAACAAGGTCAATCTTGGCGTCGGTGCCTACCGCGACGACGACAACAAACCGTGGGTGCTACCTGTTGTTAAAAAGGTGTGTGCGATATTATCCCAGGCGTCGCTCTGCCCCGTTTCCCATACGAACATCACTGTCGTATATAGGCTTCCCACATCATCCTAAGTGATCCCACGCTTAATCACGAATACCTCCCTATCACCGGCCTCCCCGAATTTGTATCTGGCGCGGCGCGCTTGATATTGGGAGGCGACTCCCCAGCCCTCGCCGACGAACGTGTCGTCAGCGTACAGGCGATCTCCGGGACCGGCGCGAACCACTTGGGAGCGCTCTTCCTGAGCAAATACTATCGGTTCACCCAAGAGAAGGTGATCTACCTGAGCGACCCGACTTGGGGTGAGTGCAAAGTGCTTGCCGGTGCTTTTGATGGGATGTGGACGCTCAGAGATCCGCGCGCGCCGTACAGCCAATCATTTCGCCATCTTCGAGAACGTCGGCATCAAGCAGCGCGTGTATCCTTATTACGACCCCACAACGATCGGGCTCGACTTTGATGGGTTCATCGCCACGCTGGAGAGTGCCCCGGAGCGCTCGGTGTTCCTGTTACATGCGTGCGCGCACAATCCTACAGGTGTCGACCCCACGGAGGAGCAATGGAAGGCCATCGCGGGCGTCTTCCTTGCGAAGGGCCACTACGCTTTCTTTGACTCGGCGTATCAAGGCTTTGCGAGCGGTGACCTGGACCGAGACGCGGGGGCAGTGAGGCACTTTGTTTCGCGCGGCGTGCCCATGCTCATCTGCCAGGTACGTAATATTGACAAGTTTTTTTCGTTGACGTCGAGACGAGGTTGAAACGGGTCGATCGCAGAGCTTTGCCAAAAATGCCGGGTTGTACGGAGAGCGTGTCGGGGCGCTTCATCTCATAGCACCGAACAAGGAAACCGCGGGTCGCATTCGCAGTCAACTGTCTGTGCTACAGAGGTGCGAGATTTCGAATCCTCCGTCGTACGGCGCACGTGTTGTAAGCAAGCAATCACGCCACCAGTCACCTTTGCTCTGTATTGACCCAATCATTGATCCTCATCAAGGTTGCACTGATTCTGAAAAACCCGGAATTGTTTGAGGAGTGGAAAACAGACATCCGGACGATGGCTGGCAGAATTATTGACATGCGCAAACAGCTACACCACCTGTTGACCAACGAGCTCAAGACTCCCGGAAACTGGGACCACATAGTCAACCAGATCGGAATGTTTAGGTGCGTAGGAAATCCAATGATGGGCAGCTAAAATGTGGCATTTAGCCTGATTCTGTGCCGTGTCTGGAACTATAGTTTCACTGGAATCTCTACGACACAATCCAAGGCGCTGATTGACGAGGCGCACGTATATTTGACCGCGAACGGTCGGATTTCGATGGCGGGGCTGAACAGTAAGAACATCCGGTACTTCGCGGAAGCGCTGGACCGAGTTGTACGGTCGGTCTGAGGGGTCACTGGTTGTCGGTTGTGTTGAATAGTCGAATATCGGGCATTAGCAGAACAATAAGTAGAATGAATGTGGAATCACAATGAAAGACACGTTGGACAGTACTAGTGTTGGTGATTGGGTTGCGCGGGCCCCGGTGACTTTGTGGGTGCTGGTAATACTGTATGTTACATAAGGAAATTCTTGATTCATGCGATCTATCGTCACCATGGCATCTTGAATCCTCGCGCTTGTGTGGAAGTTGTTGTCACTTGGCAGCTGGATCATAAATCATTCCATTGTACAGTAACAT
>Ga0307510_10007246_pt1 | contig 13210 bp, 17 predicted proteins | sample 12_EM_MG_FD_207224 | JGI IMG/M metagenome (GOLD analysis project Ga0307510, IMG submission 207224) | Populus trichocarpa ectomycorrhiza microbial communities from riparian zone in the Pacific Northwest, United States - 12_EM | ecosystem: Host-associated > Plants > Roots > Unclassified | place... | reverse complement strand
GCCAGACGTTGGAGGGATAACGCATCGCTAGTGCAAGTAAGCGCGTTCGGCGCAACGACGACATCACATCGCCACAGGTGCGAGTGATCGCCGCAGATGGATCGCAGGCCGGTGTCATGACTCGGTTTGAAGCCCTGGACATGGCAAAGTCGGCCGAGTTGGATTTGGTTGAAGTGTCGCCGACGGCGGAACCGCCGGTCGTGCGCATCATGGATTACGGGAAGTTCCTGTTCGAAGCGAACAAGAAAGCCCACTCTGCCAAGCGCAAGCAAAAGCAGATTCAGGTTAAGGAAGTGAAGTTTCGTCCCGGTACGGGCGAGGGTGATTACCAGATCAAATTGCGTAATCTCATTCGCTTTCTGACCGAGGGTGACAAGGCCAAGGTGACCTTACGGTTCCGCGGCCGAGAGATGGTGCACCAGGATATCGGCCGTCGTCTTCTGGCGCGGGTTTCTGAGGACCTCGCCGCGCACAGCGTGGTGGAGCAGAACCCGTTGATGGAAGGCAAGCAGATGGTCATGGTGTTTGCACCAAAAAAGAAGTAACAGCGAAACAGGCCGTGTTGGCCTGACGCTGTTCGCCCGGGAGCGGTTGCAATGCGCGGCCTGCGAACGGTAGCCATAGGAGTTGATTGATCGTGCCCAAGTTGAAAACCAACAGTGGGGCTTCGAAGCGTTTCCGCAAAACGGCCAAAAGCTTCAAGCACTACAAGTCCAAGCGTCGCCACAACCTCGGTCACAAGGACCGTAAGGTTAAACGCCATGCGCGTTCCGGCGGCTCGAGCCTCGTCCACGAAAGTGATCTCGGGCGTGTAACCGCACTTCTTCCGAATCACAAATAAGGGGACATCATGGCAAGAGTAAAACGTGGCGTGATGGCCGGGCGCCGTCACAAGAAAATTCTCGGCAAGGCGAAGGGCTACTACAACGCCCGGAGCAAAGTATTTCGTGCCGCCAAACAGGCTGTCATCAAGGCAGGCCAGTACGCCTACCGTGATCGCCGCCAGAAGAAGCGCGAGTTCCGCGCACTTTGGATCACCCGTATCAACGCAGCGGCACGCCTGCATGGCTTGTCATACAGCGTCCTGATCAACGGGCTGCTGAAGGCGGAAGTCGAAATCGACCGTAAGATGCTCGCCGATCTGGCCGTTCACGACGCCGCAGCGTTTGGCGCCATCGCGGCCCAGGCCAAAGCAGCTCTCGGAATCGCTTAACAGGAGGGTCAGGTCATGAGCGACCTGAGCTCCCTCATCAGTGAGGCGCTGAATGAGGTCACCGGTGTCGGTGACCTCGCCGCGCTCGATGAAGTGCGAGTCCGTTGGCTCGGCAAGAAAGGGACACTCACCGAGCAGTTGAAAGCGCTCGGTGCGTTGCCGGCGGCCGAGCGCCGTGATGTCGGCGCCAAAATCAACGAAGCCAAACAGGCGCTGCAAACAGCGCTCGATGAGCGTCGTGTTGCCCTCGAAAAGGCTGAGATCGACAGCCAGTTGGCGGCCGGCCGCATCGATGTCACTTTGCCCGGACGGGGCGAGGAGCGGGGTGGTCTACATCCCGTTACCAAGGCGCGCCTGCGCATCGAGAAGCTGTTCCGCCGTGCCGGTTTCGAAGTGGCCACCGGCCCCGAAATCGAGGACGACTTCCACAACTTCGAAGCGCTCAACATCCCGCCCGATCATCCGGCGCGTGCGATGCACGACACGTTTTATTTCGCCGACGGCCGCCTGCTGCGCACCCACACCTCCCCGGTGCAGATTCGCGCGATGTTGGCCAAGGGTGCGCCGATCGCGATCATCGCGCCCGGCCGTGTCTATCGCAGCGATCACGACATGACGCATTCACCCATGTTCCACCAGCTCGAAGGGTTGGTCGTGGGCGAGGGTGTCAGTTTCGCGAACATGAAAGCGGCGCTCCACGGCTTCCTGCAGGCCTTTTTCGAGAAGGATCTGGCGATGCGCCTGCGTCCTTCCTATTTCCCGTTCACCGAGCCGTCGGCTGAAGTGGACATGTCCTGTGTGTTCTGCGAGGGCAAGGGTTGCCGCACCTGCAAGAACACCGGCTGGTTGGAAATCTCCGGTTGTGGGATGGTGCACCCGGCGGTGTTGAAAGCCAGTGGTGTCGACCCGGAGCGTTACACCGGGTATGCCTTCGGCATGGGCATCGATCGGTTGGCCATGTTGCGTTATGGGATAAACGACCTGCGCCTGGCGTTTGAGAACGACCTGCGCTTCCTGCGGCAATTCCGGACGTTTTAGACTTATGAAGGTTCCCTATTCCTGGCTGGCGGACTGGGTGGATATTCCGTGGGATGCCGTGGAGCTCGGGTCACGGCTGACCATGGCCGGCTTTGAGCTCGACGGTCTCGAGGCGGCCGCGCCCGACTTCAGCGGTGTCATCGTTGCGCAGATCCTCTTGGCTGAGCGACATCCGCAGGCTGACAAGCTGCAGGTGTGCAAGGTGTCAGTCGGCGCCGGCGAGCCTGTACAAATCGTGTGCGGCGCCGCGAACGCCAGGGCAGGGCTGAAGAGTGCGTTGGCCACGGTTGGCGCCAGGTTGCCCGGTGATTTCAACATCAAGGCAGCGCAACTGCGTGGCGTCGAGTCGCAGGGGATGTTGGCCTCCGCCAAGGAGTTAGGGTTGGCGGATACCTCCAACGGCATCATCGAGCTGCCCGCCGATGCGCCGGTGGGTAAGCCGTTGCGCGAGTATCTTGCGCTCGATGATTCCGTTCTCGACCTGGCGGTCACCCCGAACCGGGGCGATGCGATGTCCGTTCTCGGAATCGCCCGCGAGGTCGCCGCCCTCACTGGAAAAGGTCTCAAAGGCACCTCGACAGCGGCCCCGCTGACCGTCAGCGTTGAAGCGCCGACCAGTGTGGGTGTCACGGCTGAGTTGACTTACGAATTCACCAGCGAAGTTGAGGTTCTCGAGGCCACCGACCCCGACACCATAGAAGCCTGGACTGACGGCGAGGGCGTTGTCGCTGGGGCCGCCGCGTCAGCGCGCACCTCGGTTGTGGTGCACCTTGACGCCCCGGCAGCTTGCCCAACATTCGTCGGCTGCGTAATCCGCGGCGTCAACAACCGCGCATCCACACCCGTCTGGATCCGCGAGCGTCTACGCCGTGCCGGCGTTCGCTCCATCAGCCCCGTCGTTGACGTAACCCAGTACGTCATGCTCGAGCTAGGTCAGCCGATGCACGCCTACGACCTGGCCAAATTGAAAGGCGACATTCGCGTGCGGACGGCCCATCCAGGTGAATCCATCACCCTGTTGGACGGCAAGACAGTCGAAGCTCGCCCTGACGTCCTATTGATCACCGACGCCGAAGGCCCCGTGGGTGCCGCCGGCATCATGGGCGGCCAACGAACTGCGGTCGGCCCCGAAACGGTCGATGTCTTCTTTGAAATCGCTTGGTTCTCACCCCATGCGATTGCCGGCCGCAGTCGTCGCTGGGGTCTCGTAACTGACGCAAGCCAACGCTACGAGCGTGGAGTTGACCCGACCCTGCAGCAGCGCGCCATGGATCGCGCACTGAGCATGCTGTGCTCCATCGCCGGCGGTACGGCCGGTCAAGTCAGTGTCACCCAATCAGCAGAGCACCAGCCCGTTCGCACGGCCGTCCCACTGAGGCGTGCACGCCTGGAACGGCTCTTGGGCGCCGGATTTCCGGACGACCGCATCGCTGCCACGCTGTCAGGTCTGCAGATGAAGGTCGCTGCTACCGCCGATGGCTGGCTCGTGACCCCTCCGCCACATCGTTTCGATATCGCCATCGAAGCTGACCTCATTGAGGAAGTAGCTCGAATCATCGGCTACCAGGCCATACCGGAAGCCGATGCCATCGGGCCGCAGGCATTCCGCGCTGCTCCGGAGGAACGGGCCGAAGAGCATGTGATTGTCGAGGCGCTCGCCATGCGCGGGTACGAGGAGGCAATCACCTTCGCGTTTGTCGATCCGACACTGCAGAAGAAACTGTTTCCAAACGTCGATGGCCTCCTGTTGGCCAACCCCATTGCCAGCGACCTGGCGGTGATGCGCGTGTCACTCTGGCCGGGACTGCTTCGTGCTGCAGGGGAAAACCAACGTCGCCAACAGGACCGCGTCCGGCTGTTTGAGCACGGCGCGAAGTTCGTAAGCGGCCGGGAGATTGACTCATTGGCAGGTGTTGCAACGGGAACGCGTTTACCAGAGCAGTGGGGTATTCCCCGCGAAGTGCGCGTGCCCGTCGATTTCTATGACGTGAAAGCCGACCTGCAGGCACTGTTCACAGCTACAGGCCAGAGCGATTCATTCGTTTTTGAGGCCTCGGCGCAGGCACCCGCGTGCCTGCATCCCGGGCGCTCCGCCCGCATCGTCCGGCAGGGTCGCGAGGTGGGTTGGCTCGGCGAGTTGCATCCGTCGCTGGTGAAAGAGCTCGACTTCACTCATGCACCGGTACTGTTTGAGCTGGAAATGGACGCGTTGGGCGTCGAAAAACCCCAGTACAACGAAATTTCGCGCTTTCCCCAGGTCCGTCGGGACCTGGCGGTGGTGGTAGACGAAACCGTCGCTTTAAGTGCCCTCGCCGAGCGTGTACGCTTGTCCGCGTCCAGCCTTTTGTGCGAATTAAGAATATTCGACGTATACCGCGGTCCGGGGGTAGAAGCGGGTAGAAAAAGCGTCGCTTTGGGCTTGATTTTTCAGGACATTTCTCGCACCCTAACCGATGATGATGTGGAGCAGGCGATTGCCTCCGTCGTCACGGATTTGCGTACGAGCTTGAACGCTAAGATACGAGAATAACGAGATGGCCCTGACCAAGGCGGAGATGGCGGAAGCGCTGTTCAATCAGCTCGGGCTCAATAAGCGCGAAGCGCGTGAGCTCGTTGATCTGTTCTTCGAAGAGGTCCGGGCAGCACTGTCGAACGGGGAGCAGGTCAAGCTATCCGGATTTGGAAATTTCGATCTGCGAGACAAAAACCAGCGTCCCGGGCGAAACCCCAAGACAGGCGAAGAAATCCCCATCAGCGCCCGTCGAGTGGTCACGTTCCGCCCCGGTCAGAAGCTGAAAGCACGGGTCGAAGCCTATGTTGGAGCCAAAGAATAACGCCCAGTTACCGGCGATCCCCGGTAAACGCTACTTCACCATTGGTGAAGTCAGTGACCTGTGCGGCGTCAAACCCCACGTGCTGCGCTATTGGGAGCAGGAGTTTCCCCAGCTCAAGCCGGTCAAGCGGCGCGGCAACCGGCGTTATTACCAACGCCAGGACGTGATCGTCATCCGCCAGATCCGCAGCCTCCTGTACGAGCAGGGCTTCACGATCGGCGGCGCGCGCCAGAAGCTCGGTGGCGAAGAAGCCCGCGTGGACGTCAGCCAGAGCCAGCAGATCGTGAAACAGGTACGCCTGGAGCTCGAGGAGCTGCTCAAAGTTTTGCGGCGGTAATTGTCCGCGAATTGGCGGCCAAAACCCGGTATCATTGCCGGCTCGCGCGAATGCTCCCCACCCGCGCGGCAGTTGAGCTCAGTCGAAAAGGTCGGCGGGACGTGGCGCAGCCTGGTAGCGCACTTGCATGGGGTGCAAGGGGTCCCGAGTTCAAATCTCGGCGTCCCGACCAATAAAATCAGGCACTTAGACCTTCCTCAGTTCGCCTCAAAATCGATGGTGTACAGCGCGGTGTACAGTTGAGTGTGACACTGTCGGGTTGCGTTTGAAGCCGAAAGAAATCGACTCACCCCCGGTCTGTCGCTCGCATTTGCTGTCAGCGCTCGCGATGATGACGCACGGAAGCGCGCCCACTCACTCAGGTCTCCGGCGACGCCGTGCGGCGACCCAAGTTTGAATGTCATCGCGCGACCAACCGATCGCGCGATCGTTCAACTGCGTGGGTGTGGGGAAGTCCGGCGATCGGCGCAGCCGCCACAGAGTGGGTTGCTGATGCGGAGCAACTGGCAGACATCGCGGATGCGCAAAAACTGCAGTGTGCCGGGGATGCGCCCGTCATCGCTTGCGACAACGGGTGAGGTGGGCGAGTCGTTTGAAGCGGCGGTCATGGATCCCTCCGATGCGCGGGTCGCGCCCTTCCTATCCTGATAGGAGCATCGCTCGGGCGCAGTCACGCCGTCGCCGAGTCTTTCAAGGTCGTTCAGGCCATCACACGTATCCGCCGTCTTCGGTTGCCCTTTTTGGAGGTGGGTGGGCCGTCGTCAATTCCCGCGGGTCAGCCGTGTTGAACGACGACGGCGCGTTTGTGTGCAATTTTCATCGAAAGACACCGTAGGCGGTCGCGCACCGCGCGCGCGACAGTGGCCACCGGCGTCAGAGTCGGGCGCTGGAGCTCTGGAAATACCCTGGACGGGAGGTCCCGCATGGAGCGCGAGTGGTATTCGATTGAGCAGGCGCGGGCGTTGTTGGGTGGGATTGCCCGCAATACCCTGTATGACTTGTTGAGGAGCGGGGCGTTGGCGAGTGTGCCGATTGGGCGGCGGCGCTTCATTTCCGCGCGCGCCATTGCGGCGTTCATTGCCGAGAGTTCGACGACCGACGGGCCGGACGGGGCGGTGGCCGCGGTAGGGCAGTCGGTGCAGGCGCGATTGGGCGCGACGGCGTCGAAGCGACGCTAACTCTCGCGCAGGCGTTTGAGTAGACGGCGGGCGCGGGCCAACTCTGCGGCAGCGGGGGCGGATTCGCTTTTCGCCGCGCGCGGCTTGCTAACTCAATCGCCCCTTGCGCGATGTCGACGCCCTTGACACCCTTCGCGCGCTCTCTCGAGTTCAGGTGCGTCACAGTCGACATGGGCAAGGGCGGGCATCATGCCGCCGCCAAGGATCGTAAAGGAATGCGGCTTCTGGATAGCGCTTGGTCCAACGATGAGACGAAGTTGAGAGCGTTGCTTGGCAAATTCAAAGAGCAACGACAGGTCTGGCTTGTCGTCGACTCGACTCGGTGGCCGCTGGTCAGCCAGGCGCGGGAAGCTGATCCTTGGTCCACCGGGGAGGTTAGACGTGACGGGGGTGCTGGTCGCAATACAATCGCTTCCGGTGCGATCCATTTGGCCGATGGAGTTGCCGTCGGCGTATGTGTATGCAGTTCTGCCGCTAACCAGCCGGATCGGGTGAGATCCATCATACCGTCCGGTGCCGGGATCGTAATACCGTGCGTAACGAGGGCGCGCGGCAGGGTCGGCTTTACCCTTTCTTGGTTTTGTGGAGCAGAGAATTACGCTTTCTGAAGGCCTCAAATTTCTCCACCGCCGCGTCGACGCGATCGAAGTAGTCCTCATAGAAGCCCGGCTCAGAAAACTCCGGCGGATCGATATAATACTCATCGTCCCGCGTCTCGGTGATCCAGCCACTAGGGATAGAAGGATCAACCATCTCAAACAAGGCTTTCGGATATAGAAGCGGCTCATCGTTATCGTCGATCACGCGAAAGTTTTTGCTGTCCAGTCCCACAACATCGTAAACCGCACCAGCGGACAGCCCACGATGTTCCGACTCGTCGACTAAACGATCATGAACAGTTGTCTTTGCTTTGACTTTCATCTTCAGAATGGGTCCGGTTCGCCATATCGCCCAGTAGCCGGGTCATAATCTCGTGCCAAGTTGTAATGGAGTCCTGCCTGCTCATCGAACACTTGTCCCAGTAGGCGCAGGTTGTAGGCGAACGTTCCCGCTCCGCTCGGATTGGGATTCGCGGCATCCGTGCCGAAGGGATCGGAGTTCCAGGTCCACATCGGCGCATTGTCGCTCGGGCGGGTGACCTGGCGGGGGTATTTAACGGATCGGAGTGGACGTAGTAGATCGCGACTGTAGATCCGTTCGGTCGCAAAGTGGCAACGGGGATATCGTCCAGCCAGACGGTTTCTTCGATCAGCGTCCCGCTGCCGTCGTAAGCGTCATCTGGCGCTTTCAATTACCCACAACTTCGTTATGAGGGTCAGTTAGTTACAGATATTTCTTGCATCTGATTCTACTGCATGAGATACAGATGCTCCGTGTGATCCAAACACGCGGTGCTGCATGCCGGACAGAACAGTTCGAACGCGGCCACGGGCAAGTGTCGCCGATACTGATCGACAGTCAGATGTTGGTTGGCCCGACAGTGAGTTCCCAGATTCTTCATTCGCTGACGAACGCCTTGGAAAGCGGCTCCGTCTGCTATTGAGGCAGTTGGCTGCGAGCCCAGGCGGTCCGATCCCGTTCGCGTGCCAAGATTGGGCAAACACGAAGGCGGCTTATCGATTTCTGGACAATGATCGCGTTAGCGAGGCCGAGATTCTCTCGGGGCACTTTGAAGCCACAAAAAGCAGGTGCGCCGCTACAGAGGGCCCGATTCTCGTGCTCCATGATACGACGGAATTTACATTTAAACGCGGAGACATCCGCACGGTTGGCATGACGCGCAAGGCGGTAGCGGGCGCTTATCGAGACGGAGCGTTGCGATACTACGCATCGTGCGGCATCTTTATGCATTCGAGTCTGGTGGTAACGACGGAGGGGCTGCCACTGGGCCTCGCTGCAATCAAATTTTGGAATCGTGACAAGTTCAAAGGAACGAACAAACTCAAGAGGTCGATCAATCCGACGCGAGTTCCCATCGAAGTCAAAGAGAGTATCCGCTGGCTAGACAATCTTCGCCACTCCACAGCTCTGCTGGGAGATGCCTCCCGGTGCGTCCACGTTGGAGATCGAGAAAGCGATATCTACGAGCTGTTCTGCACGGCTCATGACGTCAAAACCCACTTCGTGTTGCGTACCTGCGTGGATCGTCTCGCCGGTGACGGCGAACATACAATCGCAGCAGAAATGGCCGAGGTACATTGTAAAGGGTTGCACCGTGTTGAGGTGCTTGATCGCCACGGTAACCCGTCGGAAGCAGTTTTGGAGCTAAGGTTTCGCCGCATCCATGTGCTGCCACCCATAGGAAAACAAAGCCGGTACCCACAACTCGAGCTGACCGTTCTGCATGCAACGGAGCGAACAAAACCAAAAGGTCGCGCACCGATTGCTTGGAAGTTGATCACCGATTTGCCGGTCAACACGCGTGCATCGGCCATAGAGAAACTCAATTGGTACGCGATGCGCTGGAAAATAGAGACATACCACAAGATCATGAAATCCGGGTGCCGAGTTGAACAGTCGAAATTGCGTACAGCGGAGCGTCTGGTCAACTTCCTGGCGACCTCCTGCATCCTGGGATGGCGGATATTCTGGCTCACAATGTTGAACAGATCCGCAGAGGCGATTTCGGCTACATGCGCATTCACGCCGTTGGAGATCGACATTCTAAATCGCGTCGGCCGGTCGCAAAAAGACACGAAGGGATCGGCCACCATCACCTCATGTGTCGTGCAACTTGCAAAGCTCGGCGGCTACCTCGCGCGGGCCGGCGACGCTCCACCTGGCAATATGGTGATGTGGCGCGGCATGTCTCGCCTTACAGATATAGAAATCGGCTTTCTGCTCGGCTCGGGTGCGAAACCTTATGGGTAATTGAAAGCATCTGGCGACCGTCTAGACGCAAACAGGAGACCAGCGAAACTGGCGTCCACTTGATCAGGTGGACACCATGGCAGACAAGAGCATCGAACTGGTTGAGGGATTGATCGTAAAGCCGGCCACGCACGGCCGGCGGACCTACAGCCGACAGGCCAAACGCGCCCTGGTGCAGATGTGCAAGGCGCCCGGGGTATCTGTGGCAGGCCTCGCGATGACTCATGGGATCAATGCGAACCTGCTGCGACGTTGGATCAATCTGCATGATGCCACGGAAGCGGCCTCGAGCGCCGAGCCCCGTGCCGCCCTGTTACCGGTGACGACCGCGTCGGTGAAAGCACCCGCACCTCCCCAGGAGTGCCCAGGAAGCATCGAGATCGTCTTCGCATGCGCGACGGTGCGGGTCAAAGGCTGCGTCGATCGACAGACACTGCACGCGGTGCTGGAGCACCTGGCACCCCCGGCGTGATTGCACTGCCAGCGGGGACGCGGATCTGGTTGGCAGCGGGCGTGACCGACATGCGTCGCGGGATGTATGGTCTGGCTGCATTGGTCGAGACAGTGTTGTTGGAGAATGTCTACGGTGGCCACGTGTTCGTCTTCCGAGGACGCAGGGGCGATCTGATCAAAGTGCTCTGGGCGGATCGCGATGGACTATGCCTGTTTGCGAAGCGACTCGAGCGCGGTCGCTTCATCTGGCCCCAGGCGAGTTCCGGATCTGTTCATCTGACACCGGCGCAGCTATCGATGTTGCTCGAAGGGATCGACTGGCGGCGGCCGCAGCGGACAGCCGATCCGTTGCACGTTGTGTAGCGATCCAACATTTAACAACACTGAGCAAGGGGTATACACTCGAGGCATGGCACTCGAGTACGCCCAGCTACCCGATGACCCCGAAGAGCTCAAGCAGATGGTGCTGAAGCACTCGGGTATTGCGGAGGCGCTGCGGGCAGAAGTACTGCGACTACGCCGTTGGCGCTTTGGTCGATCCTCGGAAGTGATCGACACGAACATCTCTCCCGAACTGCCGCTGGCCGGTGGCGAGAGCACTCCGCTGCCACCGCGTCAGGATGTGTCAGATCCGGGCCGCTCGCCCAAGTTGATGGCCGTAGAGCCCGTCACCTCAAAAGCAAAAGACCGACGACCCGCGCGCTTGCTGCCGCCAGAGTTGCCCCGGGTAATCCAGATTTATGCTCCCAGCCGATGCACCTGTCCTGGCTGTGGAAAGCAGCTGAGCCAGCTGGGCGAGGACGCCTCCGAGCAACTCGATTATGTGCACGGGTACTTCCAGGTCATCCGCCACGTACGTCCGAAGCTCAGCTGCGGCGCTTGCGCAAAGATCGTGCAGGAACCGGCTCCGAGCCGCCCGATCGAACGAGGCTTGCCGACAGCAGCCTTGTTGGCGCAAGTGGTGGCCGCGAAATACGCTGACCACGCTCCCTTGTACCGGCAGGAAGGCATCTATCGCCGCAGCGGTGTTGAGCTGCCACGGTCGATGTTGGCTTCGTGGGTGGCCGAGGTGGCCACGCTCGTTCAACCGCTCGTTAGCACGCTGCAACGGTATGTGATGCGCGCAGAGAAGCTGCACGCCGATGACACTCCGGTGCCGGTACTCTCGCCTGGAAGAGGTCGCACGCGAACCGGTCGATTGTGGGCTTACGTGCGAGATGATCGGCCGTGTGGAGGAACCGATCCGCCGGCCGTCGTCTATCGTTACTCGCCGGATCGCAAAGCCGAACGACCTCGCGAGCATCTGCGGTCGTTCACCGGGATCCTGCAGGCCGATGCCTACAGCGGCTTTACTCCCCTGTACGCCAGCGGCGAGATCTTAGAGGCGGCCTGTTGGGCTCATGCACGTCGCAAATACTATGACGTGTATGTCGCGGATCGTTCACCGATCGCAAGCCAAGCTTTGCAGCGGATCGGCGAGCTGTATGACATCGAGCGCGAGATCCGAGGCCGTAGTCCCGCGGAGCGGCGCGAGGCTCGTCGGCTGAGATCGTTGCCGGTGTTGGAAGATCTAGTTACCTGGCTGAGGGCAACTCAACGCACGGTGTCTGCCAAATCGCCCTTGGCGGCAGCCATCCACTACACACTAGTCCGTTGGAACGCGCTGACACGGTATCTCGACGATGGTCGGATCGAAATAGACAATAATTCGGCCGAGCGCGCGATCCGCGCGCTCGTTCTAGGCAGACGAAATTATCTCTTCGCAGGGTCCGATGCCGGCGGTGACACCGCAGCCTGCCTGTATAGCCTCATCGGCACGCGCCGCTTGAACCAGATCGATCCACACCTGTACCTTCGGCATGTGCTCGAGCACATTGCCACACACCCCATCAACCGCATCGGCGAGCTGCTGCCATGGCGAGTCGGCCCTCTGTCACCCCACGTGCTGTCGCGCGCCGCGTAAAGCAGCTCACGACGCTGCAATACCAACTTCGGATCGAGCTGAAGGAAGTTCAACCGCTCGTCTGGCGCCGCTTGGTCGTACCCGAGAATGTGACACTCACTAAACTCGCTATCATCCTCGAATATGCGATGGGATGGCACGGCGGACATCTGCACGAGTTCGTGGTGGGTCGTATGCACTATGGGATACCTGATGAGGACTGGCCGGGCGCAGAACCCCTCACCGATGAACGCCGTGTTCGTTTGAACACGTTGGTCGAGTCAGGTGCACGCCGCTTCACCTTCCTCTATGACTTCGGCGACGGTTGGGAACACATCATCAAGGTCGAAGATGTCGTCATGCCACCGAAAGAAGGCAAGCGCATTTGCTGCCTCGCAGGCGAAAATGCCTGCCCACCCGAGGACGTGGGAGGCCCACATGCCTACTTCGACTTCGTAGCCGCCATCCGAGATCCCACCCACACCGAACACAGCTCGAACCTGCAGTGGGTCGGCGGATCCTTCGACCCATCGGCGTTCGACCTGGTCGACGTCAATGAACGTCTGTCCGTGATCAAGCCATGAGGCCTATAATGACTCGCGCCGGAAAGGAGTCATTGTGATCAGTCATGACGTCGAAGCGTATATCGATGGAGCGGAAACGCTGCGCGGCTTTTACGGTGGCGTGTGGCCCAACTTCCATGACGCAGAGGTTGTCGAACTACACCTCTGGCGAGGACACCTCTATCCCGGCGAGTGGGACGATCGCAATATCTTTCCCATCCTGACTGTGAAGTTGCTACTACTAGAGGCAACTCAGTCCAATGCGACGGGCAGAGGCAACGATGTACTCGCAACAGTGCGGTTCCACGACGTGGACGCCCTCCGATTGCAAGACTTTAATCACAACAACTCGATAGTCGCACTGACACTGAATCTCCAGAACAGAGGCTTCTACACGAACGGGGAACCGCTTCCGCCCAAGCTTCTGGTAAATGTCGAGCAGGGCTTCGGACTAGCCGCCACCTTTAGCTGCACTCGTATGGAAATAGTTGCCGCGGAGCGTGCCGTTCCAGGGCCACTCGGACGAGCACAGTCATGATGGTCTAATCCATACGGTACTCGCAGGACGCTTACCTGCCGTCGTATTCGCCCAGGAGATGGCCGGATCCAGTATCAAACGCGATATCAATCGTTCTCTACTGGCTGATACAAGCTCGTAAGCGGTAAGGACGCGACGTCCTTCAGTGCGCGCGCGGGAGTGAGCACACTGAGCTCCAGATTCACCCTACTGGAGAGCGATGATGGAGAAGACGAGCACACGGCGCGACGCGAGCACATGGCG
>Ga0307510_10007245_pt1 | contig 13211 bp, 15 predicted proteins | sample 12_EM_MG_FD_207224 | JGI IMG/M metagenome (GOLD analysis project Ga0307510, IMG submission 207224) | Populus trichocarpa ectomycorrhiza microbial communities from riparian zone in the Pacific Northwest, United States - 12_EM | ecosystem: Host-associated > Plants > Roots > Unclassified | place... | reverse complement strand
GGAGAACCGTCGCCCACTCTGTCCGACCTGCGGGCAGTGGTCCAACAGAAGAATCCGATGGAATTCAGCGGCTACGCTTCTCAATCATGGAACTGCGTCATCTCCAGCATTTCATCGCCGTCGCCGAGGACCAGCACTTCACCCGTGCGGCCGAGCGGCTGATGGTGTCCCAGTCGGGCCTGTCGGCGTCGATCCGCGCCCTGGAGCGGGAGTTGCAGACCCCGCTGTTCGTGCGCACCACCCGCCGGGTCACGCTCACGGAGGCCGGCCGGGCGCTGCTCGGCGAGGCGGAGCGCATCCTGGCGCAGGTGCGTTCCGCGCACGAGGCGGTGGCCGCGGTGCAGGGCGTGCTGCGCGGCACGCTGTCGCTGGGCACCGAGCAGTGCATCGCCGGGGTGCATGTGGCGGGTCTGCTCGCCGCGTTCCGGCGCCGGCATCCCGATGTCGAGATCCGGCTGCGACAGGCCGGTTCGGGCGCGCTGGCGGAGGAGGTCGCGGCCGGGCGCCTCGACCTGGCCTTCGCCTACCGCACGCAGGCGGACACCGACCAGCTCCGCTCCGTATCGCTGAGCAGCGAGCCGATGACCGTGTTGTGCCATCCCAGCCACCGGCTCGCGGAGACCGGCGCGGCGGTCACCGCGGACGACCTCGGCGGCGAGGTCTTCGTCGACTTCCACCCGGACTGGGCCTCGCGCCGCACCACGGACGCCGTCTTCGCCACCGCGGGCGTACGGCGGACCGTCGCACTGGAGGTCAACGACGTGCACAGCCTCCTCGACCTGGTCGACGAGAACCTCGGTATCGCCGTGGTCCCCCAGCATTTCCGCCACAAGCGCGAGGCCCTCACCGCACTCCCCCTGAAGGGACCCGGCGAGGAGGTCTACGAGACGGTGGCCCTGCTCCCGCCCCCGCAGGCCACCAGTCCGGCGGCCCGAGCCCTGATGACGCTCCTGGAAACCGGTGCTCCGGCCGCATGACGCACGGGGATGCGCGATGGTGGTCGTATGCATGCCAACGACATCCTCATCGACGCGTACGGCCGCGTCCAGGAAGAAGTCCATGCCGCCCTCGACGGCCTCACCCCTGACCAACTGCACGCCCGCCTGGGCCCCGACGCCAACTCGATCGCTTGGCTGGTCTGGCATCTCACCCGCGTCCAGGACGACCACGTCGCCGACGCCGCGGGCCTCGACCAGGTGTGGCTGACCCAGGGCTGGGAGAAGCGCTTCGGGCTCGACCTGCCGGCCAAGGACACCGGGTACGGCCACACCTCCGAGAAGGTCGGCAAGGTACGGGTCGAGTCGGCCGGGCAGCTGACCGGGTACTACGACGACGTGCACGAGCAGACACTGGGGTATCTCCGCGGGCTGGCCCCGGAGGACTACGAGCGGATCGTGGACGAGCGCTGGGATCCGCCGGTCAGTCTGGGCGTACGGCTGGTCAGTGTCCTGTCCGACGATCTGGAGCACGTCGGACAGGCCGCGTATGTGCGCGGGCTGCTTCAGAGCGCGGAGGCGTAACCCGGCAGGACGACGTCCTCGATGAGGGCCTTGCGCTCGTCGTACGGGATGAACGCGCTCTTCAGGGCGTTCACCGTGACGGTGCGCAGGTCTTCGACCGTCCAGCCCGCCTGCTCGACCAGGAGGGACATCTCGCGCGTCATCGTCGTACCGGACACCAGTCGGTTGTCGGTGTTGAGGGTGACGCGGAAGCCGAGGTCCTTCAGGGCGGTGATGGGGTGCTCGGCGATCGAAGTGGCCGCGCCCGTCTGGAGGTTGGAGGTCGGGCACATCTCCAGGGCGACACGGCGGTCCCGCACCCAGCCCGCGAGGCGGCCGAGCTTGCCGTCGACGATGTCCTCGGTGATGCGGACGCCGTGGCCGATGCGCTGGGCGCCGCACACCTGGAGGGCCTGGTGGATGCTGGGCAGGCCGTGGGCCTCACCGGCGTGGATGGTGAACGGGACGCTCTCGCGGCGCAGGTGCTCGAAGGCGGCGAGGTGGTCGGCGGGCGGGAAGCCGTCCTCGGCGCCGGCGATGTCGAAGCCGACGACACCGGCGTCCCGGAAGGCCACCGCGAGGTCGGCGGCCTCGCCGACCCGGTCGAACATCCGCATCCCGCACAGCAACGTCCGCACCTGGACCGGCGTTCCGGCCGCGGCGGCCTTGGCCATACCGGCCGCGAGCCCCTCCTGGACGGTCTCGACGACCTCGGCGAGCGTGAGTTCGCCGTTGGTGTTCAGCTCGGGGGCGTAGCGCACCTCGCCGTAGACGACGCCGTCGGCGGCCAGGTCGAGGACGTACTCCTCGGCGGTGCGCAGCAGGCCCTCGCGGTTCTGCATCACGGCGAGGGTGTGCTCGAAGGTGGCGATGTAGCGCACCAGGTCACCGGAGTTGGCGGCGTCGAAGTACCAGGCGGCCAGCCCGTCCGGGTCGGTGGTGGGCAGCGTGTGCCCGACCGCCTCCGCGAGCTCCACCACGGTGGCGGGGCGCAGGCCGCCGTCGAGGTGGTCGTGCAGCACGGCCTTGGGGAGCCGGTGGAGAGTGTCGGCGTCTATGCGCGTAGATGACATGTGCGGTCGTTCCTCGATCGTCGTTCGGTGAGCGGGAGGGCGGGCGGTACGGGGGTCAGGCGGCGGGCTGGAGCAGGTCCCAGCGGTTTCCGTACAGGTCCTGGAAGACGGCGACGGAACCGTACGACTCGTGCCGCGGCTCCTCCAGGAAGGTGACGCCCGCGGCGAGCATGCGGGCGTGGTCGCGGGCGAAGTCGTCGGTGTGCAGGAAGAACCCGACCCGCCCGCCGGTCTGGTCACCGACCCGGGCGCCCTGATCCTCGCCCTTGGCACGAGCGAGCAGCAGCCCGGTCCCGGAACCGTCCACGCCGGGCGGCGTCACGACGACCCAGCGGGAGCCGTCCGGACGGGGCGCGTCCTCGACGAGGCGGAAGCCGAGGGCTTCGGTGTAGAAGCGGATCGCCTCGTCGTAGTCGTCGACGACGAGGGTGACCAGGGCGATGCGACTCATCGGGGGTCTCCGTGCGGGTTCCTGTTGGCGGGATTGACGGGTGAGGTTATACGTAAAACTCCGTGGACGCCAGTCGGATTCGGCGGGGGTCGGGGAGGGGGTGGGGCGGCGGGGCTTCGTGGGCGCCGGGGAGTTGAGGGCGACTGAGTGAATGGGCAGGTCAGCGAGGTGCTGCCGGAATGACGGAGTGCCGGAATGACGGGTGAGTTTGGAGGCCAACCCTCGATCAGCCGTGTCGACAACCCTGCGGGTCAATACACCTGGGCCGTGCTCCCCGACATCGGCGGCACGAAAGGCTTCGCCGATGCTCGTAGACTCATGGCGTGGCATTCATGAGCACTCCGCACTGCTGCTTCCTGTAACCGGAAGGCGTTGAGGGCGAGGCCGAACGGCGTCGCCCTCCTTGGTGTGCCTGCTGCGTGAACCACCGTTCCGGCGCTGCCCGTTCCTTCCTGAGGCAGTGACGTTCTGAGCGCGCGTCCAGGCACGGTCCCTTCCCTTCGCCTTTGCCAGGAGTGCCTCGTGCCCATGTCGTCTCCCCCTGCCCTCGGCCTGTTCCTCGACCTGCTGCGCTGCCCTACGTGCCGCACGCGCGGCCTGCGCCCCGACCGCGGCGCGCTGCGCTGTCCGGCAGGCCATACCTTCGACATCGCCCGCCACGGCTACGCCGGCCTGTCGACGGGTGCCCGTGCCACCAGCGGCGACGACACGGCCATGGCCCAGGCGCGGGACCGGTTCCTGTCGACCGACACGTACGCGCCCATCCGTAAAGCCGTTGCCCGTCTGGCGGCCCATTCCGCGCCTGAGCAGGCCACGGTTGTGGACGTCGGTTGCGGCACGGGCTACTACCTGGCCGGCGTACTCGACCAGCTGCCCGGCGCCCGCGGTCTGGGACTGGACACGTCGGTGCGCGCGCTGCGCTCAGCGGCTCGCGCCCATGAACGAGCCGCCGCGGCGGCCTGGGACGTCTTCCGGCCCTTCCCACTGGCCTGCGGAGTGGCTGATGTCGTGCTGGATGTGTTCGCCCCGCGCAACCCGGTCGAGTTCCACCGAGTACTGCGCCCGACCAGCCGGCTGATCGTGGTCCGCCCTACCGGGCGCCACCTCGCCGAACTGCGGGGCCGGGTACCCGCGATGGTCACGATCGACCCGGCCAAGGAACAACGCCTGCACCGGGCGATGGATCCCTACTTCGAGGCCGCTGTCACCGAACAGGTCGAGTACACGGCTCCCTTGACCCGGCAGGAGGCCGTCGATCTGGTTGGAATGACGCCGAGCGCACGCCACTTGAGCCGGGCCGACCTGAACGATGCCGGCCCCTTGCCCGACCACGTCACCGTCTCCGTGCTGGCCACCACCTACCGGCCCCGGTGACCACAAGCGGGCGCATGCTCCTGTCGACCGACGAGCGGTGGGCACCGGAATGCCCTGGAGAGAGCGGCTACGCGAGACGTTCCGACCCTGGCAGGCGACGCGGAAAATCCTTCCGCGTCCGTCATTGTCAGTGGTCCCGCATACGGTTCCCCAATGGACCATCAGCGGTTCGGGCGCGTCCTGCCGGAGTGGAGATCACACGTGAGCGATGTTCCGATGCACGAGGCAGGGGACATACGAAAGGCTTGGGGCCGGGTCACCGCGTGGCTCGAGCGGAACGATCCTGAAGTTCTCGCCGCGCTCGGCGGCCCGGGCAGCCAGGCGGCCATCGACGAAGCCGAACTGCGCCTGGGGCTGGAGCTGCCGGGGGCGATGCGGCAATGGCTGCTGACGAACGACATCGGTGCCGGCAGGCAACCCGACAGCGGGTCGTGTCTGGTGGCGCTGGGGTGCAAGATGGCCCTCCCTGGTGGCCATCTCCTTCTGGGCCTGACGGACATTCAGCGGGTCTACCTCAGCCGGATGGGCTTGGAGGAGATGCAGCCGTCCGCGGACCCCGATCATCCGTTCTGGCGTCGTGAGTGGGTGCCGATCGCCGCGGAGTGCGACGGTCTCTACGGGACGTTTCTGGACACGCTCAGCGGAACGGTCGGCACGTGGGCTGAAGCACACGGTCCCGAGGAGGGCGTGTACGCCTCGTTGTCCGCCTTCTTCCAAGAGACGGCGGACCGGCTGGAAGGGGTCTCCTCGGGAGACTGGAGAGGCCCCGGCAGGTCCGCTGAACCCCGTCGGCTCGATCCCCGTCCGGAGGACGTGCCGATACGCATCTGGGCACGCGCCAACGGCTATCTCGTAAATGATCGTGGCCGTATCCCTGCGAGCATCCGCGAGGCCTACGAGGCACAGTGAGCACCAGGTCCGGCTGCACCAGTCGGTCGGTCACGGCGATTCGTCGATCGCGGCAACGAGGACGGTGGCCTCCCCCAACCCCAGAACCGGCGACAACGGCTCCAGCGCCGTGACTATGCGACGCGGTCATTCCGCAGGGCCTGGACGAGCCAGGGGTGCACCGGGATCAGGTTCGGTACCACCTGCCAGCCGTTGACGATCCACACCAGCCGCCAGTATCGCTCGACCCGGGGATCGTGCGCTTCTTCGAACTGCCGGGCCATCCAGTCCCGGAATTCCGCGTCAGGGGTACGCGCGAACACCTCGGCGAAGCGGTGCACGAGGTCGTCGACGACGGACGCGCCCCCACCGCCGAGCGGGTCGATGCCCGACTCCATCGCGTCGGCCACCTTCTGACGGGTGAACTCCATCAGTTCCTCACCGGCCTCACTCTCGATGTCGAGCGTGCGTCCGGTGGCCTGGTACCTGGCCGTCCGGCGCATCCCGGCCCGGAAGTCCTCGTCACCGACCAGCTCGGCGAGCTCCACCCACGCGGCGACCTGCTCACTGGACGGATCATCAGGGAGGTCGGGCGTGGCAGCGCGAACCATGGCCACCGCGGCCGGGTCGGCATCCACCGTGCCGAAAGTGCCGTCCACGAAATCGTCGATCAACCGTCGGCGTTCCTCGTCGGACAACTGCGTGAGCCTGTACACGTGCTTGATCTCCTCGGGATCGGACCCGTGTCCGGCCACGGCTCGCAGAACGCTCCGACGCAGTTGCAGCACCCGGATGTGGACGTCCATGGCGTCGGCGTGCGCCGCGGCGACTTCCGCCACCGACAGCTCACGGTCCAGCACCCGTTGAATCGTGGCCAGGTCCATGCCCAACTCGCGCAGTGTGCGCAGGAGTTCCAGACGAAGCAGTGCGTCGAGGTCGTAGAGCCGATAACCGGCGGGACTTCGAGTGGTCGGCGCCACCATCCCCGAGTCGGAGTAGAACCGGATGGTCCTCACGGACAAGCCGGTCCGCCGGGAGAGCTCCCCGATCGAGTAGAGGGTCGTGGCGTCCATGTCCCCCACTCTGCTGTCTCCAGTCACTGGAGACTCAAGGCCGTTCCGAGCTGTCTCCCGACCGGGACGGCCTCCGAGTCGCCGAAGCACGCGTCACCACTCGCCGGACTTCACGCTTCCCCGGATTCCAGAAGGTCCCGCAGCACCCGCTCGTCGTCAGGACTGAGCTGAGCGACGAACCGGGCGAGCACCGTCTCCCGGTCGCCGTCCCGGTCGAGTTCCGTATGCATACGGCGGGCGGTGAGCCCCTGTGCGTCCTGTACCGGAAAGTAGGCGAACCCCCGTCCCTGCCGCCGCCGCTCCACGACGCCCTTGCCGTGCAGCCGGGTCAGGATCGTCGTCACCGTGGTGCGGGCCAGGTCCGTGTCGAGGCTCAGCTGCACCTCCCCGGGGGTCTGCGGGGCACCGGCGGCCCAGAGCGCGGCCATGACGGTGGCCTCCAGCTCACCCGCCGGTCGGCGTTCGTCCTTCGCGTCGGCCATGGGAACGATCCTCACCCCGTCTTCGTCTACAGTTCGGTAGACCGTCTACAGAATTGTAGTTACTCGGGTGCCGTCTCGTCACCGCGCCCGAGCGCCCATTTCCGCCCGCCCATCATGGAAGGGACCGTCGACGACGACCGCAGGGCTGCGCACACTCATACCCCCACGCGTGTCGACGAGTTTCCACGCGATACCGACGCTCCGTCTCCGCCCAGGTCCTACGACGGAACGAGGGGCCGGAGCGCCCCCGAACCCGGCCGTCACAGGCTGGAGATCACGTCGGAGCCCGCCCCGACGACGCCCCCCACCGAGCACCGCCGTACAGGAGTTGAGCGCCATGTCCTCCGAGCTGCCGAAGTCGACCGGAGCCGCGGCCCATCAGAACGTCACCTTCCCCAGTGCCGGGGGCACCGCCCACGGCTATCTGGCGCTGCCGCCGTCCGGGAGCGGACCGGGCGTGATCGTCATCCAGGAGTGGTGGGGCCTGACCGACCACATCGCCGACGTGGCCGACCGGCTCGCCCAGGAGGGCTTCGTCGCGTTCGCCCCCGACCTCTACGGCGGGAACGTGGCGCACGAGAGCGACGAGGCCCTCCGGATGATGCTGGCCCTCCCGGTCGCCCGCGGTGTCGAACTGCTCTCCGGCGCGGTCGACCACCTGCTCTCCCTCCCCGAGGTCACCTCGGACACGGTCGGCGCGGTCGGCTTCTGCATGGGCGGCGGCTTCGTCCTGTACCTCGCCGCGGCCGACCCGCGGGTGAGCGCGGCGGTGCCGTTCTACGGCGTGATCCAGGGCGAACTCCCCGACTTCTCCGGCCTGAAGGCACACATCCTCGGCCACTACGGCGAGTTGGACGAGAGCATCCCGGTGGGGAGCCTCGACGCCCTGAGCAGGACCATCCAGGAACAGTCCGGCATCGCCCCGGACCTGCGCCTCTACCCGGCCGACCACGCCTTCTTCAACGACGGCCGCCCGGTCTACGACGCCGACTCCGCCACCCGCGCCTGGGCGAGCACGGTGCCGTTCCTGCACGAGCAGTTGGGCTGACGCTCGACCGTCCTCGGGCCGAGGTCTTACGCCCCTGGCCCGAGGTGCCACGCGGGCGGCGCCGGTAGCGTCCCGGGCATGACGATCACCGGGCCGCCCCGCGGCCCCGAAGAGCGCAAGCGGGACGTACTGGCCCGGCTGGAGCGGGAGTCGGACATCTGGGTGGCGTCGGCGGACGCCGACGGGCTGCCCTGTCTGGTGCCGCTGTGGTTCGTCTGGGACGGGCGGTCCGTGTGGCTGTCCACCCGGGCCACGAACCCCACGGGCCGCAACCTCCGCGACGGACGGCGGACCCGGCTCGCCTTCGCGGACACCCGGGACGTCGTGCTCATCGACGGCGAGGCCACGGCCTTCACCGCCCGGGACGTCCCGGCCGCCGCGGCCGAAGCCCTCCACGCGAAGTACGGCTGGGATCCCCGCGAGGACCCCGCGCCCTACTCGTTCTTCCGGGTGCGGCCGGTGGCCGTCCAGGCGTGGCACGAGCGACGCGAGCTGCCCCGGCGCCATCTGATGCGGGACGGCACCTGGGTGGTGTGAGCCCCGCCCTCGCTCAACCGGCCTTGCTGTGCAGCTCGTTGAGCCGGGCCAGTTCGTCCTCCGTCAGCCGGATCGCGCCCGTGGCCACGTTCTCGGTGAGGTGTTCGGGGTTGCCCGTGCCGGGGATCGCGAGGACGTGCGGGCCCTGCGCGAGGGTCCAGGCGAGGCGGATCTGGGCGGGGCTGGCGTCGTGGGCGTTCGCGATCGCCAGAACCTCCTGGTCGTGGGCGGCGGTGGCGCCCTGCGGCCCGGCGTCGCCCGCGATGGCGAAGAACGGGACGAAGGCGATGCCCTGTTCCCCGCAGATCCGCAGCATGTCGTCGGTCTCGGGGCTGGACGAGTCGAGCCCGAACCGGTTCTGCACGCTCACCACCGGCGCGATCTCCTGCGCCTCGGCCAGGTGCCGGGGCTCGACGTCGGAGATCGCGAGGTGCCGGACCAGGCCCTCCTCGCGGAGTTCGGCGAGGGCACCGAAGTACTCGGCGATCGAGTCCTGCCCCATCCGGCGGAGGTAGACCACGTCGAGGTGGTCGCGCCCCAACTGCCGCAGGTTCTCCTCGACATGGCCGCGCAGGTCGTCGGGGCGGGCCGAAGTGCTCCACTCCCCCGCGTAGTTCCGGAAGGGGCCGACCTTGGTGGCGATCACGAGGTCGTCCGCGTAGGGGGCGAGTGCGGAGTTGATGAGTTCGTTGGCGGACCGCAGGGACGAGAAGTAGAAGGCGGCCGTGTCGATGTGGTTCACACCGAGCTCGATCGCCTTGCGCAGCACGGCGATCGACCGGTCGCGCTCGCTCGGTGCCCCGAGGTTGAAGGCTGCGCTGCCCGTCAGCCGCATCGCGCCGAAACCGATGCGGTTGACGGTCAGGTCGCCGAGTGTCCAGGTGCCCGCGGCGGCCGCGGTGATCTTCTCCGATGTCATCAGCGGAGTTTCGCACACACGCGCCGCGCGGCCGCCACCGCTTTACGGATACGTGTACGTGTTCAGGGAGTTGACCGCGGAGGTCGGGTCACCGAGGTCGTAGCGGTCCACGGCAAGGAAGTTGGGCTTCTTGCGGGCGGCCGGCTGGCAGAACCGCTGGGCCCGGTCGAGGACCTTGGTGTTGTCGGTCTGTGCCGTGCCGGCGATGGTGGCGTCACGGAAGTGGTTCATGACGAACAGCGGGCGGAACCCCGCATAGGTCTGGGTCAGCGGGACGTTGAGGTCGCTGCCGTACCAGCGGCTGTAGCAGGACCAGTCGGAGGAGCTCGCGCCGGAGCCCATGGACCAGTAGTTCTCGACGGTCCACTCACGCTGGTACATCACGCCGAAGCTGTCCCGGGTCAGTCCCGCGGACTCGTCGGAGGCGCGGCTGTGGTCGGTGAAGATCAGCAGGCGGTGGTTGGCGGCGATCAGGTCGGCCATCTTCGGCCAGCCGTTCTCCCGGACGCCGGTCTGGTCGGGGCGGTACAGCACGTCGTACAGGCCGTTCACGCGGGCGAGTTCGCCGCGCAGGACGCCCGGATCGACGTAGTCCTCCAGGAAGACGGTGACGAACTGGTCGGGGTGCGCCTTGAGGAAGTCGACCATGCGCTGGAGGTCGACGTTCAGGGCGACCGGGCTGCTGACCAGGGTGCAGCTGTCGTGGCAGAGGATCGCGCCGTCGGAGGTCTGGTGGATGTCCAGCATGAACCCCCGTACGCCGTCGGAGAGTTGCTGGTTGATGCCGCGTGACTGGTTCGGGAAGAAGTTCACGAAGGGCGGGGCGAAACCGCCGTCGACCCCGTTGGCGTAGGCGTTGTGCGCGGTGAGGAACGTGACCTGGTCCAGGGTGCGTTGGTCCTGGGCGGGCATCGGCTTGGTGGGCGAGGTGACCGGCGTGAGGTACCAGGAGGCGAGTCCGCCGGAGGAGCCGATGGCCAGCTGGGCCGGGTAGTTGGCGCCGGAGGGCTTGGCGCCGACGGTCAAGTAGCTTTCCGCGCCCGGGACTTTGAGCGTGTACTGGTCGCCGCCGGTCGGGGTGATCTGCCAGGCCGCGTCGGCGCTCGTGCACGCGACGGTTCTGGCCTGGCTGCCCGAGCGGCCCAGACAGCTGCCGGCCGTGTCGGTGCTCTCCAGGACGTACGAGGATCCGCTCGTCCGGAGGTTCCACTGCTGGTGGTCCTCGTTGCCCTTGGGGTTGTGCTGCTCCACCGCTCCCCCCTTGTCGGCCGCGTCGAGCCCGGTCGTGGCGCTCTGGACGTAGTAGGTGCCGAGGGCGGGGACCGCGTCGGCGGCACCGGCCGGTGGGGCGACGGTCGCCGCCGACAGCGCGGCGGCGACGGCGAGCAGGGCGTGGGGGGTTCGCATGGGTGCCCTTCGGTTCGAGTGTGGTCAGGCTCATGACACCGAAAAGGTGATCGGGCCACACCCAAGCGCCTCTGGTCTGAACCAGTCAAGAGGGGTGGCCGGTCGGCGTAGTGAACGCCGAAGGGCGAGACACGGTCAGCGTGATGTCCTCAACTGCCGCCAGGCCAGGTGGTGATCGACGAGAGTCTCCTCCAACGGCCGGTAGGTGATGCCCAGTTCCTCCACACCGCGCCGGTTGTCGACCGCGAACCTGATCCCGAGGTGCTTGCGGATGTAGTCCTGGGTGAGCCCGAACGCCGGGCCCAGGACGCGCACCGGCCAGTGCGGGAGGCCGTGCCGGGGCAGCCGGTAGTCGCGCGGTAGGCGCTGCCGCAGGGCGCGTGACATGTCGAGGAAGGACGCCATCCGGGCGGCCGCGACGATGTAACGGCCGTGCGCGTCGGGGTTCTCCGCCGCCGCGATGTGCGCGCCCGCGACGTCCCGCACATCGGCGACGGTGAAGCTGAAGTCCGGTGCCCCGTAGAAGAAGTAGCCCTTGAACAGCTCGTCGAGGAGGAACAAGCTGCCGGAGTCGGAGGCCGGGGTCAGTGAAGGGCCCAGGATCAGGCCGGGGTTGACGGCGACCATGCGCCAGCGGCTCTGCGCCTGTTCCGCGTCCCAGGCGGCGCGTTCGGCGACCGTCTTGGCGTAGTGGTACGGGTTGTTCTCGACCGTGCTGGTGGTGTTGAAGTACTCCTCGGAGAGGGTCTCGTCCTTCATCGCCAGTACGTCGACGTAGTCGCCGAAGATCGCGCCGACCGTCGAGGTGAACACCAACTTCTCGACCGTGGGCGTGCGTTCGACGCCGGCGAGGACGTTCCGGGTGCCGGTGAGCGCGGGCTCGACGACGTCCTTCCGGCCGTCCTTGATCTTCTCCGGCATCAGGAACGGCGAGGCCACGTGGAACACGACCCGGCAGCCCTCCATCGCCGTGTCGAAGGAACCCTCCGCCAGCAGATCGGCCTCGAACAGCTCCAGCGCGCCCGGGAATTGCTCCCCCATGGCCCGCAGTGGCGCGACCTTCGCCTCGTTGCCGAGGGACCGCACGGTGGTGTGCACCCGGTAGCCGCGCTCCAGCAACTGCCGGACCAGATGGCTACCGACGAATCCGCTGCCGCCGGTCACCAACACCGTCTCGCCGCCGACACTCATCCCTGGCTCCGATCACCGTGGCATCCAGCGCGCACGCTACAACGGTGATCGGTCTCAGGTCAGCGCTTCGGCCGCTACGGCTCTCAACTCCCGGCCCCTGTATAGGCGGCGGTGGTGCGGTCGGCCGCCTCGCGGGCCACCGACTCGTCCTCGCCGCTCGCTACATTCGCCGCGAACCACGCCTCGCTGCTCGCCGTGACGAAGCGGCGGCCCTCCTCGGACGTCAGCCAGGCCATGGCGTCCTCAGGCTTCACGGCAGGGGTGCCCGACAGATCGCCGTCGAGCCCGAGAAGGATCGAGTCCCAGCCGACGCCCACCGCACCGGGCCCGAACTCGGCCCACTTCGTGTCGTCGACGTGGGCGATGTGCTCCAACTCGAAGCGCGTGCCGTCGCCCTCGGGCGTCAACCGCAGCTCGATCCAGCTCACTTCACCGCCGAACTCCCAGGTCGCGAAGAAGCCGTTGGGCGGGTCGCAGCGCTCGACGGTGCCGCCCGCGTTGCCCTGCAACTGGTACTTCCCGCCGAGCCGCAGTTCGCCGGTGACCGGCAGGAACCAGCGCGGGATGCGCTCGGGGTTGGTGCACGCGTCCCAGACGTCCTCGGGCGGTGAGTCGTAGGACTGGCTGATGGTGATCACGCGGGCCTCGCCGGCCCTGAAGTCGCGTCGGCCGACCTTGCGGCTCACGGAGTTGATCTGGTGGGTGACGTCGATCATGGGGTGCTCCTCGACTCGTCGGGGCTGTCGTCGTCGGCCTCGCGGAGCCGGCGCTCGCGCTTGCCCCGGGCCAACTCGGTGGCCAGGGCGTCCAGATGAGGGGTCCAGTGGCGACGGAACCGGTCGAGCCAGACGTCGATGTCCCGCAGCGGCTCGGAGTTGACCGCATACAGGCGCCGGGTGCCGTCCGGCCGTACCGTCGCGAAACCGTTCTCCCGCAGCACCTTCAGATGCTGGGAGACCGCGGGCTGCGTTATCCCGAACTCGCGCCGGACGGCGTCACTCACCGTGCCGGCGGGCTGCTCGCCCTCGGCGAGCAGTTCCAGGATGCGGCGGCGCACGGGGTCTCCGAGCACATCGAAAGCGTGCATGTACCCAAAAGTATCACCGGTCGCTTATATAAGCGACCGGTGATAGAGGAGCCCGACCGTCAGACCAGCGGCTTCTCCAGCAGGGCCTTGCGGTGGCTGAACGTCTCGATGGAGTAGCGGCCGTGGTAGTTGCCCATGCCGCTCTCGCCCACACCGCCGAAGGGCAGGTCGGAGACGGTGAG
>Ga0307510_10007244_pt1 | contig 13215 bp, 5 predicted proteins | sample 12_EM_MG_FD_207224 | JGI IMG/M metagenome (GOLD analysis project Ga0307510, IMG submission 207224) | Populus trichocarpa ectomycorrhiza microbial communities from riparian zone in the Pacific Northwest, United States - 12_EM | ecosystem: Host-associated > Plants > Roots > Unclassified | place... | reverse complement strand
ATTAACAAATTTGAATGAAAACTGGCGAACATGCTCTCTCCACTGCAGATGAACGACAAGCTAATACATAGAACAAACGGTGGCTAAATTACTGCATTGTTTCCTCTCACAAAATGATTATATAAACCTCACATTTCTAGGAGTTGATTGAGTCCAAACTTGAAGTATGTCGTCTTAAATAGAGAGATCCGAGAGAGAAAAAATCCAAAGGGAAAGGTGATAGTGTGACGATAGTATTTCAGAAAGAAATTAAATAGTTGTCAGCTCCTGCTTCTACATGAATTATCCTTACTAATTTTTCAAAATACTTTGAGTCATTAATGCACCATCCATATTCAGCATCATATATTTAAGTGGCATGACCAATGGTTTATTATGACAGAACTTAATTATGTCTTTATTTGCAATTCTTGTTCTCAAATTAATTCGCACTCTGTCTAGTTATTAATAAGTAAACTACACTTGTCTTTTTCATCGTCAATAAGGGCATGATGCAGGAGCCTTTTCTTATTTATTTATTTTTTTTCTTCTTTATTTAGGAATTTGTTTCTCTTATTCTAGTTTAGGAAATTATTTAATTTAATAATTTTACTTTTTCTTGCTAAATGTAGGCCTAAAACTAGTATAAAGAGAATTTTCTAACTTTTATTTTTCCAGAGACAATAAAATTAAATATTTTAAATGTCTTCCCATAGTTATAGTATTCTTAGTAATTTCTCGTAATTAGTGTTGTATGTTGTTGAATAACAAGGGTAAAAAAAGATTGCAGAATATGATGTGCTCATACAAGAGGAGATAAAAACGTTTGTCCTTAGGAAAGAAATGTTTAGAAACCAATGATAAAAGACATACAAAGACATATAATAAAATTAACTCATCAGTTGGCGGCAATAAAAAACTTGAGGGATTATAATGAGAGTGATCATGGATTTATAAACTAATTTGAGAACCCGTTCCAGAGACGAGAAAAGAGAAGACAATCTCTTGATCGGAATGTGTTTCATGAAAACTTAGAGTTTTGGATAAAACTTTCAATGTTTGTAGGAACTTTACAGGTAAAGAAGTTATTAATTAGTTGCAAGAGGTAGAACATATGTTTGAATTCAAGAAGATCCTAGAAAAAATGAAGATGAAGTTGATCAACACTAGACGAAGGGTTTATGCTTTTCTTGGAAGGAACAATTGAAGCAAACCCACAAGAGACAAGACAAGCTCAAGAGTTGTGAATGAAAAAGGATGAATAAGAAGATGAAGGCACACTTCCTTCGTTTTAGGTATACTTAAAATATAGATTTTTCAAAGAGAAAATCTTTTCATAATTGTTAGAAAAGCCATTATTGTGCACTCATCATGGTGCTTTAAATACCAAAGGTAATTTGCAGGTTTCCACAACAACTAGAGGCTTATTGCTACAAGACCCAAACATGATAAAAGCAAGTAGCAAGTTGGAAACTTTAAAAGACTCAAATGAACTGGATACTAAGGTAGAAGACAGGTAGTTATGACATAGATGTAGATTCATGTTCTCCTTTAATTATAATATTTATTTTGATGATAATTATACTGTTAAATAATAATATAAACAAATGACATTAATATTAGTAATTATGTCATTAATGATGTTTTCAATGACAATAATAACAATTTGTATTCAAGGACGAGTTATTTCTAATTCAGGGAGATTGACACAATAACTTTTATTTATTTATTTTTTATTTAGTTTATAAGTTTTATTTTTTTATTTAGTTTAAGATTTGTTCTTTCTTATTCAGTTTTGAAATTTATTTTTTATTTAGTTTTGGAAATTTATTTTTTTATTCAGTTTAGTCCTAAACTAATAAAAATAAGGTTGTATAGCTAGTATTTTTGTAAGGACTAGGATAAATAAAATTAAATATCTTGAATGTATTCTCATATTTATAGTGTTCTTAGTTTTGATGAATTTTAACTCATAACAAATCAGTCATCCTTCGTTTTCATCTACACCAAAGACATAACTGAAAAGAGCTATTATCAAAGGTATCTCTAATGGGATTCCAATTATGATGATGTAACTGGAAATGAAATTAGTTTGGTCTTTTGAATCATGAAGACTATCAAGTTGTGATAAGGATGGGAATAATGCATGAGACTAAAGCTAGTGATAATTAATTAGAGTTTTAAGAATGACTTTAACAAAATATATAATCTGAGCTGAATTGTAATCAATATTGAGCATGTTGTTCAAGTGCAAGAAATATTTATTTGGAGTGAAAATGACATAAAAGAGAGTAATTACAGTGATGATACTCGAATTTATCATGCATGTTTAATTTGCATCATTGAGAGGGACAAGTTTGTGAAGGCATGCTTACATTATAATTAAACTTCATTGCCGATTAACTTAACGATTGGAAATTATATATATGGCCATAAGAGTGTGCAATGAAATAGTGAAGTGAAAGCAAAAGGTATAGCAGTAAATTTGAACAAAATACTAATTGTTTAAGAGTAAGTAGCAACTTGCAACCAGCAACTAGCAGCAAGTTCCACTTAATGTAGTAGTAATGTCTCTCTCTTAGCCTTTTTAATTATATTCTAATCAACTAATTACATGATTACTACTAATCTCAAACAAGAAAACCAGTGTTTAAGCTATCTGTTTTAGACTGACCATGAGGGAAATAATGAGGATTGATTGGCTTTTAAAGAACTTTCTCCAAGGAAAAAAAAAAAGGTTTTAAAAGAAGAGACTAAACGTGGAAGCAAGAATTAAAGATAAAATCATTAAAGAGGGCAAGAAATAGAGGAAAACACTACCTTATAAAGTTCTGCAACTTTGTCTGCAAAACCTGCGGCCTTGTCCAGTGAACCAGCGACAAGAACAACAACCTACCGAGGTAAAAACGAGAGAGAGGGAGAAGAAAACAAGCTGCTACAAATTATATCAGGTTGCTAATAATCATACAGTACTCAGTCTACACACAAGAGTCAGGAAAGTTTGTTATACTACTAAATACTTCAGCTATCAGTGAAGAAAGAGAGACTCCAGAGAGGATAGTTAGTGCCCAAAGAGAATATAAGATGTTCGAATCTAATAAAATAAGTGGGAAACCATGGCGTTGATACATATTGAGGAAAACGAAACCAGGCCCTACAAAAAAGAAAAGAAATCATGGAATCTTGGGCAACAAGGATGGATCTATGTCTCTGATATAAGCCTATATCTATTGACATGTACTACATATATTTACACAAAGTGAAAAAGAAAGATAGTACTTGAAACATTGGTGGCAGATGCTAGAGATAGATTGCTCTCTCAAAGTTTCTTTTGCTTTCTGGCAGCTGGCTAATAAATCCTTTGAAAAACCCTCGTTGCTTTGAACAATTCCCTTGTGTACTTTGTGGGCAGCAATATTAATTCATTGATAAGATCCTTTTCATTCCTGTTTTATTCATCATCATCAAGGAATGACTGGTGAAGAATCAACATTTGTGATTTATGGGGTCTTGTTGAGCATGAAAAGAAATGAAGAAATCTAATGTAAAGGAAGTGATCAAATTAGCTAGCTGTCTTGGTGTGGACCTTGTTGTTGTGTTTATTGATGGCAAAGTTTAGAATTTTGGACCTCATGAGGAGTCAATAATCTCAGATATCTAAATCCAAGGACATGGAGGAGGAGGATGACGATGACTTCCCTTTGTGGAGAAATTGAGTATTGGAGGGTGGCAGTTCTGGTAGTGGGGTGCCTCTATAGAGTCTCAATTGGTGGAGGGGATGTTGCAGAGACTGTGAAGCAAGTTGAGGAGTAGGCTGCAATGCAATAGTAGCATTATGAGGTAATGTTGCTGCTGCTGTTGTTGTTGAGGACAATTTGCGATCATAGTTATCAGATTGATCAGTAATGGGGCAATCCATGTTTACACCAAACAACCTCAGTTTCTTTGCCGCTGCTTTCCCTTGGACTACCGGCACCGACTCATACACCACTGGCTCGACAACCCCACCTCCTCCTAGCTGCCATTGCACCATCCCCATTCCAACTTGTTGTGGGGTTGGTTCAACTGCTGCTCCTGCTGATGATCTCATGTAAAAAACTGACCCAGAAGATGAACAAGGGTTTACCACATTGTTATAATTACCATATCCATGACCATAATAACTACCACCAACATTGTAATAGGCATTTCTATTAGGATTAGACAAGTGGAGGTGGTCCCTTGGCAAAATTGGTGCTGTTGGCGGGCGCATGAGTAAAGGGCTCCAAGGGATTGATGAGAAAGGGAGGTTGTGGTGGTAGAGTTGGTGGTGAGAGGCGTGGTCCGGTGCATCCGGCCGGCGCCTCCAGTCAATGTACAAACGATCTTTACCCAATTCACCTACCCCTCTTTGAAACGACACAATATCACCAGCATCAAGCTTCTTCTCCTTCACAAAACGGCTCCAACCTTTAGTCATAACATAGCTCTGGCTACTATTCCAGTACGAATACCTAAATGTCCAAGCTTTACCATTCCTATCCTCAAAATTCAATAAAAGCCCCTTCTCATTCGATGATGAATCTAAAGGAAAGTACTTCTCTGCGTGCTGTTTTGGGATCACAAGGCGATTTAGCTTTCCTACATCACTTGGAGTTACGACCTTATCAAACATGTGCTCCTTTTCTATCACCACACAGCTAGATTCTCCTCGGCCCCCTTCTTCATCATCATTGACATCCATAAGGTCAAGTTTTGCGGCGGTGGAAGCTCCACTCTCATCAAATCTTGATGTATCTTGATCTTCTTGGTCATACTTGTTGCCTAACCAAGAACCCATTTGGTGGTTCTCAAAGATTTGGCCTAAAGGGACCACAAGTTGGGTTTTTTGATGAGAAGAAGAAGATGAAGGAGATGAAGAAGATGAGTATGAAGAAAAAGGGAGTCCTTTTCCTCTACTTATTTGATCTTCTTCACTAAAACCTGACCCAAACTCCATGTTTTTCCTAATAAAAAAAAACTCTTGTCTTTTCCTTCGGAAAGATCTAATATTAGCCAGCTAAGAAGAAGTAAAAATCAAAGGAGGGTAGCAAAAACTAGCAATGGCTTTCTTCTATGAAGAAAACGAGAAGAAAGAGGGGGGGTGTTTGAAGGCAAATTGGTTATCAAAACAAACAAGTACTAGTAAAGTCTATCACTTTTTTAGGGTTAAAGATTATTCTCCTTCCATAATCTCAAAGACCAAGGAAAAAAAAACAGATAGGCAATAACTCCCATTTCAATGACAGTCGGTGCAATATTCTTTGACCAAGTTACAAGACTTCAAGAGAAACCAAAACTAGACAACAAACACCTTCACATACGTTTCAAAGAGTGCAAGTTCCTCTAGTTGTTGACCTTAGAATGTGAAAAACAAAAATCAAGTATAAGAGTTGCAAGGGTGGGAATATGTGTGTGATTTTCTTACAAGGGCATTTCCCTGGAAGCTTCTCAAGTTAGGCAATTTTGCCTTTCTTCCTCCTGAATAAATTCTAAATCTTTGCTACTATCTTTCTTGAGAGAGAGAGGGAGGGAGAGAGAGTGTGAAAGAGAAAGAAGTGGAGGGCTGTGTTTATATGTAGGGACCTCATGTATTATTTGGTTGGGCTCATGTGAACTTGTCAATGTCATCATCCTGGGTGGTATACATTAAAAATTTCTCCCCCCCCCCATAAGATCCTAAAAAAGCCAGCTGTTTCGGAGACCATGAGCTTCTAATCGTAATTGTTTTTTTACCCCCAGCTAGCAATAAAAGTTTTAGTATGCTATTTACTTTATTGTTTCTTTACATTACTTTTTTTTTATTAAACTAATTATATAATCTTAACGTTCATCTCACAACTGCTGGTTTGATACTTGAAAAAAGGATGCTTACTTTGTTAATTAAACATTTTATAGCTTTGTTAATCTCGTGATTTCTTCATGATTTTTTTTAATTAATTTCAACATGATTAAAGATTAAAGAGATAAAAGATCTAAAAATAAAAAATTCTAAAACCCAATGCAAAAAAATAAAATAAAAATGTATTAAGATACTTGACTTCTCATCTTTATTTGAAATTCATGAGTGTTATTGGACAAAAGTTTTCTTGGGATTTTTTGGTTAAAAATAAAATTCATCTCTTGGTGGGGTATCTCTTGATGTGTCCTAAAGACTTTTCGATGAGCTTCTTGTCCAATGACATACAATGGCTAAGAGCAAATTTCAGAGAAAAACATGGAATCTTCTGTTACTTGAAGTATTTAGCTAACCAGGAATAATCTGATTTTAAAGAAAATTCAACTAGAATATGAAGCATATTTTATTCTAACATTCCATTGATTGTCTGTCTGGTTGAAAAATTATGACTCAAACTTTAGCTATACAGGTAATAACTTCATCAGAAATTCAGACAGTGTCCGGAAGTGTACAAACACCAATAATCAAAGGATTAAAGTCATACAAATTGATAATATTAAAATTTTTAGTAAATGGCCATTTAACAGCAATTTGGGTTTTTTTTTTAATGTTTTTTTTCCAACTTTTACATTTTCTTTTTAGCAATCTTTAGGTTTTGTAACAAATAATTTCTCCTTCTACTTTGGCCATCCTCTAAATGGTTATTTTTAATATAATCCTCTATTATCATTAAAAAAAAAGCGTTTTTTGATTCACATAGGCAACTTTTACTCCCCATATGTGGAAAGGAAGGGAACTGGAGAGGAAAGGGAATATAAGCAGAAGGTATATCTAAGTAACTAGGGTTGTTAGGGTTTTGACTTTGCTTTTCCTTCCATTTAATTCGTACGGATCACCCTGCTGCTTTAGCCAACAGGATAGAAAAGGATATTAGGGGGGGCTCTCAGAGGTAGCAAAAGTTGTAACAGTTTCTATTGCAGGGCGGCATGCAGTCCACAGAGGCCCACCACCTATATATCCCCAAATCTATGCCATGCCATGCCATGTTTAATGTCTGAAAAGATGAAGCTTCTGCTATGGCTCAATCTGTCTACTGAGATGAACCCTAGCAATGGTGAACATGATGAGTAATTTCTTTGTTGGGTTCGGTCAAATTTTGAAGAATGCAAGAAAAGAAGTGATGGATTTTCAGTATCATTGATTATATGTCTATATGGTACTTTGAATTTCATTGAAACTTAGGCAACTAATTTATTGTCCAAGTATGAAGTCATAACACATCAATCACTTCATGTTCTTATAAGCCAACAACATGAGTGATTGATGAAATATGACAATGGGGTGTTCTGCTCACTTGGACCAAAGCATTGGGTGGCAACTGGCAAATCAATTAATTGCCATTCTTTTCTTGACACAATTGTACAATTTTTTTTTTTTTGTTATTAATTTTTTAGGAAACTTGGTATCATGGACAACTCTATGTATGTAATTTTATTCACATTTTTTTTATATAATTTATATCATTCCTTTATTGCTTTCCTTTATAATTCTTATTCACAATTTATTACTTTATTTGTTTTTGCCTTGTTGTTTATTTCTTTAAGTGGGTGTCTATATATATATATATATATAAAATCAATTCTTGCGTAAGTTTTTATTTATTTATTTATAATAGTACTTTTTTTCCTTTTTCTTTTTAATTTAGTTTTTTTTATATTTTTCATTCTTTAAACATTGGTTTTTTATTATTATTTGGGATTTGTTTTTTGTATGGTTATTCCGGTTTTATGACTCTTGTCAGTACTAGTTTTATGAGTTAATTTAGTTGAATTATGATTTTTTTTGTCTTTTTTTAATTTTTTTTAAATTTCATACTTTAACATTAACTTGATTGAGAATTAGATTTCATAATTTATTTTGATTTGATTTCTATAAAGTTGTTTCGGTTTCATCACCTAGGCTGCAAGTTCAGCAGGTTAACCTGAGTTGACTCTAGTTGTTTTTTTGTGCTCTTTTTTTAATTGATTTTTTTTCAATTTCATCTTTCAAAATTAGATTGATTGAGAATTATGTTTTATAATTTATTTTAATTTGTTATCTTTGAGATTATCTCAGTTTCATGATCAAGTTAATTTAAGTTGACTCCAGTTGTTTTTTTTTCCTTTCTTTCAATTGATTTTTTTTCTTTCAATTTCATCATTCAACATTGGGTTGGTTGAGAATTAGACTTTATATTTTTTTTATTTTTTTCTATGAGGTTATCACAGTCTCATAATTTTGGTCATGAATTTGACAAGTTAACTCGGGTTGTTTTTTGTGTCATTTTTTAAACTGATTTTTTTTTAATTCCATCTTTCATATTGGATTGATTAAGAATTGAATTTCATAATTTGTTTTGATTTGTTTTTTATAAGGTTATCTCTCTTTCATGACATGAGTTTGTCAGGTTAACCCAAGTTGACTCCGGTTGTTTTTTTTTAATTGATTTTTTTTAATTTCATCATTTAACATTGGACTAGTTGAGAATTAGTCTTCATAATATTTTTTTATTTGACCTTGATTAATCCAATATATTGTTGTCTCTAATTTTTTTAAAAAAAATATGTCATCTTGAAATTTTATTGAGTCAAACTATGTTTTCTCTGATTGTCCAGATAATTATTGAACTTGTCAAGTTAACCGGGTTATACCGAATCAATCCTTATATTTTATTTTCCCTGCCATAAGACGCATTATCAAGTCTAGAAATTTTTTTACATTGATTTTTTTTTTCATCCATCACGCATGAGAAGGGTACTCACTCAACCGTTTTAACAAAAAAAAAAAAAAAAACTGTAGGGACGAAAGCAAATTTGTTTGTGATGCCAAACTTGCAATCATTTTGAACTAGTAATCCATTCAGGAAACACAGCAGAAGCGTCCTCAATTTAGATAGTGAGGCATTATGTTCGCAACCAAACAGCTAGCTAATTATGGACAGGAATACCTACTCTTAAATGGTAGGGATGCCTTAATTCTTCACTTACATGTGAGGACGTCGTCTAGGCTCCTTTCCAGTCCCCATCCTCCAGCTTTTTTCTTCAAGATGCATGGCCTCGATCCTGATATTCTTAGGCATCATTCTAACTCTCCTATATATATATATACTGTTAATAAGAAAAGAGCCTTCTTGTTTATTGCTGTGGGCCAATTAACTGTACACCTTATTTTCCCATCAAGTCATTTTAAAATTAAAATATAAAAAATTCGATTAAAAAACAAGTACAGGGAATGCATTGAGCAGTTAATACCCCTCTACCTTTGAGAGATCTGTCGGGTCTTTTTTTTTTTTTTTTTTAAAAAAAAGAAAAAAGTAGATTCACAAATAATTTGATCATTTACCTAATAAAGAATGACTTGTGTTTTAATTATATGTGTACATTCAATTATATATGAAGAGATCTTACTGTATTTTCTTGGATAAAAATTTAAGATATTTACACAAATAGTGTTAATAGCATTTAAATATAAAAGATCTTATTAAATTAAATAAACTTTGTTATATATATAATATGGACCAATCAAGGAGATTGAGATGATTACATTCGAACTTCATTTAAGATGAAAGTTTTATAAATTTAAAACGTGTATATGTCTATAACTATTATTTATTTATTTTATTAATTTAATTAGAAAAAATATATATTTTCTGCCTATCACTAAGATTCATATCATGCCAATAAATCACATCAACTTTAGAGATTAAATTATTAAATAATTTTAATGAATAATTTTATATTACTCTTGAACAATTAATATTTATCATTTTTAAAAATATTAATGAAATATAATTTCAAATTATATGAAATAATGCCAAAGCAACTCTTCACTTAAGCAATTAGAATCCTTTTTTTTTTTTGTTCAATTATAATCCGTATTAATGGGTATCAAACTAAACTCACCTGCCATTATCACTATATTATATAAAGAGATGAAGAATAAATAAACTCCCAGATAGACTCAAGGCACACGCCATGAACTCGCTTGAAAAAAGGTCGATTCCCATGTCTTTAATTTTGAATAATGAAGTGAATTGCATTTGGACAAAGCTAGACATTAATGACAAGCTAATTAGAAAATTAATCTTGTAATGCTAACATGTCTGTCTTATTAGGCCACTCACCCTCCCACTTGAATTAATATAATGGACTCTATGCTAATCCATGTAATTAATAAATTAATCAACCAACCATTTCTAGTGAATGCATGGTATACAATTTCTTAAACTACTAATTAAAGCTAATATTCTAATGACAATAAGATCAGCCAGGTTGGCTGCTTTCGTCATCAGGGTGACGTTTAAATTTATTGATCCAATCAACAATTAATCACTTGCTATGATTAACTAATTATTAATTACAAGTTAATTATGCTAATTACTGATTCTTTTGACTTGATTTTTTTTTTTTTGATAGTAATGACTTGATTTAATAAATAAGACCAATTGCCTTACACCCCATTTCAAATTAACCCCAACTTGTTATCTTATCTCTTGCTCGTATCTCAAAAACACAAAGCACTTTGAGCTAATCCAGCCCCTGAAATTCTTGGTCTTACCATTATTGTTCCCTTTACCATTACGATACAGGCATTTCTTGATTAAATATTGCAACTTCCTAATTTATCTCCCTACTTTGTGTTCATTGAGTACACGTAGACTATAATTTAGTTAGGTAATTGAGTTGGTAAGATGACTATAAATCATAATCGAGTGCCCCCTTTAGGCCATATGAAGTTATAACTTCTTGCAACATATTTTTGAAACCATCTAAATTGAATCCAATTTAAATATTTTAATGAAATATTATGTTTTGAATCTTTTAGATGTTATAAATTAAATTTCAAATGGAATTTAATTTTTTAAAATATTATAAAATTAAATAAATAAGAGGTCAACTCTTCTGATTTATAATTTCAAAAAGAAAAAAATTTAATATTAAAATTAATTTTTCTAAAACATTTCTTTAGTCCTTTTCTAAGACTTTTTTAAAGAAATAAGATAATGGTAATAAGAGAAATATAAAAAATAAAATTATTTAAATTTATTTATTAATTGAATTTAAATTAAATACTATAATTAAATCTAATTATAATATAATAGAGAATTGATTATAATAGAGAATTGATTTTAAACTCTTACTGTAAGTTATTAGTATTATTCCTATTGAGTTTTATCAAGACGCGTGAAGAATCTAGACTTCAACTTTTGAAAAGATCTGTTGCTACTCAATTTTTTACCCATCTTTTTGATAAAATTTTCAAAAATTAAAAAATAGCGAAAAACAACGAAAATTCAAAAAATATGTTTTTTAATATATTTGCATAATTTTTAGCATTTTCAACATCATCTCAAAAGAATTTAAATCTCAAAGGTCTTTTGAACGCGTTCAACTTTTAACGTGTTATTTTTAAAATTATTAGTTTTCCTTATCGAGGCGACGTGAATATTGCTCGTTTTTGAAAAAAAATCAAATATAGATGTTTTACCAAGCATTTGAAAAAAAAAGATTTTTTTTCCTCTATAAATAGACAAGAAAAAAACCGGAACAGGGAGAGAAAAATTCACAAAGAAGGGGGAATTTTAGGGTTGAAAAGAGATGACCGTGCAAAAAAAAAACCTAACCCTAAAACCATCTCTTTCAAGCCAGCCGGCGGCTCCCCTAGAGGGCCAAAACAAAAACAACAAAAGCCTTGCCCCTTCCTTGGCCAAGATCCAGCTCCCCTTCATTCATCAACATAGACCTGCCAAGCACCCCATACACAAAAACAAAATCGTGGCCCTCCAGACCCACACACAGTCGGCCACTACTCCCTCTCTTCCTTCGATCTGCCTCACAACCAAAGCTAGCCTCCCCCTCTCAGTTGTTTTCCCTAAGCCACCGTGAACGTCGTTTTCAGCGCCCCTCCATAACCCCAGAACAGCTCCACAAAGCCTTCCCTGTACAACAACTTCTCTTTTCCCCATTAGCAATGTTTGTTTCTCCTTCGGTCTCCTCAACTATAGCGATCGCCTTTCAGCCCACAACGAACAAATCTTCCCTCCTCAACCGGCCACAGACCCACGGTCTCCCTCTTCAGCCGCAGACGTCATTTCTCCTCCCCCTGACCAGACATCCACCTCCCATCTCCACCGCAGCTTCAGCGGACACAGATGACAACAACCAGATCTGCCATCGGCAGAAGAAAAAACAAACCGGGAGGAAAAGAGAACAGAAGGCTTTGAACAGATTTAAAACCGAACAAAATCGTTTGTTTGTTGCGTTTTCTTTGCTTTGCAGGTGACGTTGCTTGTCACCGCCGGCGAGGGAAGGAAGAAGGGAGGAAGCCGGGCTAGAACCACCCATTTCCCAGGCGTTGCCTGCGGCGACGCGTGAACCCGCACGTTACTAGTGGCGGTGGCGCGTGGAGAAGATGCGCCGCCACTGTTCCCACCGTTCAGAAGATTACTTAGCACTGTTCCTCAGTCCCAGAAGTTGCACTGATGTCCCCAACACTATTCTGATTTTTTTTTTTTGGGTTTGCTTTGTAAATTCCAAATTGTTTAATGTAATGTTTGTTTTATTTTGAATTTGGATGATTTGTAACATGTAATTAGGGATGTGTGAGTAGAAATAGTGAAAAGTGATGTGTGGGAGTTTGTTTTTTTTATGATAAAATCGCAAAGAATAAAAAAGAATTTAATATTTTGATTTGCTCACGGTAAAGGATTATGAACTTATACGTAAGTCGTATTTCTAATATCCGATGAAAAAACAAAATTTTTAAAACTTATTTATCACATCAAATCGCAAAGTAGCTTACCTCAGGTAGGGTGCACTATGGGTGTTAATACCTCCCTAGTCACAACCAGTCCTTTACTCGTGAATCTCTGACAAGACCAGTACACTCGGGTTTTCTAGTGATCCTGAACCAAATACTAGGTGGCGACTCTCAAATCATCAATCAAACGAACAAAAATCACCAACAAACACCACGTGGGGACGTGCGACAAGACTAAAAGGTGTAATTTCTATTTTGGGATGGCCATTTCATTAATTAGGACTTCTTTGAAATGTTTCTAAGAATAAAAAGGATTTTGATTATTTTTTTAAGACTTTGGTGGGCCAGATTCAATTATTATTTGATTAGATGGTGTAGTTATATCTTAACTTTTTTTTTAATCATGGTTTTCGGTATTATTAAATAAGTGGGAGATTGTTTTGAGCCACAATCAATTAAAAATTGGGCCAAAGGATGTGATAGAACAATATGGAGAAATTTAGAATTTTTTTTAATAATCG